>Ga0315312_1002412_pt1 | contig 12996 bp, 17 predicted proteins | sample TDP7_MG_FD_203629 | JGI IMG/M metagenome (GOLD analysis project Ga0315312, IMG submission 203629) | Freshwater sediment microbial communities from Lake Towuti, South Sulawesi, Indonesia - TDP7 | ecosystem: Environmental > Aquatic > Freshwater > Lake > Sediment | place: Indonesia: South Sulawesi... | reverse complement strand
TGTCGAGATAGACCAGTTCTGGCAGAAGCTACACTTGAAGTTGCAGCCTGCGGTGCCTACGCAGAGGATGCGGCTTCCAGGTAGCATGTGAAACATCGGCTCCTTCTCAATCGGCTCCATGTGAACAACACAGGGCCTCTCATAGACGGCGTTGTAGAGCTCTCCGTTCTCGTTTCGTCTATTGGTACAGTGGCCAGCTCCTCCGCTTGGAATGAGACATCTCCTAAAGCAGAGTTCGCACTGCACAGTGCTCCCGCTCAACTTTCTACAATGGCTCGCCGACCTTCTCTTTCGTAGAGGTGACGGTTGAGGCGGCTTGGGCATAGACCCGAAGGCGTAGAGGCCTAAGGCAAATGCGCAACCTGCCAGAAGCTTGATGAAACCTCTTCTAGAAAGACGCCTTCTACTCATTCTGACATCCCCTGCCCCATGCCCCCGATAGCATGTAGAGGCCTATTCCCTTTCCTATTGACACGCCACATTCATCATCTTAAAGGTGCTTCGCAGGTTAGAGGCCTTTTCATCTGCGATTCTCTGATCTCGACCATTCTAGTCTCTGGCGTATCCGACTGGAATGATATACAGAGGCGCCTGTTCCTTCGGTAGCTCGAGGACTCGTTTCACTTCGTCGTCGTGAAATGCTCCGACCACCACGGCGCCAAGCCCCATCGCCGTCGCTATCAAGTAGACGTTCTGACCGACGTGGCCAACCTCCATGTCCACGTACCTCGTTCCCCTTGGACCGTAGAACCGGATTGTTCGATCATAAACCGCGGCGACAACCATGTTCAACGATGCCTTGGCAACCCAGATCTGACCGAGCGCCGCCGCCGAGAGCTGCGACCTGAAATCTCCACTCGCAGTCAGGATGCATGTATGATCCTTCGGGTTATACCTGTAGATTCCTGCGCTCAAGTCTTTGACGCAGTGCTCGCCCACAACCGCATAGATCTCGAGTGGATATGTGGCTCCTGCTGAGGGGGATGCTCTCAATCCATACCTCGGCTCGGTTATGCCCTGCGAGGCCCAGAAGATCTGCGAGAGCTGAATAATATCTAGCGGCTTGTCGTGATACTCTCTCCGAGAGCGTCTTCTGTGGATCGCCTCCTCAACTGATATGGTCCCGGTTGTTGTCGGTTCTGGCAGCTTGAAGACTCCAGGCCCTATCTGGACCATTTGCGACCCTGTCGCCTGAGGTCTCCTTGGCTCCTCAGAAGTCTCCTTGAAGATCCTCAGCAGAGGAAAGACGGATCCTAATGCTCCAACCAGAGCCGCGCCGACCGCTCCGCATCCTAGGAGCTTCAGGAAACGCCGTCTCATAACTTTCTCCCCCATGGAAAGCCCCTGACTACTATGACACATCACCACGCCAGTCTTATACCTTCTCGGTGCTGCTGCGAAGAGTTCGACGGCCGGAGCACATTTAGCAACTGTGGCGAGAGATGCAAGGGCAATTGCGGCAAGAGATGTCACAAGGGGGCCAAGCACGATCAGATAACCGCGGATGATCTACATGCACGTCTTGAGGTTAAGAGCTTGACCGCCTTGCTCAAGCTCCGAGCGCTACTCAGGAACCTTGGAATCGCTGACCGAGCAGAACTATTGCCCTTCATGATTCAAAGCCGTGTAGGATGATGCGAGGCCAGCTCAATCATACTTTGCTGTCTAGTGATGATTGTAGACGCTCCGTGGATAAGAGCTACCGGTAGAACTCCGGCGGCTTCCTTCCTCGGACCAGCTCAGCGGCTCTCTTCCACTCCTCTCTGGCTTTCTTGCTTAGGCTGCATCCGTTGTAGGCTCGGGTACACAGCTCCAAATAGGCCTTCTCATTCTTCTGGCCCAGCGCGTGCTCAGCCTTCTCGCAGTTACCTGCAGCGGCTACGCATTCCTGACTGTTCCTGCATAGAGTTGCGACATATCCGCATGAGGCGGAGACAAGTTCCATGTTGAGCGCTGCCCTATGCCTCAACATGTGCGCACATACAGTTCTCGCTAACTCGCAGCCAAGCTGCTTCTCGAATTCCTTCCTGCTGAGCTCCATCATCTCCAATTCTCTGAAATCCCATGACAAGCAAGTATATTTAGGAATCGATTCCTGGCGATGACCTCACGTTTGGTCCAGTTTTTTGTGAATCTTGGGAGCCGGTCCCTGACTTGGACAAGGCGATCGGAAAAGTCTAATACAACCGGACGGAGCCTTTCTCTAGGGGGTGGTTGCGACGGTCACCTGTGCGAAATGCGGGAAGAATATTCCTGCAGGGCAAGAGGTAAAGAAAGGCTTCCTAAAGAAGAAGAGCTACCACAAAGAATGCGCACCCAAGTAGAGACATCTTCGTTCAGCTACACTGAATCAACTTCAAAGCGTTGCAATAGGCTGTGTCGAAGATTTCTGGTGTTAGATGATGAAGGATGTCGATGCCAAAGAAGTGCTACCGAGGTTAGGCGTTTCTACCTAGATGCGCCTCAACAACTCTATCGTGAACTTTCCGACAATTCGGACATAGGGCGAGGAGACATTTTTGGCACCGAGCTATCTTGGAGTCGGGCCACTGTAAGAGGCATCCATCGCAAAGAACTAGTTTCGTGTTGTCAACTTGAAGGGGTTCCAACTCTTCACGCTCTCCAAACGCAGCTTCTCTCACTATACATCTGGCTTCGTTAGTTAATACACTCACATTGCTGGAACCACGTGTAATAGTTTGCCTAAGACGGACATGTGGAACTGCCTTCAAGCTGCCTCCTGGACGGCGGCGTCCAAGAGATCAAATCTATCCGGTCATGTCTCAAACAGGATTTCGAGAAAGGCAAATTGGTGAGTCCTATACTTTCATTCGGGTAGGTGTTTTGGATGAGGAACATCCACCCAAGCTGTCCAGACTGCAAAGTAGAGATGGTAGAATACTACGTTGGACTGGTTCCCATAGGCGTTTTCCAATCGTTGGAAAAGGTCACAACATACATCTGCAAGGAATGTGGCCGAATCATATTCTACGCCAAAGAGTTCCCCAATAGATACTCTGAACGAGGCCGTGGCTGAGTGTTGATAAAAGATTTCAAGCTGACAGATATCGATTCGATTGTTGGGATCCTGAAGCTTAGCAATCAGTTTGGTTTTCCGGCGGTTGATGGGCCTGAGGCGATGAGAAGGGTCAAGGCGTGTGACGACGCTGTCTTCCTTGTCTGCGAGACGGACGGTAGGGTCGTAGGGCTTATGAGAAGAAACTATGGCGGTTCAAGGGCTGTGATCCATTAGCTCTCGGTTCACCCCGCATATCAGAGGCATGGAATAGGCACCGCTCTCATAAGGGAAGTAGTGAGGCGTTTCCAAGAGATGGGAGCAGCGACAGTATCGGCAACCGTCACTGACGATAGCCTACAGTTCTGGGAGAAGGTGGGATTCAGAAAGACGAAGGTCTTCCTAGTTGGAAACTGGTAGTTGAACGCGGGCTGGAGAACGGTATGGCAGATGTCAAGAAGCGAAGTTGTGACTGGTGCGGCAGACCGCTTCCGGCACGTAGACGCCTCCGGATCTGCGAGGCATGCAGAAGAGCCAGCCTCAAGGCATTCATTGCGTCAATTGAACCTCAGGGAACAATTAGCCAAAAGGCTAGAAAGAAGCGGAAAGAAAGGGCCGGAGCCAGAAGACATCCAAGAAAAGCTAAGGACTAAGTTGAAGATCAACCTGAAGCGTAGGTTGCAGATCAGAGAGGTTCGAGATTGGCAAGCACATATGTCAAAGGAAGACCTGTTCCGCGTAGAATCCTCTGCCCGAAATGTGGAGCACTCATAGATCTGTCAGGTGAGGCGGTCTTCTCTTTGGCTCCTGAGAAGCCCACAAGCCTCGAAGAGGTTAGGAGGCTGTTCTCAGCTGGGGAGCTTGAGATGCTTGAGATAGCGGAGACCTCAAAGGCATACACGATCAAGCCTAGGACCTACTTGGGCAGGAAAGCCTTCACAGCCATATCTGAGGTTGTGAAGCTCGCGGGTGGACACTACTTCAGCGCTGGAGAGGCGAGCAAGTTCATCATACCGAAGGAGCAGGAGTCAGAGTAGGTTAGAGGAACAATGAACGATGTAATCGAGTCATACCACTTCGGTAGTATCGTGATCAATGGAAAGGAATTCAGGACTGACGTAGTCATCTTGCCGGATAGGGTTAACGCAGGCTGGAGGAGAAAAGAGGGGCACATCCTAAGCGTGGACGACATCAAGGAGATCGTTGATGCAGAGCCAGAGGTGTTGGTAGTGGGTACAGGTTACTCGGGTTTGATGAAGATCGACCGAAAAACGAGGGAGCACTTGAGGTCATCGGGAATCAGGTTGATCGTCGCCAAGACCGAGGAGGCATGCGAGATCTACAATGAGCTCTCCAAATCCAAAAGAGCAGTCGCAGCTCTACACCTAACCTGCTAGCGTTCTCTGCGCAAGTAGCCCAGCAAGCTTCCTGAAATCCTTCTCCAAGACCTCTCTCAGTCCAGCCGTGTAGAGTGCCGCCGCTGGATGATACATAGGTATGATCTTCACGTCGTCAGCTCGATAGGTCCTTCCGTGAACTCTTGAGATGTTGCCTGCCTTGAGTCCATACTTCTCAAGAGCGAATCTGGTAGCTGTATCGCCGAGCGTACAGACGACCTGAGGCTTGATTGCCTTGATCTGCGCTTCCAAGTATGGGGCGCATGCAGCGATCTCCTCACTAGTGGGCTTCCTGTCTTTAGCCTCCTCGGGAGACACCGTCTCATCCAAGCTCATCGTTGAGGCGCGACACTTCACGATGTTCGTGACATAGACTGACTTCCTATCCAACTTGATTGAGGCCAAGAGTTCGTCAAGGAGCTTTCCAGCCCTACCGACGAACGGCCTGCCTTCAAGATCTTCTTGCCTACCCGGCCCTTCTCCGATGAACATGACTCTTGCGTTTGATAATCCCTCACCAGGCACCGCGTTGGTCCCAGTTGTCGAGAGATGACATCTAGTGCAATGTTGGATCTCCTGACTGATTCTCTCGAGTTCCGAATCACTCAGAGCAGAACCTGTCACAGCGGCACTTCTCCATCTTGCTCAGATGTCGCTTCGCTTCTAAGATGGGATCCGCGTGACCTGTCGGACCCTGAAGCATAAGGTGTTCCCGTCACGGTACAAGGTTCCTACAGCTCTGAACCTTGCGTCCTTCTTGATCATACCTGTTGGCCCCTCGAAGTCTTGAGGAGTCATTCTGGCTCTCCATTTGTCGTTTATGAGGACGACCGCGCTGCCTGGATAGATCTTCTCCACCATCACTTCATATTCGTCTCGGCCGCGTGCAGCCATCTTCTCAATCGTTGGAACGCTTGCGACTGGTACTATTCGGTCCCATCCGACCTTTCCAATTTGGCCGGTCTCTTCCAGTCGCTCTATGGCAGCTTTCGCCATGGCGGGCGTTACTCCCTCCCCAACCGCTTCCTCCATTAAGTCCTCGATTAGCAATCCTCGTCTTCCAGCTTTCATGGCTTTCATCCACAGATATCTCGACGCCTTATCGACCTCCCTCAGAAACTCCTTGACCTTCTCCTCCTCGGGTTCGATGAGCTTCGGCTCCACCGTGACTATTCTTGGGTGTTTCTCAAGATCTCTTAGCTCCTCGATCGTCATCAGGTTTGGTTCCGGACGCGGTCCGGGCCTCATCACCGGGTTGAGTTCACGGTTTAGAGTTGAGGTTATCTTCCTCATCCGTTCGACTCTGCGCCTGCTCGCGTATAGGTAAGCGATGTCGAAGGTGTTGTTCGCAGCCAGTATGACGGCTTTGCCAGCGGTCTTCCTTCCGGTTCTGCCTTTCCTCTGTATGTATCTGATCTCGCTTGGAATCGGCTCATAGAACACGACTAGGTCCACGCTTGGAATATCCAAGCCTTCCTCAGCTATGCAAGTAGCCACAAGCGCATTTGTCTCCCCGTCGCGGAAGTTTCTAAGGATCTCAGCCTGTTGGTCTTGGCTTAGCCCGGGGTCATCCTGCTTTGAGGCCTGACCAACAAACCGCTCAATTGTAAGCCCACTGTTCTCTCTCAACTGGTTGACGAGATAAGACGCTGTATCTCGGTACTGTGTGAAGACTAGGACCTTTGAGTTCGGATGCCGCTTTACCTGGGTCTCAACTTCCCTTGTTAGAAGAGGCATCTTAGGGTGTTCCAGTTTCATGTTCTGGTTGAGTAGTCTCTTCAGCTCGGCGTACTGTGGATCGCGTATTATCGTCTTGTAGCTCCGCTTCTCATCGCTCTCCTGCTCAACTCGCTGCAAGAAGGACACTAGTGTAGGTATTCCTTGGGTTTCGAGAAGCTCTAGGGCGTGGAAGAGGGTTAGCGCAGAGGACTGTGTGACTATGGCGCTGTAGATTGGGCCCCTCTCCTCCTCAATCGTCTCCTCGAGCCGGTACCTAAGCTCCTCACCTGCTTCGAGTAGATGTCTCCTCGTTACGTATTCCGGCTTTGTGTGGATGACGCCTATCCTGTTAAGCCAACTCAACCTATCGTTCAGCATGGAACGGATCATGCGGCTGAGCTCTCTATACTCGTCTGGCAGGTCGACATACTTCCATTCAACCTCAACCGGGTTGATGTACGGAGCTACGTCTTGGTCCTCTTCAGATCGGTATTCCATCTGCTCGATGAATAGGGCTTCGCAGATTTCGCCTATCTTCTTCTTGTCTGCGCCGGGGCTAGCGGTCATTCCAAGAATGATGGGCCAAGGAGACTGCTCAACATACTTCTTGGCAACATCCGTGTACGCGTACTCCTTCCTAGCTCTGTGACATTCATCGAAGACGAGCAGGCTGAAATCCTTCAATGTCAAGTAGTCGCTCTCGAGATCGTTCTTGACCACTTGAGGCGTCGCAAATACGATTCTGGCGTTGCCATCCCAGACGTGCTTCCTATACGCGGCAGGAGTCTTGCCTGTCAACGCAACAGCATCGTTCTCTGTGAGCTTCAGAATCGCCATGTAGGTTTCTTTGTGTTGTAGGACCAACGGCCTCGTCGGCGCCATCACCAAAACACGCGTCTGCTTGAAGTTATAGAGGAATTCGGCAGCGGCTAGTGCTGAGATCACCGTCTTGCCTAGAGCTGTGGGCAGGACCACAAGCGTATTTCTGCGTGTAGCCTTCTCCACTATGGTTTGCTGGTATAGCCTAGCCTCAACCCTACTTGGCCAAACTAGAGGAGCTTCGACGTGCTTCGTAGAGATGCGCTGGGCAAGCGACATTTGTGAACTAGATCTCGATTACGTCAGGTTCAGGCTCTTCCTTCTTCACTGGCTTCGGACTCAAACCATCAATGTTCTTCAAGAGCGAAGTGAGCCTGTCGCCTTCGAGAAGCTTCCTGTACTCAGCCAACTCCTCTGAAGACCTCAACAATACGCCTCTCTTCTTCGTTGGCCTACCAGCACTATCGACGGGGTTCAACTCTACTGCCAGTCTAGCGGGACTACCTCGGAATGGAGGCATCTTCAACACGAATACGCCAGGAACAGTGGTCGGCTTCCGCTCCCAATCCTTACCAGACTTCAAGAAATCCGCAAGCTTAGACTCCAATCCTGCAAGCACGACTCAAAGAATCAGTGATCAGGACCCAAAAGTCTTTGCATGATGTGAAGGTCAGGCGCGACGAAATAGCGTAGGAGCCTTCTAAGCCTATCCATAATCATTGAGGTTGAAGCTCTTCTGAAGGGTGCTTCGACCAGATTCTCCAGCCCCACAACGAACTCCGTGACATCTTTGAGAGTCCTGTCCTGTCCTACATGCTTCGTCCTGTCGTAGAAGTTTCGCCATTTCTCTGCCTCGGTGACGCCTATCCCCGACATCTTATCTACCTCATTGTCTAGCGACTTGCCGGTCCGATCGACACCGTCCGAGTTAGTCGCAGGTTCAAGGGAATTAAGGAGATTCTTGAATATCATTAACTGAGGGAAAACAGTCATAGCGCTTTCGAATTCTGAAAGGGCTTTGGAGAGGCTGGTTACTTGCTTTGCAGTGGTCGTCGATATGGCATGTCTGTTCAGTATCCTTAGAAGCTGTAGATTCGATATCGTTTGTTCTTCATCCAGCTCGTCCATAGTTCCAATTATCTGTAGTGCACTATGCTTCCTGGAAGACTCACAGGACTGGATGAGTGGCCGTTCCTTTGGGTGGCTATGAAAGCTCGAACGAATATTGGTATTTTTTTCCTATTCCTGAGATTTGGCGGCTAGTCTGGTCCCTTGTAGATTGTGGGGTTAGGTGGATGGCGCGCTTGCGCTAATGCTCTGTACTGTTCGAATTGTTCTTCGCTGAATCTGCGCATTTCCTTGATTATGTTCTTGGCAACCTCCAAGGCCACTGGATACTCATCCGCCTTCGCCTTCCAGTAATTCATCTCATTCATGATCCTTGATGCCTCAACCAGCGTGGCCGCCCAGTTTTGGTATAGCATGTTCTCTCTTTGCTTGCTCTGCTCCAGTTCCTTCTTGATCTGATCCAGCTGGTACTGTAACACGCAGTTATCGATCAGGAGCTTCTTGTTCTCCCCAGCCAACTGCTGATTCTGGATGGATAAGTTGATTACTGGGATGGCATTGTTTTCGAAGAGCCGCAGATTTCTTGTCGGGCCACGATACCTCATAGCCTCCCTGCAGAGGCTTAGCATGCCGAGCGTATGCCTAAGATCCTCAGGTAGGTTGGAGACGACATCATACGTAAGCCTCGCGTAGAGTGCATCCTCCAAAGGCCTCCATTCTGAAAGCCACCTCAGATATCTGACTCCCTGCTTACTGAAACTATAGATGTAACTGTACCCCCGGTAACACGGCTTGCCAAGAGATGGCACGCATAGACGCTTAGTCCTCTTCCTCCTCAGGAAGCCCCTCTGATGAAGCCACCTCAGCAGGTTTGAAGCCCGCTTGACCGGTATACTCAGGCATAAGGCAGTCTTGTGAGCATCGAATCCGCACACAATTCGGTCTAGACTGCCCTCGCCAGTCTGCAATCTCAACAGTGCATCCCTGTAGTGCAATGTTCATCATCACATTGTGGTGACGAACTTCTCTTTCTGAATCGTACCAAATAACTTTGACTACGATGATATTCAAACCAAAAGCTTGGTCGACTGTCAAGTTTGTAGCGAGTGGAGTTCAAAGAAATCTGAACTTGATAGCTGAAGGCCAATGCGACCTTAGAAATACGATTATGGTTCAGAGAAAAGTTGGTGTGATTGCGCAAGCTAGAACCTCGCGGGGTCTCAGAACCAATTCCGGCTACAAGAATTCAGGGAATCCCGCCCGGCCTGCTGACCTAGTACACGAGAAAGGGTCTGTATGGGGTTCTGGTAACTTGAGTGGGGGGTAAATTTAGTTGGTAACTTGTGGGTGGCATTTCAAGTACAGTCAAGGCAACATTGTATGCTGAGTACCTTGTCTTGGAAGACATACGCTAAGGGAGTCGGAAGCATCCTTGCTTCCTATATAGGTGTAAGGCTTTTGGAACAAGTCGAGAACTTTCTGAGGAGAATCCTTACACAACTGCCTTTAACTCTAGATACGGCCTCCTTGGGTATGATTGGATTAGTGCTAATTGTAGTGGCATCAATTCTCGCGTTCTCAGTAGCACAAGATGTCTACAAACACCTAAAGATCAAGCGACAACCTGCAATCTACAAGAGACCTGAGTGGATTCCCCCAAGTCCAACAAGGCGACTTGACGAAACTGATCGAGTGCAATATATGACTCAGCTCAAACATGAGCTAATTCTACTGGGGCAGGAACTTGAAAACGTAGAGCATCCCAGTCTAGTCTCATATCCTGTTTGGCTCTGCAGTCACGATTCAGCGCTGAGACTTAGGCTGATCGGTAGCCAAGAAATAAACGACATAATTCAGCGATTCTACACCGCATTGGAAGAACGATATAACTATCAAAAGACTATGCTACGTCCAGATGACAAGTTTGTTGAATTGAATACAAGGTGTAAAGAGGCATATGACGTAGTTATGAAGAGTGTTCCCTTTCCTACATAGCATGCACTATTTCGTTGATTCGAGTTTTGCCAGTCTCTTGAGCAACGCTAAGTCATATTCGCATCCTTCGATAATTGCTTTCAAGCCGAACTTGTCTTCGACCCCCTACTCAAGTTAACAGCACCCTGTATGGAGTCGACTTCTTTGCTGGTAAACCGGTGCGCGAATCCTACTCCCCGCACTGTTGAGGCCAGAGTTCTGGTCAGGAGAAAAGGACCCGGATAAAGGATTAGGCGGGCCCGGCGGGAGTTGAACCCACGACTCCCGGGTCGCTTCCGGCTCACGGTAAAAGCTTCACCGATCCAAGCCTCAAATGAGGCTTGAAGGTCACCGGTGCTCTACCTCTTCAGGATCCTTCTGGATCTGGCTGAGCTACGGGCCCACAGAAAAGGGACAACGATGTACAGTCAGTAAAAACCTTTGTGGACGTATTAGGGCCTTTCTATGAAGTCCACGCGAAACTGAGTCTCAGGCGCGTCTATTCATTGGCGATCAAGCCTGACCACGACAATCGACCGAGAATAATCTTCACCAATCGTGGACAACCTTTTTAGATCGAAGTCTTGAGGATTCGAGTTGGGGCCCGTAGCTCAGCCCGGATGGAGCGGTAGACCAAAACGGCCGAGCCTCCTAAACTGGTTTGGCGAGAGCTAAAGGTCCGGGGTTCAAATCCCCGCGGGCCCGCCAGTCAAACGTTCCAAGAGCATTTTGTGAGTGGATTTTCGCTGACGAACTGGTCCGAGAATCTGACTCATTGCACGCATTTGAAGGAGAGCTGCAGTTGACACGTAGTTAAGGATCCCGAGGCACGCTGTTAGAAGCTCCATAAAACGTAGACGGAACAATCGGGTCAACATCTGCTATGAGATCGCTCAGCTCAATCGTCCAGTAAACGTTTTTATAGATAATAGAAGCACAACTCCTTTGGTGTAGACGCTATGTCCAAAGACGGAATAATAGCATTACTAAACAATGGGTTGGAATTGGAGCATGGAGCATTCGCTCAGTACTTGAGCCACGCTGAAGCTGTGGACGGGATAGACGCTGAACCAATCATTGCTCGGTTGAAAGAAATCGCTGGAGACGAGAAGAGTCATCAGGACAAGTTTAGGACTCTCATTGGTGCTCTGGGCGGAGTTCCAAGCATGAAAACGGCGGAAACCCATCCCGCAACCACCGTCAATGAAATTCTCCAACAGAACTTGAAAGATGAAAAAGTAGCCGTTGATACATACAGAAGAATCCTAGAAGAACTGAAGAAGGAAAAAGGTCAAGGATACTACGACCATCTTCTAGAACATGAAATAAGACACATCTTGATGGAAGAACAAGAACACGTCACTGAACTAGAGCTTCTACTTGGAACCCAAGGAAGTAGCTACTAGATGACCGAGAAATGGTCGGACTTATTGAGACACTTCATGAGCGAGTATGCCAAAAGAAGACTGAGAGTCGTTCCTAAGACTGATGTCGGTGATAACCCGGCGACACTCAGCACGATGTGCCTCTAACGGCCGACCGCCTTCACTTGCCAAATGCAATCACAGGTGTCTCTTCTCGAATCGTGCCTGCCATGATGTCTTCACCGTTAGGGTCGAAGGACGATCACTGGTACAGGTGATCGGTGTACAACTGTATCGCACACGCTTCCCAAGAGGAACTTCTCAACCACGCTGTGTCCCCTTGCATGAATCACTATGAGAGTGAACCCCTTCTCTCCCGCGATCTTTGCGATAGCGTGACCTGGATTTCCATATTCAGTCACCATCAATGTGGCGGCCTTGCAGCCCTGTTCCTCAGCGAATTCCCGAGCAGATTTCAGAATCTTCTCTCCAGCCCTCTCCAAAGGCTTGTAGTCCATCGGCACAGTTGATTCCACTGAAATAGGAAGGGCTACCACGTGTAACAGAGTCATCGTCCCGCCCTTCATCTTAGCATGATCGCAGGCATACTTCACCGTGCGCTCCATCATTTCCGAACCGTCAACAGGTACCAGAACCTTTTCCGCCATACTCCCAACCAGCATGGAATAGGGCACAACTGAAATAAAAGCTACAACCGGTCATCTCGGTGAATGCTCGCGGCCCTCGCGCGTTCTCTAAAGCTCTTTCGTGACCTCTTCGATTCGGATCTCCCTTTCCTTTCGACTTTGCATATCTCTGAGCTTAACAAGCCCTTTCTCCAATTCTTTTCGGCCAACGATAACCACATACGGTATTCTCATGGAGTCTGCATACTCCAACTGCTTCTCAAGGCTTCTCTCCTTCAGATCGAAGTCAGCCGCCACTCCGACCCGTCTCAGCATCGCGACAGTCTCCCAAGCCTTGGAGAGAACATCTGCAGTCGCAGAGGCAACGAACACCTTAGGAGTTTCCGGTAGCTTCGGATAGAGCGAAGATCTCTCCAGAGAAATCATAAGTCGCTCTATTCCTCCTGCCACGCCAGTTGCCGGGATGTCTCGCTTGCCATAGATTGCGCAAAGCTTGTCGTATCTGCCTCCTCCGAAGATCGATCCTATGTCCTCGCCACCTTTGTCATACGCTTCGAACACAATCCCGTCATAGTATCCTATTCCGCGAACAACACTCAGATCATAGGTACACCTGTCCCTTCTGCCAAACGATTTCAGAACATCAGCAAGTCTAATCAGCTCACTCTGAGCTACCTCAACGCCAGTATCTCCATGAAACAGTCTCTCGAGTTCAGAGAGAACCTTTTCAGGAGACCCCCTGAGTGAGCAAAGATCCGTTATCGCTTCAATTTGCCCTTGCGACAGACCACTTTTCTTGAACTCCTCTGTAACTTGAGTCTGAGGAAGTTTTGATAGCTTGTCTATAGTGATCAGGGCTCCGTCGATTCGTGTTCTATCGTCCAGGCCGATCTTCCGAAGAAATGCTTCCACGAGCTTCCTATTGCTGATTCGAACCTCGTACTCGCTCAACCCAACGCTCTCTAGGGCGTCCATGCCTACACAGATCATTT
>Ga0315312_1002411_pt1 | contig 12996 bp, 27 predicted proteins | sample TDP7_MG_FD_203629 | JGI IMG/M metagenome (GOLD analysis project Ga0315312, IMG submission 203629) | Freshwater sediment microbial communities from Lake Towuti, South Sulawesi, Indonesia - TDP7 | ecosystem: Environmental > Aquatic > Freshwater > Lake > Sediment | place: Indonesia: South Sulawesi... | reverse complement strand
AGTTTCAATGCCCCCGCCCCCTCGGTTACGATTCGGTGGCGACGCGTCGGGCGAGTTCCTGTTCAGGGGTGCCCTCTTCCTTCCTTTTTCGCATGAGTTCTTTTATGTAGTCTTTGGCGACTCCGGCGCAGCTGATGCAGATGTTGAATCCGCGGATCTCGTTTTCGCTGTATCGTTGCTCGCACATGTGGCAGCGTATGGTCCTGATGGGGATGGTGGGTTCCTCCACTTCAGGGATCTCCGCTCGTTCCCGGATGATTTTGAGGCTCTCTTCGATGATGTCGTGCACCCATTTTGTGGGGGGCATCTTGGGGAGGACGAGGATCTCCTGTAAAAGGCGGACTTGACCCTTCGGGTTTGGAAGTCGACTGAGCTCAAAAGCGAGGCCTATCCCGATTCTTTCGTTGTCGAGGCACTCCAGGACATAGGGTTCAGCCTTTCCAACGGCGAGGCGCTGCTCGATGAGTTCCATGGGCATGCCCGTCCTCGAAGAGATCTCTTCCAGGCTGAGGCCATCATTCTCCCTCAAGTCTTTGATGAGGGTCACCTCTTCGCTCGCCTTAGTCTTGCCGCGTAGGCGGTTAATGTACAGGTTTCGGCATTTAGCCTCGGTGAGGGTGCCTTCCCGGTAGGCGACGGCGATGCGGAGGTCCCCGCGGAGCAGGGCCTCTTCGAGGCGGTGCCTGCCATCACAGAGCCAGAAATTCTCCCCTTCCTTCACGCACAGGATCGGGTCCTGTTGCCCATCGGCCTCGAGGCTCCGTTTAAAAACCTCATAGTCTTCAGGGTCCCAGGCGCTGGTGACGCGGACCGCCGGAATCCTAATCTTCTTGGGGTTCATATAGACCAGGCGCATCTTTCCTGGCTGCTTATTTGCTGCGTTCATGTGAATCCTAGATCCCTTAACTTCTGTTTCCGTTTCTCCCGCGCCTCCATGAAGGGTTTAGTCCAGTACTTGTCGCGCTCCTCCCAGACCTTCTTGATGTCGTCGGGGGCCTCGGCCACGGCCATCACTTCTGTTCGGGAGGCGGCGGTCTGGACCCACTCGATGGGCGCCGGGATCAGAAGGAACATTCGGACTGGGAGTTCCTTCCAGGCGCGGAGCTCAGGGGTGACAGGCACAAGCGATTTGTAGACGGGTAACTTGCTGAGGCCGTCCATGAACTTGAAGATTTTTGCCTCGATGAGGTCGATGCCACCCGGTTTAATCACGAGAGCGTCGACTTCGGGCCTCCATGGACGGTACATCTTAATCCCCTTAGCCTCTCCCACCGCCTCTCGGAGCGCGTCGGGGATTGGACCCAAAGGACACCGCAACTTCACGATGTCGCGGGGGTAGTGCCGAGCCACATACCAGGAAACCCATCGGGGTTCCAGGTCCCTTCTCAACTGCGTCGACATGCCCCTTAAAACCTCAACTCAAACCTTTATCCCAAATTTAAATATAAGGTTTTCAGAATAAAACCCGGTGATTTAATGACACGGAAATTAACCGTTAAGGCAACCGCGGACATCGCCAAGAAATGGGGTGATGTCACACCCGGAAAATCAGTCTACTACGAGGCCGAGGCTACAAAGGCGGGGGCCACGTGGGAGTCTAACGCCAAAGGTGCGAAGGGAACCTATAAGACCGCCCTGGCCGACCCCAAGATCGGCGATCGGTTTGAGGGAGGCATAAAGGGCAAGGCAGGCAAGTTTGAGAGGAAGGTCAAGGACGTTGGGGTTGCGAGGTTCGGTCCCGGCGTAAGCGCCGCCGTCTCAGACATGGAGACCGGATTCAGCCCATACCAGGGTGTTCTCGCCGCCATGGAAGTCGCTGACCGGGGTCCACGAGGCGCCGCACAGAACTATGACATAGGCAAGAAGATCGGTGACGCCCTCCACGCCAAACGTCTCGCGGTTCTGGGAGCTGCGAGTTAAGAGCAGCCCTCCATAGAGGTGGTTTGAAATGAAGTATAGAAAGCCAACAATGCTCGCCAGGGAATCGGCGGTGACGGCGGGCACTAAGACCGTGGACGTAGACATCAAAGACATCATCAGCCGGATTCAGGTCCGCCATGAGGTCATTAATAACGGTCATGCTCAGACAGGGCATCCGGCTAGTTGCGTAACTAAGATCGAGCTCGTCGACGGCAGCGACGTACTCTGGAGCCTCAGCGGGAAAGAAGCCGAAGCATTAGACTTCTACATGACGAAGCAGGGCCGCGAGTACGAGATGGACATGCGCAACGACATGCCGAACCAGGAGTTCTTTAACCTCAACTTCGGCCGAAAGCTCTGGGATCCTCTGCTGGCCTTCGACCCCACAAAATTCAGTAACCCCCAGCTAAAGATCACACACAACCGAGCCCTCGGAGGAAGCACCCCGGACGACGCCTACCTCAGCGTCTACGCCGATGTCTTCGACGAGAAGGTTCCAACCCCCATGGGGTGGCTCATGGCCAAGGAGTTCTTCACCTACACGGTAACTGCCTCAGCCTACAAGTACATCGATCTTCCCGATGACTACGTCCTCAAGATGCTAGTGGTCCAGTCGCAAGTCGCGTTCGCCACGTTCACGGACCAGATCGACGAGCTGAAGATCAGCGAGGAGAACGACAAGAAAATTCCCATCGACCTAGGCCTCTACCAGTTCATCGTGGGCATCATGAAGAAGTACCCGCTATACCAGGAGATCATCGCCCAGACCTGGCCGACGATCGGGAACAACAACTGCTACGTCACACCCGGAGAGTACGTAAACATCGATCCCGGCGTCTTGGGCAGCGCAACCGTATACAAGAACTCCGCGGGCGGCGGAGGAATAGTGGTCCTCAACGCGAGCGCGGTCAGTATGGACGCGAGGAGCCTAGTTACCGGCTATATGCCTCACGGATGCCTCCCGGTCGAGTTCGGCGAACCAGACGACCCTGACGACTGGTATGACATAACGAAGATCGGCGACTTGAAACTTCGACTTCACTCGCCAGGCACAGGCTCAGGCACATGTAACATCGTGCTCCAGCAGCTCCGCAAGTATTAGTCTCAGCCGACCCCCCTTTTTTATCACACTCACAGTCAAGGGCGCATTATCATGCCCAAGAAAACCGTGACCCGCACCTACTCAGTCTCGGTTTCAACCACGCCCACTCGGGTATGCCCAGAAAACCCTAAGAGGGTCTGTATTTACATCGTCGGCTCGGGAGCAGGCCCAGCCCTCATAACCCACGGACAAAACGTCTCAGCCTCAGAAGGTTACCCGGTCTCAAACACGCTGCCCCTCAAGAACGACACGACAACCGCCGAGCTCTGGGCGGTCATGGCCTCTGGGACCCTAACCCTTTACGTCATGGAGGACAGCGAGGTCTAACTGGTCGCCAGGGGGTTTCGCACGTGAAGAAAATCTGTCCCCGAATCTTGGGCGTAGAGGCAGACAGAGTCATCCGATTCGAGATTAAAAATGAGGACGGGCGGGGGTGGATCTCAGCCCTCAAACTGGGAAAAAACGCGGTGCAGAAGATTGAGGACGTCATTGACCTCATTGGAAAAGAGGTTAACGTGACGGTTGAGGGTGACGAGATTACTCTCGTAGAGCCTGTTTAACCATGTTCTTTGCTTGGGACATCACGATCCCGGCAGGCAGATCCGAAGCCAACCCCTTAACCCAGGTTCTTAAACTCACGGCAGGCGTCATCGTAAAGGGCGACATCAAGTTTCCTCGGGGCTGCCATGGAATCGTCAAGGTCCGCCTTCTACATCGAGAATTTCAACTCGTGCCCCTCAGCAGCGGAGAATGGGTTACGGGAGACGATGAAACAATATCCTTCCCAGAATATTTTGAAATTAAAGGAAGACCCTTCTCGCTCAAATTTGTGGGCTGCTCACCCAACTCTGGCTACGATCACACGATCACAATCAGAATTACTATGCTTCCGAGAAATATAGCGAGCATGCTCCCGGTCGTTGAGGCCCTTTCTCGGCTGCTTTCTCGTATTGGGGTGAGGTGAATTGAGCGCGGATCTCCCCGACTACCACTCCTACGTCACACCTGTGACAGTCAACATTCCGCCGGGGGAGACGCCTCAGACCTGGATCGCCAAGTACCAGTCTGCTCCTGCGGATCTTCCGGACAATTCCCTGGGGCCCCTTCTGATCGACATTAAGGGTCGTCTCTATGTTGTGCAGTATGAGAAGGATCGCACGGTTGAGACCGCGTCGGGGAAGTTTGTGAGGGTTAAGGGTCCGGGGACGGATGAGGTTCCGGCCACCGTCGAAACCCTGGCCGGCAAGTTTGTAAGGGTGAAGGGGGCCGCCACAGACGAGATCCCAGTCACCTTAAGTCTTCAAGAAATCATACCGCGGCCTAAGGGCGGGATCCTAGCTAAAGGCTCGGTGACCACAACCGCGTCGTACGCGACTGTGGCGACGCGGACGGTCACGAACGGAATGAGTTTTCAGCTCAGCAAGATCGTGATCAGCACGTCAAAGGCCGCGTGGGTCAAGTATCGCTGGAACGCCGTGGACATCAGCGCGGAGCGGAACCTCGATGACAAGACAATCTTGATCGAGCATTTTCCATGGAACTACTACATCATGTTGGGAGATGGAGCTAAGGCCTTCGATGTTCAGGCAAAATATGACTCAGAGGCCGGGACCGTCAACGTTGAGATCGTTGGAGAGGAAGTTTGATGGTTATAGCCTCGCAATATGTGCGGAGACGAGCCGCGCCGGCTGCATATACAGGTTTGCTCCTCCAGGAGGCACGCGGACCCCTCTCAGATAGTGACTACTTTAACCGGGCCAACGAGACGCCACCCTCCGGATGGGTTGTCCTCCAGGGAACCTGGAACCTGGAGAACAGACACTTGAGCCAGGACCTCGCCGGTGTCGATCATATCATCAGGCGGACGTCGGGGCAGTACCAAGACGTGGAGGTTAGAGTCATCAACCTTCCTCTCCAGATCGACGCCATAGACGTGCAGGGCGGGGTGGCCGCGAGGATAACGGACATCAACAACCTGGTTGTAGCTGAGATCGACACCGACGCCCTACTTTTACGTATTTATAAGCGAGACGCCGGGACCTGGATAGTCCTTGCAAACAGCGGGACGATGTCCTTCACTCGGGATCGCCAGTACTCAGGAAAGATTCTATGTCGCCGCCGGTACTACTGGGCTAAAGCCTTTCAGGGCTACGGAGCCTTAACCGGGACCCTCTTCGCCAGGGACACCATAAACGTCTCAAAAAGGAAAACCGGGTATGTGGGACTGAAGGGTAACTATCACATGCATTTTGGGGCCTTTGAGGTTTATTCGACTCCATCCCCGACGACCTTCGAGGACACCTTTCGGGGGACCGGCTTGATTTCCTATAAGTGGCGTTATCCAAAGGGCCTGCATCGAAGCGGCGCGGACTACGCTTATACGATGGTGACGGCAGAGCAGAAGATTACCCCGGAGCCGGAGGAGTTTCTGGGCGAGGACATAGACGTGGAGTGTCAATTTATGCCTACCGCCACCAATCATGAGCTAGGAGTGATGGTCAGATACCTCAACGACAGAAACTTTTACATGGCTGCTCTACAATGGATCTCGGCCACCCAAGCAAATTACAGGATCTGGAACTGCGTCGACAACGTCTACAACGTCGTGGCGAGTGGGGGAACCCTCAGCCTCAACATCAACGCGTGGCACAAAATTAAGCTCCGCGTCAGGGGCTGCAAGCTTGAATCCTGGGTTAACGATGCCAACTACATAACAGGAAACGACTGGAACTTTGTCTATGGATCGCCAGGAATGTGGCTCCGTCACGCAAATATCCGAATTAAGAATTTTACGGCGTCGATCCTGGATTGGGTGGGCCTGGACAACCTGGCCTACAATCAACCGGTAACCGCAAGCAGTATTTATGGCGCCGGGTACGAGGCATGGAGGGCGAATGATCAGGATGATGCCACCCGGTACGCGGGGGCTGCTGAGCTCACGTCTTGGTGGTACGTGGACCTAGGTAGCATAAAATCGGTTCTTTACGTGTACATTCATTGGGAGGCGAATGGAAACTTTGTCAGTTGGCACATCGATACGAGCGATGACGCCTCAACGTGGACTACGAGATACTCGAGCACCACAAACCCCGCCAACAAAACGACAGAAACCATGCTCCCCCCCGATATCTCAGCCAGGTACGTGAGGATCCGCTCTGTCCATAGCCCTGCCTCTTGGCACAGTATATGGGAGGCTCAAATCTACGGAGCCGAGGCTGTATAATCCAACAAACTTAAATTCTTAACGGATTAAAAGGAATTGGGAGATCCAAACATGATCGTTGAACTGGTTTCAACCGTGATGATGGGCACCCTGGGAGGCATCGCCAACGTCATCCTCTGGGCTCAGGGCTGGAACGACCTCAAACAGTTCAAATCCTTCAGGCAAATCATCATAGGAGCCATCGTCGGCCTCGTATACAACTATCTCCACAGCGACTACAACTTCCCAAACTACGTCATGACCTTCGTGGCCGGATACATGGGTACGGATTTCCTAGCTGGCATAATTGAGAGGTTTAAGAAATGAGCAAGTCTGAACTTCCCCAGGTTCCGGGCGCGTGGGAGAGCCGAGCCTTCTTCGCCGCCCTCATGGCCGCGTGCCGAGGAGATGATAAGGCCGCGGGAGATATCCTTCGCCAGATCGCCGATTCGATGACGAAGGATTTTACCCTTAAGGAGGTGGAGAGCCGTGGCAAAGCTACCAGATAAAGGTGAAGAGGTCAGCATCCGCAGAAGTGAGATCCCGATGCCCACGGCGGAGGGAACCCCAACCACCATGATCTACGTGACGTACTCAACAAAGGACCTGCCCCCAGGCCTCATCACAATCCCAAAAGCGGAGTGGACAGAGAAGAAGGAGCTGGAGCTCATCAAGAAGGATCTTGAGGCGCGCCGCAAGGCTAGAGCCGTGACCGTGCGGGTGTAGAATCTTGACCGGTTGGCCCTGGCCCCTCGACATCGTTCAAGACTGGTTCCAGTCCCTATGGGACTGGATCAATAGCTGTGCGAGGGGAGCCGCAGACTACCTATGGAGCCTGGTCTCCCCCGCGCTCGATTATGTCAGATCATGGGTTACTGAATCAGTTACGTGGCTAAGGGATGCCATAATTGGCGGATTGACGGACCTGACAAAGGAGCTCGAGGAGGCCTTTACAAGTTTTAAAGACGCGGTTTTGGCCGCGTTGTCCGGCGCTGGGAAGGTGGTCGGAGACTTTTCAAAATTGCTCTTCGACGCGATTCAGAGGGGACTGGGTTGGCTCACCGGTGTGATCTGGGGCTGGGTGGATGGATCCCTTCGCTGGCTCACAGACTCCTTCAAGTGGCTCAGGGAACAGGTGTCGGAATCCGCCAAGTGGACCGTCGACGCGGTTACGACCATGTTCGATGGGGCCTCTGCGGGGATCGGTGACGCCCTACGCGGAATCGCCGAAACCTTCAGGGATTCATTGCAGGCAGGCGCCGATTTCTTCATCGCGCGGTTCGCGGAGCTCACGGGTGGCGTACTTCGCCCTGGCAGCCCTGCCGTGTACTACAGGACACCCGTGTCCAGGTGGTGGGAAGGTTGGCCCGCCTCCATCATCTCGGACGGTTTAGCCGGCGCCTTTAAGAGGGATGACACTAGCGGCGAAACCTTCACGGAGAAGGCTAAGCACGCCTTCGGGATCTCCAGCCCCGAGTGGGTTGAGGATCTAAACCTCGCGTCGGGTAACTACTTCAGCCTCATCAAGACGGAGTACGTCGACAAGCTGATCGCGCCTCCGGTTGGATCCAGCCCAGTAACCCCCGAAGAGGCGATCCGATTCGGCACCGGCCTAGTCACCACCGCCATCGGCCTGGCAGCCGCGATCTGGACCGCCCACATCATCGCCGAAGCGGGATCCTTGGGGCAGATGGATGGAGTGAACGAGCTGTACCACAATATCATGAGCGCCACCGGCCTCGCCGCTATATCCGCAGCCTTCCTACGCATCCCCCTCGAGGCAGGGGTGTTGATTCCGGCGCGTCAATTCTACATGAACGTGTTTAAACCCGAGATTCCAGGATCCGGCGACCTCGTCCGCATGGTGGTCCGGGAGGCCTTCGACCCTAAGATGATGATTAAGGCTCCACCCGAGTTCACCGGCGCCATGGCCCTGCAGGGTTTCAGTGAACTATGGTGCGATCGTTACTGGACCGCCCACTTCGAGCCCATCGCCCTCCGCCAAGCATACGAGAACCTTTGGCGCGGATACTGGGAGAAGAGCGACTTCATGTACGCGCTGCACATCGCGGATATCCATCCCATGTGGCGTGAGGACATTTACAACGTGGCCTTCCGGCCTCCCTCAGTCCGGGAGATGGGCTACGGTTTCGACGTGGGAGTGTACACCGTCGATGACATAATCAAGTACCGCCGCTGGGAAGGTCTGAGTCCTGAAGACGCGGAAAAGGCCGGCATCAGCATGGTGGCGTATAGGACTGAGGCGGAGCGTGAGGCCCTCCGTCGAGAGGCCCTGGAGGACTACGTGGCCGGCCTCGATGACGAGGAGGAGCTGCGCGCCAACCTGGCAGCGTGCGGGGGAAGACCTGAAATCATTGAGTTGTGGGTGGAGCGGGCCAAGTACCGAACAAAAAGAGACCTCATACTGGATCTAAAGAAGACATCTGTTGACCAGTGCGTGAAGGGCTGGATCACCGAGCGTCAGCTCGACCAGGATCTCATCGAGTTAGACTTCACCGCGGAGCGCCGCGCCGTCATCATGGAAGAGGCCCGGACGCGTCGACTCAAATATAAGCGGGAGGAGGAGACTGAGCGCAAGAAACTCATGACCCTGGCAAAGATTGAGAAGGCCAGGGAGCTGGGGCTCATCAGCGACCCCGAGTACATAACCCGCGTGATGGAAACCGGCATAACGGAGGAGGATGCCGAACTCATGCTGGCCATCGAGCTCACACCCAAACCCGTCACGGCTGAGGAGATGGAGCGCCGACGCAAAACAGTTTTAAGTAAGAGGGCCAGGGCGGTGCGCCGTTACGAGATGGCCCTAACCAGGATCACAAACCAGATCGAGCTCACCGCGTCACAGCTCGAAGACGCGAAGATCACAATGGAGGAGAGCCTGGACATCATCGACACCCAGATCGCGGTCATAGACGCGGACCTGCCAACCGCCACCCCCGAAAGATCCGCGGTTCTCACGGCTCGCCGGCTCGTTCTGGTTCAACGCCGCGAGGCCCAGGTCGCCCGCTACAAGACGCGGGTCCACACCCTCACGGAGCAACACAAAAACCTTTTAGAACTCCGAGACCTTACAACTCATCAGCGGGACGAGGAGCTCGCTGAGTATGACGCGGAGTTAAAACTTTTGGAGGTGGCAGGTTAATGGCGAGGCCTCAATCGGTGGGGTTAATCGTCACGTGTCCCCATTGTAAGGAGACGGTGGAGATCCTGGTCACGAAGAGGCAGATCAGGCAAATCTATAAGACCTTTAAACTCCCGATCCGCCAAGCACAACTGAAAGGGGAGGCGAGTCTAGATGGCTGAAAAGAAGGAGGAGAAGAAACCGGCCGCACCCTACGCGGCCATGGGCAAAATCCTCAAACAGGGCCAAGCCGAGAAGGAGAAGGAGAAGGGCGAGAAAAAGGGCTAAAACTCCCGGGTCTATGAGGCAAACTCGTATTCAGACAGCCAGCCCTAGAACCCCCAAAACACTAAGGCTGAGCCCCCAAGATTCGGGATTAGAATCCCTTTAATGACCCCCCAACTTTTCACTAATTTGCCTAGACCTTTTCGCCCTAAAGTTGTGAGGCCTGGTCTTTTCGTCTACATTCGTTATAAATTCATAAGACTTAAATACCGAAAGGTATGCACCATGTTAGTGAGGTGAATACGAAAAATGGAGTCTGAGAAAATCGGGATCACGGAAATCTGGGTCGTTTCTCACTATGGGAGCGGCTATTTCCTTAGGATCCCCAAGCTGCTCGTGAAGACCCTGAGCCTTAAACCCGGCGATCGGCTCAGGATTAAGATTGAGGAGGTGACCAGGGTTTGACCGAGGAGACTCGGCGTAACAGCTATCAGGTGATGAAGGACTTGCTCTTGGCTGCCCAGGCCGGCGCCGTCAAGACCGCCCTCGTCTATGGGGCTAACAGCAACTGGAAACACATCAGGGCCTACATGGATGACGCCCTCAAGAAGGGCCTCCTCGAGGAGCGGGATAACAGATACTACACCACCCCTAAGGGCGAACAGTTCATCCTCTTCATGCTGGAGTTGGAGGCGGTGCTGACTTGACGAAGGAGCACCGTTATGCCTTCGCCGGAACGGTTGAGTGGCGCTCGCTCATCATCGAGGTCTACGTCTGTGAGGACTGTGAACGCGTCAAAACCTACAAGAAACGCGCCTTCAGGGTGGGAATCTAAATGATCGAAAGAGTGAGGTGTGACCGTTGCGCGCACAGCGCCAAGGCCTCCGGCGCCTGGAGACATTGCCATAAGCTGAAGAAACGCGTCAGACCATCCTCCCAATGCGACCTCTACGAGCCCGCCTGCCAACCCCTAGAACCGACCCCCCCCTCCGTTTCCAATGGAACACCCTCAGAGCGCCATACCATAAACGTGTAGAGATAGTATGGCATTTTGCTGTCAAAGTACAGGGGAGTGTACTGAATTGGGTTACTGTCCTTATTCTGAGGAGGATCTTCAGGAATGGGATAGCGTAGCAAATCCGATGGGTGACGCCTGTTACACGTGCAATGAGTGTGAGTGTGAGCATTGGGCGGGGTCCTGCGTTGGTTGTGAAATGTATTGGAAATGGGGGGAGTGTGGAGGGCCCTCTAAAGCGGACTTCTATTACGGAACTGAGGAGAAAAGGGCCGAGGAGGTTAAGAAATGAGGCGCGTTGATGAGCAGCTGCCCGCGTCGGTGAGTGAGGGGCGCGTCAAGACCACCATCCGGGTGGATGAGTACACGTGGACCAGGTTTCAGGCGCGGACTAAGGAGCTAGGGCTCAGCACGTGTTTTGTGCTGGAGAATCTTATGCGTATGTGGACCTTTAGCGGCCAGGCTCAGGTTCCGGGCGCGTCGGTCCGGGACCTTCACCTTCACGTGCAGTATGGGGTGACGCGTCCCCGGCGATATCCGATCCTGGAGGAGAGCCCCCTCAATTACACGACTCCGAACTGTCGCCACGTGGACGCGTACTACAAATCGGGCAGCGTCGTCATGTGCGGAAAGTTCGAGCGGGAGGTTAACCTCCAAAAATGCTGGGACTGTTACGCGCGGAGGGAGGTTTGACTATGGGATGCTACTTCTGGGGTGATGACGAATACCGGGAGTGTGATGACTGCCCATACTTCAGCGAGTGTGATTGGGATTATGACGAACATCTAGGCCCTGGAGATGACTTAGAAATCAAGGATCAAGAAGAAGATTGGTCACCCTCGGGAGAAGGCGACTTTGAGGAGGATTGACGCGTGTCTGAGATAGGATGCTTTGTTAGGGCCTGCAAAGATAACAAGGAAGGGCGTTGCACGAGAACTAAAGCGGAGCTGTGGGAGCGACCCTGCGCCCTGACCTGGTTCATAACGGGGTCCACCAAACCCCTTAAGACGATTATGGAGGAGAGTGATGGCTGAAACTAACCGCCATGGAAGCGATACACGTGTAACACTTAGATTTCAATGCTCCATATGCGGCCAGACCTTGGGCCGATACCACGGCAAAGAGTTCATCATCGAACCTGTGGTGGGCCAAGACGTCCGGATCCTGTGCCTGTATTGTTGGGGGTTGCTCAAAAATGGGTCCAAATAATACACGTGTGACACGTAAAGGTCGGGGGTTTCCTGTACCTGGCATCGCCTACGAACCGTCAGGGTCCCCCTCAGACCGCGTTTGGGTGGTCGATTGGGACATTCCGGCGGCGGATAAGGCGGCGCGTCAACGGTTCTACAGGCGCCTCAGATACATCTGGCTCAACTATTACGGGGACACCAGGATGTCGACCATGAGCGTGCTGATCACGGACGAGGAGGACCTCGCCAAAGAGGTCTACAGTTTAGCTCGGCGGTTCGGCCGCGCCAACCTCTACGAGGCCAGACCTGTCTCGAAGTAACAACCGGAAGGGAGGTGATAAAGCGTATGCTGGAAGACATCGATAAGGTCCTCAAACTTTTAGAGGCCCTCTCTGACCTAGGCATAAAGTTCAAGGTTAAGGAAGGCGACACCATCATCCTTCTCGGTCTTGAACCAAAGATAATCAAGCTCTTACACGCGGTCCTAGAATCTCAGCCGGACGAGAATGAGCAGACCGACGAAGGATACCGCCTGTGGTGGGACTAGACGGGGCGTACCTCTAGGATCCTGGGCGGGACGGTTCCAGGCGCGTCTTTGATGAAGGTGAACCTGTACGCCTTATAGCGCTCCCCTTCCAGGTACCCGCGGAGATCCTCCGCCAACTTCTGGGATACCACGCTAAAACTCTTGGTGACCACCGCCCCGTTCTCCTGGTCCACCAGAAACATGAGGCTCGAAACCTTCTTGGGCACCCTAAAAACAGGGTCCGTAATAACGCGTTCCACCAACTTAACTGCCGCGAAGTGCAACGTCACCGGCACCCCAGGTTTGAGCACAACCCAGTTCTCAGGAATCGCAACCGCCATCCCTCTTCTCCCTCCGCTCCTTTTCCCCTAACTTCCATCTAGCCATACCCCTCGCACTCTCCCGATACCTTTTAAGTCCTTCCTCCGTCACTTTCTTCCCCCTCATCTTCATAGATTCCAGCCACTTCCGAGTATTCACATCAGCCAATGCCTCAACCTCCTCCTCAAAACCCAACTTAACCCACGCCTCCCCTCGCCTTATAAAGCATAAGCTGCTTACGACTTAAATACCTTTCAACCAGGACACACAATAAATTTCCCTCATCTACAGAGCAAACAAAACTCATGGCAACGCCAGCCCCGCAAGAAACTTTGTTTTTCGGCTGTTCAAGT
>Ga0315312_1002410_pt1 | contig 13001 bp, 18 predicted proteins | sample TDP7_MG_FD_203629 | JGI IMG/M metagenome (GOLD analysis project Ga0315312, IMG submission 203629) | Freshwater sediment microbial communities from Lake Towuti, South Sulawesi, Indonesia - TDP7 | ecosystem: Environmental > Aquatic > Freshwater > Lake > Sediment | place: Indonesia: South Sulawesi... | reverse complement strand
GCGTGATTAGCCCAGCCTCTAAACTTCTGGGAAGAGTTTTGAGGGTGATGCAGCTAAACGGATACATTGGGGAATTTGAGTTCGTGGATGACGGCCGCTCAGGAAAATTCAAGGTGCAACTTCTCGGTAGGGTGAACAGGTGTGGCGCCGTAAAGCCCCGCTTCCACGTGAAAGCCCACGAGTTTGAAGCTTGGGAGAAACGATTTCTCCCCTCTAGAGACGTGGGTGTTCTAGTGGTTTCCACCCCCAAAGGGGTCGTATCCCACCGGGAGGCTAAAGAAAGAAAAACTGGAGGGCGACTCCTCGCATTTGTCTATTAGGAGAGCTGAACATGCGCGCGGTGGAGACAGTTAAATCCGTTGAAATTCCGGAGGACGTGGAGGTCGGGATAAGGAGAAGAGTTGTCACCGTGAGGGGCAAGGGGGGTGAATTAACTCGAGACTTCTCTCACGCTCCCGTATCCATCCGGTTGGAGGGAAACGTGGTGAAGATTCAGGCGAAGTGGCCTCGAAAAAGAGAGGCAGCCCTCGTGGGAACAGTTTGTTCCCATGTCCGAAACATGATAGCAGGAGTAACCGGTGGGTTCACCTACAAGCTAAAGATCGTGTTCTCCCACTTCCCCATATCCGTCAAGGTACAGGGGAAAACTGTGGCGATAGAAAACTTCACCGGAGAACGAAGCCCCCGCACAGCTAAGATCATGGGCGATGCCAAGGTTTTGGTAAAGGATGAAGACGTTATTGTGCAGGGAATCAGCATCGAAGATGTCAGCCAAACCGCTGCAAACATTGAAAGGGCAACCAAGGTGAAGAGAAAGGACCCTCGAGTGTTTCTCGACGGCATCTACGTTTACGAACGGCATAAGGGGATGGAAGCGTGAGAAGCGAGGAAAGGCCTGAAGCACCTGAAAAAGAGCAGGCATTAAAGGTGCGAGAACGTGTTAAAAGCAAGAAGCCTAAGTTCAGGCGACAGGAAAGCTGGCGTTACAAGAGATTAAAAGAGGGCTGGAGGAGACCTTGCGGCATAGACAGTAAGATGCGAAAGAAGGTTAAGGGCTGGCCCAAGTCCGCACAGGTTGGTTATCGTGGTCCCAAGGAGGCGAGGGGACTTCACCCTTCCGGATACTTGGAAGTCTTAGTTCAGAACGTGGACGACCTTGACCAAATCGACCCCAAAACCCAAGCCGCCAGAATCGCCCATAGAGTTGGAGCGCGAAAACGAGTGGAGATCTCTGCTCGAGCCAAGGAGAGAGGAATCTACATTCTAAATCCAAAAGAGGTTGAGGAGCTCAAGGAAGAAGTGGAAGAAGAGGAAAAAGAGGAGGAGGCCAAAAAAGCATAAACAGGAGCGAAGAGAGTTGAGTCTCAAAAGCCAACGCCGCTTAGCGGCCGAGATTCTCAAGGTGGGTCAAGAACGAGTTTGGATCGACCCAGACCGAACTGACGAAGTCGAAGCGGCGATCACTCGAGAGGGAATTCGGAGGCTAATTCACGAGGGGACTATTCAAGCTGTCCCAGAGAAGGGGGTAAGCCGCGCTCGTGCGCGTGTTCTACAAGAAAAGAAAAGGAAGGGGTTAAGGAAGGGACCGGGAAGAAAAAGCGGGTCGAATCGAGCAAGTGTTTCAAAAAAGGAGGCGTGGATGAAAAAAATTCGGACACTGCGGAAGAGACTACGCGAATTGAAGACTGAACGGGAGATCACAGAAAGCGTTTATCGTCGCCTCTATGGCATGGCGGGCGGCGGCGTTTTCGAGTCCACCGCCGACTTGGAGCGTTACATTGAGACGCGGGGCTTGTGGAGGAGGCGGTGATGGCGAAGGGACCCAGCTATCGCGTTCCTTTCCGCAGAAGAAGGGAGGGAAAGAGTAACTACCGGTCAAGAAGAGCCCTTATTTTGTCTAGGCTGCCCCGCTTGGTGGCTCGAGGAACCCTAAGGCACATGGTCATCCAAGTAGTTGAAGCCAAGGCGACGGGTGATGAGGTTCTTGTTTCTGCTCACTCTCGTGAATTAATGAAAGCCTTTGGTTGGCAAGGTGATTGTGGAAACGTCTCAGCGGCTTATCTAACTGGTCTCTTGTGCGGTTATAGAGCGGTTGCCCGCGGCTTGGAAAGAGCGGTTTTAGACATGGGCTTGCAGTCGCCTTCCCGAGGTGCGCGAGTTTTTGCTGCGTTGAAGGGGGTTCTAGACGCGGGCGTTGAGGTTCCACATAGCGGGGTTGTGCTGCCGGATGAAAAGAGGATACGCGGGGAACATGTTGTTGATTATGCGAATCGGTTGTCCTCTAACCCAGACGCCTATCAGCAGAGGTTTTCCAAGTATCTGTCAAGGGGACTGCGCCCTGAACAACTCTCCGAACACTTTTCTTTGACAAAAGAAAAGATCGTTTCATCATTTGAGGGGAAGAAAGTATGACTTCTAAGGAGGAAAGGGTGAAGGAAAAGATCGAAGGTTGGACGCCTCGCACTAAACTCGGGAAGATGATTATGGAGGGTCACATTTCCTCCATGGAAGAGGTTTTTATGGAAGGATTGAAAATACGTGAGCCCGAAATCGTGAACGTTCTCCTTCCAAACTTAGAGGAGGAGGTTATCAACATAAGTTTGGTGCAAAAGCAAACCGACGCGGGAGAGAAGTCTCGATTCAAGGCCATAGTGGCAGTTGGTAACCGCGACGGCTACGCGGGACTAGGCTCAGGTAAGGCTAGACAGGTGCGCACCGCCATTGAGAAGGCGGCCATGGACGCGCGCCTTAATGTCACTATTGTCCGTCGGGGTTGTGGAAGCTGGGAGTGTGGGTGTGGGAAGCCTCACTCTTTCCCCTTCCGGGTTCGGGGCAAGTGTGGAGGAGTGGGGATCGTGCTCATCCCAGGTCCCCGAGGCCTGGGAATCGTTGCCAGCGAATCGGCCAAGATCATCCTTGGGCTCGCCGGGATCAAGGATTGCTGGACGAGAAGTTATGGTTCCACTAGAACAATTCCCTCCTTTGCCTACGCCATCTTTGATGCTCTTAAAAAAACGTACAGGCTTGTTACGCCTGCTGACTGGGTGGGGTAAGATGGAGGAGAGGAGAAGGTGCTTGGCGGTTGTTCGGGTTCGGGGGGTCAGCGACGTTTTTCGAGAAATCAACGAAACGCTGAAGATGCTTTACCTAAATCGCAACTGCCATGCCACCCTGATTGACGACCGACCCTCCTACCTCGGCATGCTACGCAAAGCTCAAAACCTCGTAACCTGGGGTGAGGTTTCCAAAGAAAACATAGGGTTGCTCCTAAAAAAGAGGGGTAGACTCATCGGCAACAACAGATTAACCGACCAATACGCCCAAGAAGTCGGTTATAAATCGTTAGACGACCTAGCAGAGGCCATACACAAACTGGAGGTAGAGTTTAGTCATCTCCCCAAAATAAAGCCTCTGTTCCGACTTCACCCACCAAAGAAGGGGTACAAGGGGAAGGTGAAAAAGAGCTACGCCTCCGGAGGCGTAGCAGGATACAGGGGAGAGGCCATCAACGAACTCATAAAACGCATGATCTAGCTATACCTTTTATAGTCACCATGTCAGGACAATCCTTGTTAGGGAGGGAGCTTGTTGAGCGAGGACTGGTGGAAGAGAAGGAGGAGAAAGCGCCCATATCCGTGGTTCGATGTCTTTGAGGAGTTTGACAGGATCGAGGAGATGATGGAGAAGATGATGCGCGAAGCCTTTGAGACACCCTCCAGGGGAGCGAGGACTCTTAGGCCCTATGTTTACGGTTTCTCCATGTCCATGGGACCTGATGGAAAGCCTGTGATTCGCGAGTTTGGGAATGTCCAAGCCAGCCGTTCTGGGCGTAAGATTCGTGAGGAGAGGGAGCCCCTCGTGGATGCTGTGGAGGAGGAGAGGGACGTGGTCGTTGTGGCTGAGCTCCCTGGCGTAGAGAAGGACGACATCAACCTTCACACCACCGAAGAACACCTGACTATCTCTGTAGACACGCCTCAACGAAAATACCACAAAGAGCTGGCGCTTCCAGTAAGGGTAGACCCCAAGTCCGCAAGGGCCTCCTACAAAAACGGAGTCCTTGAGGTGCGCCTGAGAAAGCTTGACGAAAAAAGGTTTACAGGTGAAAAAGTCTTCTTAGAGTAGCTTAAATAATTCCCTCCCACCATAGTTATGAGAAGGATGCGTTGAACCGCTCGAAAACGTATCAACATGAGGAGAGCCTATGCCACACAAACTTCGAAAAACCCGAAAGAAACGAGGCTCCAGAACCCACGGTTACGGCCAGATAGGGCAGCATCGATGCCGCGGAGCAAAGGGTAGACGGAAGTCGGGCTATAACAAGCACGGATGGACCTACGTGGTAAAGTATGAGCCCGACTATTTTGGAAAGAGGGGATTCACCTCTCCGCGAAGCCTAGGCCAAAGGGCTAACATTCTCAATGTCGGAGAACTTGAGGAGCTAGCCAACAAACTAGCCATGGAACAAAAGTTAGAGGAGAAGGAGAGGAAACCCTTCCTAGACCTCGACAAGCTAGGATACGACAAACTCTTAGCCAAGGGCCGCCTAACCAAGCCCCTCCTCGTGAAGATCGCATCCCACTCAAAGGCTGCAGCCAAAAAGATAGAGGAAGCGGGCGGAAGGATCCTAGAGAAGACCGACTAGTTCATAAGCTAAAAATTAATTACCAGCCTATGGTAATTTGCCTTATGGATGAAGGGTGAAACAAGCCATGGCAGGCAGATTCTTGACGATGTTTAAGCCGCTTGCTAGGTTTATGCCTGAGGTTACCCCTCCTGAGCGTCGGGTGGGGTTTAACGAAAAGCTGTTCTGGACCGCCATGGCCCTAGCTTTGTACTTGATCATGTGTGAAGTGCCGCTTTACGGAGTCGGATTGGGCGGAGGATGGGAACTTACGTACCTTCGCGTGATCTTCGCCTCGCATCGAGGCTCTTTGATGGAGTTGGGAATCGGCCCCATCGTGACGGCGGGTCTCATCCTACAACTTCTCGCTGGGTCTGGGATGATAGGTTGCGACTTTTCTGACCCTGAGGATCGAAGCCTCTTTTCCTCTGCCAGCAAAGTCTTTTCCATCATCATGATCGGGGTTCAAGCCTCCGCGTACCTCATCGGGGGAGTTTACGGCCCTCTGGACCTGAGAGAATCCATCATCATCTTCATCGAGCTTCTAGCCGCTGGACTGGTGCTGATGCTTTTGGACGAAATGCTACAAAAGGGTTGGGGGATCGGAAGCGGAATCAGCCTCTTCATCATGGCGGGGGTGGCTCAAAACGTCTTGTGGGACAGCCTAGACCCGTTTCCCGGAGTGTCCCCTGATGGAAAAAGCCACGGAGCCTTAGTGGCGCTCTTTCAAACGATTTTGAATAGAGAGCCTCTGCACAACGCGTGGATCAGGGAAGGAAATCTCCCTGCCATGTTGGGTTTTCTTACTACGATAATTGTCTTCCTTGTGGTAATCTATGTGGAGGGGGTTAGGGTGGAGCTACCCATCTCCTACGCTCAATATCGAGGATATCGCGCGCGATACCCCATCAAGCTCTTGTATGTGTCCAACCTACCCGTGATCTTCGCCTCTGCTCTCTTCGCAAACATATATTTTGTATCTCAGCTCCTTTGGAGCTACCTCGGCCGTCCTTCTCCAGGCACCAACTTTTGGCTTGATCTTGTTGGTCAATTCCAGAGCGGGGAGCAGGGTCCCCAACCCGTAGGCGGTCTCGTTTACTATGTGCTTTCGCCTAGAAATCTCTCAGACGTTGTAAACAATCCTCTTCGGGCGTTTGCATATGTAGGTATCATGGCTTCATTTTGTGTCGTCTTTTCCCTCACGTGGCTGGAGGTGGGCGGTTTGGGACCGAGAACCGTTGCGCAACAACTCGTTGACGCCGGGATGCAGATTCCCGGATTTCGAAGGTCCGACAAAGCAATCGAGTTGCTTCTGAAACGCTACATCCCCACGGTCACGATCCTTGGAGGCTTTATTGTAGGGTTGATTGCTGCAGTTGCAGACTTTTTCGGAGTTTTTGGGTCAGGGATGGGCGTCTTGCTGTCGGTGGGCATCCTGTATCAGTATTACGAACTTTTAATGCGGGAACGCGTTGCGGAAATGTATCCCGCCATACGCCGTCTCTTGGGGGAGTGAGCCTTGGGTAGGGTTGTGGTCGTCACAGGGATTCCCGGAACCGGCAAAACCACTGTTTGCAAGGAGCTTCTCAAGCTCGCCCAGCAGTCCGGGAGAAGGGTTACGGTGATAAATTACGGGTCCATCATGGTTGAGTTGACTCAAGAGCGGGGTAGATCCCTCCATAGGGACGAGTTGAGAAAGTCGAAGATGTCTTTTCAGCGTGACCTTCAAGCAGAGGCAGCCAAGACCATATCCCAACGTGTGGCAGAGGCTAAGGGAGATGTCATCGTTGACACCCACATGTCCATAAAGACCGTGGATGGGTACTGGGCGGGCCTGCCCTTTCACGTTCTGCAGCTCCTAAACCCTAACGCCTTTGTTCTCGTTGAGGCAGAACCCCACGAGGTCCTTTTTCGCAGACTGAAAGACGTAACCCGGAGGCGAGACGAGGTTTTGGAAAGTGAAATAGCGGAAGAGCTTTTCTTTTCAAGGCTGATAGCGGCTGCCTGCTCGGTTCTGACTGGTGCCTCGGTGAAAATCGTTAAAAACCCGAACGGAAAAAAGGTGGAAGCAGCAAAGGAGATCCTGAAACTGTTGGAGTAGTGGTCACATGCTCCCGGACTGGTTAGCAACGATTCCCGCCTCAACCATCTTTATCCTATGTCTCTCCATACTCATGGTATTCCTCACAACCTTCATCAATCGTCGCCTTGTCAGCAGGGAACAACTTGAACAACTTAGAGCTTGGCAACGCGAGATCAGCGCATGGACCTCTGACTTCAATAAGGCGAGACGAACTGGCGACAAGAAGCTCCTTAGAAAGGTTCAAAAACAGGAAAAACGAATCAAACAGCTCCAAATGAAGGCGGCTTCGCAGCAATTCCGGGGGATGAAAACCTTCCCCCTCTTTATGCTTCTCTTTATCCTTGTTTGGCTACCCTTAACTGGCAGACTACTCTACTGGCAGTTATTCGACGCTCCCTTCACTGGCGCAGAGACCGTTGCCTACCTCCCCTGGTTTGGCGAACCGATGCCTTTGAACCTTTTCTCGTGGTATGTAGTCTGTTCCTTTGCCGCTGGAATCCTCATTTCACGCGTGTTTGGCTTGGGAATGGAGGCGACTGAGTAGATGCCTCAGCCCTCTCTACGAATGAGGAGCAGAAAACGCCGCCCCCTTCGACTTCCTGGAGGTCGCACGGAAACCCATTATAAGCGAGAAAAAACCGGTGTCTCACGCTGTGCCCAATGTGGCCGAGCCCTCTCAGGGGTTCCTCACTTGACAGTGTCCAAGCTCCATAAGCTTCCTGCAAGCCAGCGGAGGCTGGAGCGCATGTACGGCGGCCAACTTTGCCACAACTGCCTCCGAGACCTACTGAAGAAGGCGGCAAGGAGCATCTAGCATGGTTTCGAAGAGGCGAAAACAGAAAATTGTAATATGCGTAGCTGGCATGACTGGGTGCGGAAAGAGCACGATAGCGAAAAGGCTGGCGAAGAAATACGGGCTAAGATATCTTTCTGGCGGAGGAGCACTGAAGGCCTTAGCCATCGCAGCAGGATACAAACCTAGCGTAAGCGGATGGTGGACAACTGAGGAGGGGCTACGATTCCATCAACAAAGAATGGCAGACCCCCAGTTTGACAAGAGGGTTGACGAGGAACTACTGAAAGAAGCAAAGCGGGGAAACGTTATCCTCGATAGCTGGACCATGCCTTGGTTGTTGAAGAGTGGCTTTAAGATATGGTTAGAAGCTTCCTCTGAAGAGAGGGCAAAGCGACTTGCAGAAAGAGATGGCATAAGCCTCAAAGCAGCTTTGGATGTTTTGAGAGAAAAAGACGGAAAAAGCCAGGCAATTTACAAAAAATACTATAGTTTCACTCTCGGAGAAGATTTCTCCCCATTTAACGTAGTTCTTGACACAAATGAATTAAACGTCAACGAGGTCTTAGGTACTCTTTGCATGGTTATAAACCGTCTCCATATCACGAAGGAAACTTAACCCTCATCCTTTCTTTAACATATTTGACGTGCACACGTAATGTGATTCGAAAGCATCTGCGCTTTACATCGAAATTTCAGGTACTATTCTTCGTTCCACAACGTTTCTCAAAACGTTATTTGCTATGTCTTCTAACCTAGGGTACTTTTCCCGTATGTTTTCAAGGGTGTAAATCCGAAAGGTGCATTTGAGTTGAACTTGAAAATCTAATAGTATTTTGGAAATCTCTTTCTCACACACTTCTCCTCTGAGAGAAATTAACTTTAAAATTCCTTTTTCCGTATATGGACTGTCTGGCAAAGTGGGTATGAAAGGTGTATCCACAAAAAAGGGTATTTCTTTTCCAATGATATTCTTTACTTCGTTATTAAACGCGGTGTTTATCAATTCTTGATACTTACGTTGATTTTCGCTCATAAGATACGCGAAAGCAGGATCCGAAATGGACTTCGTGTATTCGCCAATCCTTCTCCACGGGTTTCTTCTATTTAAAATTCGATCGGCAAGTTCTTTAGCTTCACCATTTCCTTGCTCTTTAAGAAAAAACAAGAGGCTGAAATCGTCAAGTTCAAGAAAACCTTCAAACTTTGAATGATAGCAATCGGCTATTCTCTCAACTAGTTGTAAACCTTCGGTAGCCTTTTTCAGCATATCAAAAACCATGTGGTCCATTGCCCGAGAAGTTCTATGATAGTATACAGCCTCGAACATTTGACACCTGCCATAAAAATATGATTGCAGAACACCGAGTGCTCTTTCTTGAAGCGCAATATCTGAATCAACTATTTGGGAGCAAAATATAAGCCTAGATATATTCACTGTGTCATATTCTTTTGTGCCAGTGAAATGGGCATCTCTTTTTAAGAAATCAAGGATATCGGCAGGATAAAGAGAATGGTGTATTGTTTGCCGTAATGCCTTTAGCAATGGAGGGAGCTTTTCTTCCTTCCCCTTCGGAGTTAATAAATCTAAAACTGTTTCTTTTAAACCCTCTCTTTTCAGCATCTCTCCAATTTCACTTTTCTGAACGATTAGATATCCCACATCTTCATGATTATAAATCCCCAAATCTGCTAAACGGCTTTCATGACGGATAACCGCTTCCTCAAAAGTGTGGCTGAATGGCCCGTGTCCAACATCATGTAGGAGGCCGGCAATCCTTACTGCTTCGATATATCGCTCCTTATCTGAATTGTCTCTTAGTAGATGTTCAGCAAACATGCCAGCAATATGCATTACTCCAATACTGTGCTGAAAACGAGTATGCTCGGCTCCAGGATAAATAAGACATACCGTTTGGAGCTGGTGGAGCCTGCGTAACCTTTGCATAAATTCGGAATCAATTATCTTCTCCTCCAAATCTTCACTGTAGTAAACTCCATCGTGAATTGGATCTTCAATAGGACACAATTTTTCCATCGATATCATCCTCATTTCATAAATAGATGTTTTTTTGGTAACTAGTAATTTTTCCTACTCTAAAAATATATGCTTATCTATTTTACGTAAATTTCATCTCTCTCTTTTTTAGTCCCCTTTTTCTATAGTCTTCTGCTTTTTCTTTAAGAGCTAAGAAGCCAAGACGATCCATTTCTTCGAAAGAAATACCAAGGTATTCGCATGTTATTCTCAATTGAGTAATAGCATCAGCTATAGCTCTCTTTGCTTCAGCCTTATAAAGGGGAGCATCCTTTGGATACCATATCATATTCGCAATGCATTTTGCTAGATCTCCTATTTCATATAATAAAACCAGAAATTGCTCAGGAATGGTCTCCTCCTTCCCTTCGGCATACATGGTCTTAACAATTTTAATTATTTCCTTCCCTCTTTCCATACTCATTCACCCGTCTCCATTTATGTTAGGAATAAAAATATAAAGATAAGCACATCCAGTAAACGGTAAGGAGGGTTGAAATTGCCGGCAGTAGAGGTAGGACGAGTTTGTGTCAAGATCAGTGGTCGAGAGGCGGGGAAAAAGTGCGTCATCGTGGACATTATCGACAAGAACTTTGTTCTCATCACCGGTCCTCAAAATGTGACTGGCGTGAAACGGAGGCGCGCCAACATAAACCACATCGAACCCACTGAAAAGAGGGTCAATATCAAACGGGGAAACAGCGACGAGGAGATTATGGAAGTCCTCGACGAAGAAGCGCTGAATTTTCTACGGGAGCCTGTGAAGATTAAGCTGTAACGAGTTTTATGGTGTTGTTGGCGCATTCTTCGAATCTTGTAGGTCATCTTTAGGATTTGCCTGACATCCCCATTAGGGCAGAAGAAGTGAATCTAGGCGAAAGCTTAACCGTAGATGATGATGTTCTAAAACTTGGACGAGCCGTTCTAAACCTTGGGTTTAAATCGCTGGTTGGCTAAGTTTATTTCGATGAGTTATGAAGCGAATTGAAAAACTGAACATTCCAAAACTCCCAAAGAAGACGCTTTTCTTTGTCGTCATCGCCTTTATAGTGGGGATCGTTGTCTCGGGCTTCATCTTAGGACTAGCCTTCTACAGAGGAGGTTCCCTATACAGGGAAGCACTAGCACCAGCACCAACGCCAGCGCCAACGCCGCTACCCGGAGAGGTGAAGGAAGCACCGACCGAACTAGAGACTGTTGGTAGAATGGTGATCTACACAGCCAATTTAGGGCTGGAGGTTGACGACGTGGACTCGGCGATAAACGAGATCCGCCGCGTAACCGAAGATGTTGGAGGCTTCGTATCAGGAGTCTCCACGTAGAAGAGGGATGAGCAGAAGGTGGGGATCATAACCGTACGAGTTCCCCAAACAGACTTCTATACGGTTATCTGGCAGATAGAAGGGCTTGGGGAGGTGGAAAGCAAAGAGGTGAGGGGCGAGGACGTGACCGAGCAATACATCGACCTCAAGGCTCGCCTAAACAATTTTCAGAAACAGGAGCAAAGGCTCCTAGAAATCCTGGCCATTGCCACTACCGTGGACGAGGTGCTTAGGGTAGAGTCCGAGCTCAGCAGGGTGCGAGGTGAAATCGAGAGGCTCACAGGCCAAATTCAATACATAGAACACCGAGTCGATCTCGCAACCATCACCATCTCCCTAACCGAAGCTGCCCCAAAACCTTGGATTGAAACTCCAAGGGTGGACTGGGGAGCACCCATCGAGGCTGGACTATGGGGCATGATCCTAGTCATTCAAGGGCTAATCACCTTAGTGATCGTGGCGGCGCCTTTCATAGCCATCGGAGTCCCGACCTACTATATCTACAAGCGGAGAAAAAGGACAAAGAGCCAAGCATCCCCAGAGAAATAGGACGCTGGGAGACTCAACTCTGTAGGAGGATGTTCTAGAGTTTTTCTTCTAATCCTTGAAGGAACTCGAGGATATTTCTCCCTAAATCCCTAGGGTCATAGCCTCCCTCTAGCGTGGCAAAGGTTGGCAAGCCTAGGGACCCTATTTTTCTGCCAATTTCTCGGTAGCATTGAGAGCTTAGGGCCAGGGACGCGAGGGGGTCCTTTTCATGGGAGTCGAATCCCGCTGAGACAGCGACCGCCTCTAGGTCTTTCACATCTATCTGGCTGAGGGCTTTCTCCAAGGTTTTGAGGTACAGTTTGTCACCAGCGGTTCTAGGCAAGGGAAAATTGAGGCAATTTGCCTCGGACTTGAGACCGGTTCCTGGGTAGTGGGGGCTTCGATGGAGGGACAGGTATCTCACTCTTTCGTCTCCTAGGAAAATGTCTTGGGTTCCGTTTCCGTGATGACCATCAATGTCTAAGATCAACGCGTTTTTGTTTAGGCTCCTCACCGCGATGGCGATGTTGTTGAAGTAGCAAAAGCCCAAGGACGAACCTCCCAAGGCTCTCCCAGAACGACCCGCGTGATGACCCGGAGGTCTCATCAAGGAGAACCCTTTCACCTTTGCAGCTAGAATGGCACCGCCAGCCGAGAGCCTCGCGTACTCATAAATGTTTTCATAGGGCGGAGAGTCTGAGTCCCAGAAGTTTCCCTTCCTTATCCTTTCTATGTACTCCGCTGTGTGAGCCCTCAAGAGGTCTTCGTAGGAAGCAGGCGTAGGCTCGATGAACACGTAGCCCTCGCCTTTAAGGAAGCTGTGAGCCTCTCTAACCCTATCTGGACTTTCGGGATGCCACGGTTCATAATATTCTAAACAGCGCTCAGAAAATACAACCTTCATGGGAAAGAATTGGTGGGTTGAAGAATATTTGTTTTTAGGCAGCCACGGCATGGGTGACAGGTCACAAATATTCGCATATAGATCAGGTTTAAAGGAAAAGCCTTGAGGACAAGCAATATATCATGCAATTCAATTATAGTGAATAAAAATGCAAAAGCGAGGAGTAGAAGTTGAGTATCGAGATCGAGAATGTGAGGAAAGACATTCGGATGCGTGCGGAATCGGACCCTCTGATGTCGAAGGCTTGGCTCCTCGTCTACCTGATACCCATCCTTGCCATAATTCTAGGAGTTTTGGTGGCTGTGTTTTGGGTCATTGCCATTGCCACCGCCCCTATGCTCCCAGTCCCTTCTGGTCCTATCGGTCCTGAGTTAATAGTTGCTCCCTTTGTCATATGGATCGCGCTATTGTATTTGCTAGTTATAGTTGGTTTCATAGTCTCCATAGTGCTCATCTACAAGCTTGTCAAGAGGCGAAACACCCATTTCAAAAGACAGCAATTCCTCTTCGAGGACATTGTAAGCGCACTGAGAGCCATAGCAAAGAAGAAGGAGGTTAACGTGGAGGTGGAGGTGTCGTCCTGCGAAAGAACCGTGAGGGAAGTTAAAGCTGAGGAAACTGAAAAGGGTGCCGTGCTCTGGGCTATTCTATCCGCGATTATAATTCTTGCGCATTGGTACGTCAACTACTTCTTAATGAAGGACTTCTA
>Ga0315312_1002408_pt1 | contig 13019 bp, 14 predicted proteins | sample TDP7_MG_FD_203629 | JGI IMG/M metagenome (GOLD analysis project Ga0315312, IMG submission 203629) | Freshwater sediment microbial communities from Lake Towuti, South Sulawesi, Indonesia - TDP7 | ecosystem: Environmental > Aquatic > Freshwater > Lake > Sediment | place: Indonesia: South Sulawesi... | reverse complement strand
GGTGGCTGGAAAAGTCTTAGAAGAAGCCTTTCAGAAGGCTGGTGTAAAGCCTCGAGAGATTCACGTTGTCGCCTTTTCTCAAGGTCCCGGCTTGGGTCCTTGCCTCCGCACCGGCGCGACCGCAGCTCGCGCCTTAGCCTCTTATCTGGGAGTTCCTCTAGTGGGGGTTAATCACTGCGTGGCGCACATCGAAATAGGAAAGTTTGTGGCTGGAGCTGTGGACCCGATCACCCTCTATGTTTCGGGAGGAAACACCTTAGTCTCTGCTTTCGATGCAGGACGATACCGCGTTTTCGGCGAGACCTTAGACATAGCGGTGGGAAACTGCCTCGACGTTTTCGCTCGGGAAGCTGGACTGCAAGAGAAGGAGGGGACGCCTCTCGGCGCACTGGTTGAACAGTTGGCAAGTCGCGGTCAGACGCTCGTTCCTCTTCCTTACACGGTGAAGGGTATGGATTTATCCTTCAGCGGATTTCTCACAGCGGCTGTTCGGTTGCTTCGTGAGGGAAAGCAAAGCCTCGAAGACTTGTGCTTTAGCGTTCAGGAAGTCGCGTTCTCCATGCTGACAGAGGTTACGGAGAGGGCGCTGGCTCACACTGAGAAGCCAGAGGTTCTATTAACAGGCGGGGTTGCAGCCAATAAGAGACTTCAGTCCATGCTTGAGTCTATTGCCGAGGAGCACAACGCTCGATTTTGCGTGGTTCCTAAGCAGTACGCCCTAGACAACGGAGCCATGATTGCTTGGACAGGAATTCTCGCTTACAAGCACAATGTAACGCTTCCTCTAGAGAAAAGTTTCGTCAAACTGAGATGGCGACTGGAGGATGTCCCGGTGCCCTGGGTTGGGGGCTGAACCGTGCTCATAAAGAAGGGAGCAGAAGCCAACCTTTATCTAGAAGATTGGCATGGCCGAAAAGTGATCGCGAAGCGGCGATTGTCGAAAAAATATCGTGTTCCCAAGCTGGACAAGGAGATTCGTTTTTACAGAACAATACATGAGCCCCAACATATTCATAGCGCGAAGGAGGCAGGGGTTCCAACTCCCACAATTTTTATGGTTGACACTGCAGGGACAACAATTGTTATGGAGTATGTCGAGGGAAAGCAAGTTAAACAGATCCTCGACGATCTCCCTCCTGAAGAGAGGCAACGCCTATGTCGCCACATCGGCGAGTTGATTGGTCGACTCCACAACAATGGAATAATCCATAGCGACCTCACCACCTCCAACATGATCCTCACCCCGCAGGGTAGAGTTGTTTTCGTGGACTTTGGCCTGAGCGAGCGATCTATGGAGTTGGAGGTTAGGGGGGTGGACCTGCACCTCATGAAAAGAGCATTTCAGAGCACTCATTTTAGATATGCAAAAGAGTGTTTTGACGCGGTTATTGAGGGATACACTAGGGCTGTCGGATATAAAGCGGCTGAAGAGGTGTTAGGGAAAATTGGGGAGATAGAGAGGAGGGGGCGTTATGTTTCTGAGAGGTAGTTATTTTATGACGACCATGGTGCAGGTTGATCGAATTCCTTTTACCTGTCTCATTGCGGCGTGTATGGTGTTCCTGAGTTCGTCTACGTTTTGGGCTTCAACAACGGCTATGACATCGTAGACTCCGAAAACAAAGTAGGCTTCCTTAACGTTCTTCAGAGATCTCACTTTTTCCACAACTTCTTTTTCAGAGCCTGTTTCTGCATTTATCAACACGAATGCTTTCGCCAAGAACCACACCCCTACTTTTGAAACGATGTACTCTGTTGGCTTTATAAAACTATCTTTGATCTCGGTAGGAGAAACCGGCTCTAAACAGGGCTGAGCTGAAAAGATTTGTTATAGGCTTTGAGCTTGGAAGAAATCGAAAAATCTCGAATACAAGAAAAACCACAGAAGTTCCCGCCATCCGATAATTTAGCAGAAGAGTTGAGGCAAAATAAATAGAGGGTTCACCATTACTATAGATAGCTTGGCTATGAAAAAGAGAGGGAGAAAAAACAAGAATTGAAGTCTAAGGGGCGTTTTCCTAGAGGTAGAGTGGCCTTTTTCGTAACAGGCAACATTCACAAGTTTAACGAAGCCCGACAGGTTCTGGCCGAGCATGGGATTGCAACCGCCCTCCTCAGGGTGGAAACCGTTGAGATCCAAGACGACGACGTAGAGAAAATAGCGAAAGCCACTGCTACAGAAGCCGTGGAAAAGTGCAACCTACCCGTTATTGTGGAGGATGCTGGACTCTTTATAGAGGCTTTGAACGGCTTTCCAGGACCCTACTCTTCCTATGTATATCGAACGATAGGAACCGAAGGAATTCTGAAGCTGATGAAAAACACGAAAAAGCGAGACGCCCACTTCCGCTCTGTTGTAGCCTTCTGCGGTCCAGATGAACCTTCAAGATGTTTTCACGGCAGGGCGGAGGGAAAAATCGCTCTTGAAAAACGAGGGAACCTCGGCTTTGGCTTCGACCCCATATTTGAACCTTCTGCCGGTAATGGCAAAACCTTTGCAGAGGTGACCTTGATGCAAAAAAATAAGTATTCACATCGGGCTGAGGCCATAGGAAAATTTGCTAGATGGTACACATCAGCCCTTAACGAAGATTTTAAATATGAGCAAACGCTCGCTCTTAGAAGTTGTTCGGAAGGATAAAAATTGCCAAGACGAAAGGGAAGTTCGCACCCCACTCGCCCTGTAAGCAAGAGGCCTCCAGTCTGGTGTAAGTACAAGCCGGAGGAAGTGGAAGCTTTGGTTGTCAAGCTTGCAAAAGAGGGACATGCCTCCAGCAAGATAGGGACAATTCTACGCGACCAGCATGGCATCCCCCTAACCAAGCCCATCACAGGTAAAACCATCACCAAGATTCTGAAGGATGCAGGGTTGGCGCCTTCCGTACCCGAAGACCTAGAAACTTTGCTGAAAAAAGCCGCGCGCCTTCACGTTCATCTCGAAAAGAACAAGAAGGACTCCCGCAACAAGACGGCTCTCCAGATCATCGAAGCCAAAATTCACAAACTTTCAAAGTACTATAAACGTGAAGGAGTGTTGCCGCCGGACTGGAAGTACAAGGCAAAAGCCGCATCCCTCATCTGATTTTGGGGTTTCCATGACTGTGAAGAAAGAGCAGATCAACGGCCTTCTGAAAAGTGCCTCTGAGGCAGCTAGCCTAATCCGTGAGTGTGTTTATGAAGAGAAAACCATCCATGTGGCTTCCCACTATGATGCGGACGGGTTGGCCGCGGCTGGGGTTATTGGAAAATGTTTGGTTAGATTGGGAGGAAGGTTTCGCGTTCGAATTGAGAGATGGTTAGATAAGAAGGTGGTTGACGAGATAGCTACCATTGAAAAAACCGCTCTAACCATACTCACTGACTTCGGGAGCGGAGACCTCAACCTCCTAGGCGAAGGACTGTCTAACCGCCGTGCAATAATTCTCGATCATCATCAGCCCGTAGGAGAAACTCCAACAGGCTTCATCCACGTGAACCCTCACCTCCACGGAATCGACGGATCCCGTGACCTCAGCGGGGCCGGGGTGGCATATCTCGTGGCTAAGTCTCTTGACGAGACCAACGTTGATTTGGCTTGTGTTGCCACGGTTGGGGCTCTCGGGGACCTTCAGGACAAGTATGAGCATCGGGGATTGGGAGGCGTCAACGAAACAATTGTGGAGGATGCTGTGAACTCTGGCCTTCTGAAGCTCGAAAATGACCTCCTCTTTTTTGGAAGGGAGACACGCCCCATCCACAAGGCGTTAGCTCTCACCACAAACCCGTTCATCCCTAGCATAAGCGGAGAAGAAGACGCAAGCTACGCTTTCCTAGTCCAGCGCGTGGGGATCAAGCCGAAGATCAAGGAAAAGTGGCTGGCGTTAAGAGACCTTTCAGAGGAGGAGAAAAAAAGGCTGTTCTCCGCCCTCGCTGACCACTTGGCATCTAAAGGACTGTCAAGCGATACAGCCTTAAGCCTGATTGGAAACGTTTACACCCTCGCCCAAGAAGAACCATGGACTCAGCTGAGAGACGCCAGAGAGTTCGCGGTTCTGCTTAACGCCACAGGGCGAATGGAGAAGCCGAGTCTAGGCGTGGCTGTCTGTATGGGGGACAGAGCAACTGCCCTTGAGCAGGCTAGCAACGCGCTGGAGGAATATCGTCGAACCATTACCAAGTGCTTAAACTGGTTGTACGAGAAACCCGGCCGCATACGAGAGTTAGACAGCATCTATGTGGTACGGGGAGGAAATTCCATCCACGAAAACATGATAGGAACAGTTTCTTCCATCCTGTCCACAAGTCTCCCCAAACATGAAAAACCCATCATCGCCTACTCCGTCGTCTCTGGGGAAGGCTTAATCAAGGTCTCAGCAAGGGCATTAGACACCTTAACGGCCAGAGGTCTAAACCTTGGAGAGATTCTGCGGATTGCCGCCGAAAAACATTCTGGCAAGGGAGGAGGACACGACGTCGCTGCTGGAGCCCAAGTTCCCATCAAAAACATGAAACCTTTTGTAGAACTCGTGGGCGAGCTTGTTAAGAAGTGGTTGGAGGAGAAGTCGCTTGGAGGCTGAGGTGAAGATCTCCTACGAAAACGAAAAAGAGGCAGAGGCAGTTGTACAAGCTGTTTCGCCGGACAACGTGAAGGTCCCTCACGGTTTGTTCATCAAAACAACGCGAAGCGGATCCGAGGTTTTGACGCAGATCCGATGTGAACTGAGGCTTGAAACTCTTATGGCAACAATTGACGACCTCTTGTGTTGCGTCTCAACTGCGGAAAAGGCTTTTTCGGCCGCAAAGAGGCTGGAGAAACGTTCCCAGCGAGCTTCATCCTAATTTCTAAATCGAATTCACCGAATGCGCGCACGCAAGCTCAATTCATTGAACCAAAATAGAAAAGAGGGAAACTGTGTGACGATTCCCTAGTTGAGTCGAAAATGTGTATTTTAAACGTAAGTGACGGATGGAAAAGATGGTGATGTCGCATAGGTGTTAAATAGTTGAATTCCATGTTAAAACTGACGATGTTGGGCAGCGCGCACGTTTACAGTTGAAACGAGGGTGACACGTTAACATGTTAGACATAAGGTTGATCCGAGAGCATCCGGAAGTGGTGAGGGCTAATTTAGAGAAGAGGGGAGCCGTTGAAAAGCTCAAGATGCTCGATGACCTTATCGAACGCGACAAAAAGTGGAGGCAAATGCTAACAGAGGTAAATCAACTTAGACATCGAAGAAAGGTGATAACCGCCGAAATTGCAAACCTAAAGAAGAAAGGCGCGGACGTTAGCAAAAAACTTGAAGAAGCGCGAAAGATACCTGAAAAAATTGAGAGGTTGGAAAAGCAGGCTGAGAGGTGCAGGGAGAGAGCGAATCGTATTCTGATGGGGCTTCCCAACATTCTGCACGAGTCGGTTCCTGTCGGCGTGGATGACACTGAAAATGTTGTTGTGAAGACCTGCGGTGAGCCTCCAAAATTTGATTTTAAGCCCAAGAATCACTTGGAAATCGCTCTGAACTTAGGTTTGATAGACGCTGAGCGAGCCGCTAAGGTTGCTGGTCACGGCTTCTACTACCTGAAAGGAGAGATGGCCCTTCTGGACTATGCAATCTTGAACTACACAATAGACTTCATGAGAAAGAGGGGCTATCTGCTCATGGAGCCACCCTTCATGATGCGCAAGAAGCCCTATCTGGGGGTTACGGACCTAGAATTCTTCGGAGACCAACTCTACAAGATAGAGAAGGAAGACCTCTACCTAATAGCGACCAGCGAACATCCCATGGCCGCAATCTTCATGGACGAAATCATCAATAAGGAGGATTTACCAGTAAAATTCGTCGGAGTCAGCCCATGCTTCAGGAAGGAAGTTGGGGCGCACGGCAAATACACCAAGGGCTTTTTCAGGATGCACCAGTTCAACAAGGTTGAGCAATTCATCTTCTGTCTGCCAGAAGACTCTTGGAAGTTCCATGAGGAGCTGCAAAGGAACGCTGAGGACCTTTACAAGAGTTTGGGACTACACTTCAGGGTTGTTAACGTCTGTACTGGAGACATTGGAACGATAGCAGCGAAGAAGTATGACATAGAAGTTTGGATGGCAGACGGAGAATACAGGGAAGTGGGCTCCAATTCCAACTGCACGGATTATCAGGCAAGGAGATTGAACATAAGATTCAGAGAGAAGGAGGGACAAGCTCCAGCTGGTTTTGTACACACCCTTAACAATACAGCCCTCGCAACCAGCCGCACAATGATGGCCATCCTAGAGCAGTTCCAACAAAGGGACGGCTCTGTTATGATTCCCAACGTTCTGAGACCGTTCATGGGCGGGATAGAAAAGCTAGAGCCACGCTAAAACTTTTAATACCGCCACGTAGACTTTCAGTTGCAACGGAGGACCAGCGTGTCATCAAAGAAGAAGCGTGTAAGGGATAAGTGGCGTGGCAAGAACTGGTACATGGTAGTTTCCCCCTCCTACTTCGGAGGAGTTGAGTTGGGAGCTGTACCATCTGACGATCCGGAGAAACTGATGGGAAGGACAGTGGACGCCACGCTTTACGACCTCACCGACGATTTTGCGCACCAGTATCTAAAGATGTATTTTCAGGTCACCGGTGTGGAAGGTAAAACCGCCAGCACCATCTTCAAGGGACACGAATACGCCCGTGACTATTTGAGAAGCCTCGTTCGAAGAAAGACCACGCGAGTTGACACCATCCTCGGTGTCACCACGAAGGATGCTTACCAACTGAGACTGGGAGTTTGCGCTTTCACTCTCGCCCGCATCAAAACCTCACAGGAAAAGGCGATACGCGAAATTATGAAGAAAATTGTTCAAGAAAAGGCGAGCGCCCTCACGTTCGACCAGTTTGTTCAAGAGGTGGTTCTGCAGAAAATCGCTTCTGACATCTACAACGAAGCGAAGAAAATAGCTCCCCTGCGCCACGTGGGCATCCGAAAATCCAAGCTCACACTCCGACCCCCCATCGCCGCATAACAATGTCCCGCCTTTGCTAGAATGCCCCGGTGAAAATAACCTTGGAAGACACCCGCTCATCGGATTTGAAGAAACGAGTCGCTCGGGAAGCCGCCATTCTACTCTACACATCGCAGGAAAAGGAGTACAAGCAGGCAAAAGAGAGGGCGGCTGAAATATTGGGAGCTCGGGTTCTTCCTAGCAACCTTAAGGTTGCAGAGGAGTTAGACGACATCGCCCAGGAGAGGGAGGGGCAGTGGAGGCAGGAGCTCTTGCTTCAAATGCGGAGAGAAGCTCTCCAAGTAATGGAGTTCCTAGAAAAGTTTCACCCGAAACTGATAGGAAGCGTTTGGAGGGGAACAGCCCGCAGAAACAGCGACATAGACATAGTCACATTTTCCTCATCCCCAGAATCTGTCCTTGCTCAACTCCAGAAAAGTAGCTTCAAGATATCCAACGCTGAGTGGCTCTCCGTGACAAAAAGAGGTAGGAGAGAAGCATCATTCCACATCCACCTTGCTCTTCCATCAGGCAATGAAGTAGAGGTTGTCGTTCGAAATCCTGAAAGAGTCGGAATCAAAGAACGATGTGAAATATACGGAGACCTTGTAACGGGCTTGAGCTGTGCTCAGCTCAAGAGAGTTCTCGAGGAAAACCCTCTTCAGAAGTTTTTGCCAACGTAGAAATGGAGAAGAAAAGAACCCTGCTTGGTTGCACGTCGCAGAGCGGTGGGTTGACAATAGGTCTAGGGCTAAAATCTCTTTTGTTGAGGGTCGTTTGGTTGATTGACCGAATTTGGCGGTTGGGGCGCCTTGATGTCGTAACCGTTAATTCCGTACATCATGAGTTTGGCTTTTGACATGGCGTTGCAGGCCTTGTAGTACATAATCAGGAGTTTGGATTCCGCCCTTTTCTTTGTTAGGTTGTGTTTCAACTGCAACTGCATTATTTCTATGTCCAGCTCACGCTTTCTAATGGTTTCCAAAATCTGTGTGGAATCTTCTGACATGCATTCACATCCAGATACATATTGTATCGTGTGATTTAATATATTACTTATTTCAGCAACCGACATATTTCGAAACTCAGCGTATCTCCCCAACAGAACAGGGTTTTGCCCGTCGCTGGTGCACATTACATCCTAAGTTGGCTTAAATATCGGTTTTATCATAAAAGAAAATGAGCGCACGAAGAAGGGTAGCCCTGACAGTGAGGTCGAACTTGGATGGAAATTGACAAGGAAAAGTTCAAGAAGATGTTCCCTCACCTAGCAGAGGAACTGGAGAATGAAGAACACAAGATAGCGATAACCTCAGTTCGATCAGACACCGAAACGGGGGAGAAGGCTTATTCAGAGAAGTTTGCCAGATACATGCCGGACATCATCGATTTCATCCGCCGCTGCGACAACGAAGAGCAAGCAGAAGAAATCATCAGCTATATGGAGAGAAGAGGGGAAATCAGTCGCGAATATGCTAGGAGACTTAGGAAACAGCTTAAGGAAAGGGGTTTAAGAAGCTTCGGATCAAAGAAAGGGGAAGGCTACTACTTCAAAGAAAGCTCCCTCTAAGACGGCTGAAGAAGACCCAAGATTCGGTGCACCGCTCATCTTGAGCAGATCATCGGAGCAAGCTTGGCTCAAAGGGTAAACCAATACGATGAGTTAAGGGATAAGAGGCTAACAGTTTTTCCAAAAACAAATAAGGATGATTGAAAATAGATACGCAAAACAAGTGAAGGACTCGATGGTTAGTGTGGTGTTCCGTTTGAAGAGAGCGTCGTTACCACCGTTTCTACTCTTATTCTGTCTTCTCCTTCTGTTCCTAGCTCCTTTCTCTCCCCGTGCTAGCGCAACAACATCGTCTTCTACAAATTTTCAAGTAAGCCAAGTAGATCATGCGGTGGAGGTTCGAGATGGAGGATTAGTCATCATCAATGACACCGTTAGGTTGTCAGTAACCAACGAAAGTGTAGAGTTAGAAAATTTCTTGATTGGATTTCCCCTCCAGTACGGCTCTAACCTTGACTACTGCTTCGCCCACGACCCCTTGGACCCAGACGCAAGGCATACTGTAGTCCTCGACGTTGGGTTGGGAAAGATTGGCTTCTACGGAATACGCGTGGTCTTTGGCACTCCGGTGGACATAAGCGACGGCGAACCCTACGAATTTGCCGTGACCTACGTCTTCTCAAATCTTGTCTCCCAGTTGAGCACAACTGCTTTTGAGGCTGATTTCCCTATATTTCCCAGTCTAGTCCAAGAAGCCGAAACATGCAACGTAACAGTCACCCTTCCAAGCAACGCTGTCTACCTATCTATCGATCCACAGATCACATTAGATGAAACCACTGTGGATACTCGCGTAGTTTTGAATCACACGAAAAGTCCCCTCGAAAGCTTTACGAACAAGCCCGGCACATTAAGGTTCAGCAAAACTAATGCCCTCCCCCTCATTGAAGCCAACAGGATAGAGCGAAAGATAACGTTAAATCAGTGGGGGAACATGTTCCTATCCGACTTCTATCAAATAACCAGCAGAACACTTGGCAACATTTCCCAGATAACGGTACAACTGCCTCAGGGAGCCTACGACGCTTCCGCACGAGACGTTTCAGCCGATCTCTCAGTATCCCTAAAAGGGGACGAAGCAACGATAAGTCTCCGAACCGCCTTAACAACGAATGAGACAGGAAAGTTCACGTTAGCCTATCAGCTTCCGTGGAAAGACTACGTTGAACAGCTTGGTTATCGAGACTTCAAATTGACTTTCACCTTTTTTGAAAACTTCGACTGGACGATACGCAAATTAGTCGTGACCGTGACGTTGCCTGAGGGCGCTAACTACAGAAACGCAACAGCAACAGTAAGCCCCTATAGCATTCAAAGAAACGTTTTTCAAGAAACCGTAACCTTCGCCTTCAGCAACGCTACGCCCCTCCACGATCTCAACTTTGACTTCACATATGCACACTTCGTGTTTTGGGCATCCTTCCGCCCTACTCTGTGGATGGGAATATTAGCCGCGGCTGTGGCAGTCATAGCCGCTCTCTGGCGTGCTCCTAAGCCTGCGGTTCCAATGGTTCTCGTCCCTCCGAAGGACCTCCGAAGCTTCGTTGATGAGTATGGAAAGAAAACAAGAATCCTCGAAGAGCTCGAATTGATAGAACAGCAGGCGCGAAAAGGAAAGATATCTAGAACACGGTACAGAGTGCGGAAGAGAAGCCTTGAAAGCCGCCTTTCAATTTTATCTCGGGATTTAACTGGTCTCCGACAGAAGTTAGAGACAGCTGGCGCACGATATGCTGAAATAATGAGGCAGATTGAGGTTGCTGAAACCGAGCTGGAGGGGGTGGAAACGGACATCCGAAGGGTGGAGGCTCGATATCGACGCGGAGAAATCTCCAGTGAAGCCTACCGCAAGCTCCTTCAGGAGTATCACCGCCGGAGAGACAGGGCAAACACAACGATCGATTCCGCGCTTCTGAGACTTCGAGAAGAAATCCACTAGGACAAAAACGCTTTTATTTTGGATAGTTCACTTCATAAGGATTCAAAAGGATGGTGTCATTTCATGGTAGAGATTAAGATCGACCACGAAAAGTGCGATGGATGTGGAACCTGCGTGGACATCTGCCCCGTAGAAGTCCTTGAGGTCAGGGACGAGAAATCGGTTGTCGTAAACCTCAACGAATGCCTTGTCTGCAGAGCATGCGAGGTACAGTGTCCCAACAGCGCCATCGAGATCACCGAATGACCCCCTATTCCCATTTTCCATTTGCACACAACAGAACAAGACCTGTCTTCACAGATCCCAAAAAGAGGACTGAGTGTGCACAACCTCCTCTATAGTCTTCTCAGCCCGCCTGTGCGTTTCGGGAGAAGCAACTGGATGCTTATCTCGAACAGTGTATGGAACGCCAGCCATCCGCCCAATCACTCCAGCTGCCATTTTTCCAATAAAGCTAAGGCTGTAGCCGCCCTCTAAAACCGCCACAGTCTTTCCCGCACATAACTGAGACGCTAAGTTCAACACCTTTTCAAAGATTTTGAGGTAGGTTGAGGCTGAGAGGGAAAGGCTTGCAACTGGATCCGTATAGTGTCCGTCAAAGCCTGTGGAAACGAGGATGAACTGCGGTTTGTACTGTTGAATTATTGGAACCACGACACGATTAAATGCTTTAAGATAGGCTTGATCATCGGTTCGGTAGGGAAGAGGAACGTTCACCGTGTACCCCATCCCCTTTCCCTTGCCCACCTCGTCTACAAAGCCTTTTCCGGGAAACTGCGTAGGGTCCTGATGCAAGCTCATAAAAAGAACCTTGTCCGTTTCGTAGAAAATTTCCTGAGTTCCATTCCCGTGATGGGCATCCACGTCTAAAATTAGGAGGCGTTCAAGATTGAAATCGTTGAGAAGGTGGACAGCAGCTATAGCAATGTTGTTAAAGAGGCAGAAGCCCATGGCATAGTTGGGACCAGCGTGATGACCAGGAGGGCGAACCAGAGCAAAAGCATTTTGAAACTCCCGAGCCATAACGAGGTCAACAGCCCTAATCGCCCCTCCAACCGCGTAGAGGGCAGTTTCATAGCTTTTTGGGCTCACCACCGTGTCGCCGAGGTCGAGGCGACCACCACCAAGAGAGCAACACCGCTCGACAAGCTGAACGTAGTCGGCTTCGTGAACGAACTCCACGTTGTCGACGCTGGATGGCTCAGGCTCAATAAGCGAGCATCTTCCCGACTCGAAGAAACCTTTCTCCCTCAGCTCTTTCATAATCACCCTTAGGCGGTCGGCTGACTCAGGATGATTTGGTCCTGGATTGTGATCCAAGTACTTCGGAGTGAACAAGACGGCTGTTCTCTTCATTTTTCATCCTCTCACAGTTGGATACACTTCTCGGAAAACCTTTTTAACGTACTCCCCGAGGCTTAAACCTTCCCCCTTCGCCAATTTTCGAAGAGCTTTATCCACACCGGTTGCGTATTGGATAGCCCTCTTTGGTTTGTTCGAAATGAATAAGGGTATGTCAAGTTCTTGAGCTGCTCGCCGCAACACCCTCTTTCTTAGGCGATCTTCCGGAGACTCGATCTTGAGGCGTAGAGGCAGACCAAGAGAGAAATGCACCACTTCACGATCTAGAAACGGGAGCCTTAGCTCCATTCGGTGAAAGGAGCACGTCTGATTGTCCCTTTGAAGGTTCGTTTCGTAAGATAAGAATATGTCATGGTGCATAGCTTCCAGAACCGCCCTAGCGCCAGATCGCGCATATACTCTGAGGTACCTTTGATAGCCTCCGAAAAGTTCGTCGCCTCCCTGTCCAGCCAACAGAACCCTGCATCCCAGCTTTGAAGCAACTTCAGCTGCCCAGTAGAGTGGGATGGCGATGCTGACCTTCAGTGGGTCGGGTTCCTCGATCAGCCACAGAACCTTGGCGAGAACATGCTCAACATTGCCAATTGTGTATGTTTGGAGTTGAAGAGGCAGTTTTAAGGCTTCAGCCGCGGCTTTTACGTGTCGAGTCTCAGGCTGATCCTTCAACCCTACTGCGACTGGGTGAACGTCTATTCCACAGGTTTTAGCCAACGTTGCAATGACGGCGCTGTCTAATCCGCCCGAGAAGGCTACTGCCAGCTCCTTGACATCGGAAACCCTTTCTCTCACAGATTCCAACAAGAGTTCTTGGAGACGTCTGGCTGCCGTTTTCATTTCCATCGACTTTATGGGAGGTTGCACAACAGTCTTTATCGGGTAGAAGGCGAAGCCTTGGGCACTGATGACAGCCAAGTTTCCTGGGGGAAACGACTTCACGTTCTTTATTCCGAGCGCCCACAAAGCTTTCCGCTCAGATGTCACAGCTAAGGTTGTTCTGTTCGCGCCATAATATAGCGGGCTGGTTCCTAGACTGTCTCGGCCAACAATGACGTGTTTGGCTTGCGCTATGGCAAAGGCGTATGAGCCGTCAAGTTCTTCAATAATGCCTCCAGCCTTCTTATGAGGATCACCCCTAAGTCTTTCCACAACATAATCAACCTCGGAGACGTTGGGGGAGGGGAACATTC
>Ga0315312_1002407_pt1 | contig 13021 bp, 12 predicted proteins | sample TDP7_MG_FD_203629 | JGI IMG/M metagenome (GOLD analysis project Ga0315312, IMG submission 203629) | Freshwater sediment microbial communities from Lake Towuti, South Sulawesi, Indonesia - TDP7 | ecosystem: Environmental > Aquatic > Freshwater > Lake > Sediment | place: Indonesia: South Sulawesi... | reverse complement strand
TTTGAAGCGGCCTCGGTTGTATTATTAGTCGCACTTATCGGTGCGGCATACTTAGCAAGAAAATCAAAGGACTAAATATGACCTTATTACAGGCTTTTCCGTTACATCATTATTTGATTATCAGTGCCATATTATTTTCTCTGGGGTTGTATATTGTTTTAGTCCGCAAGAATGCGGTGGCAATTTTGATGGGGATAGAGTTAATTCTTAATTCTACCAATATTAATTTCGTGGCATTCTCGCGTTACGCCACCCAAGCGATATCCGGTCAGGTTTTTGCCGTGTTCGTAATTATCCTCGCCGCGGCCGAGGCCGCGGTGGCATTAGCCATAATTTTGAATATCTATCAGAACCTTAAAACCGTTGATGTAGACGAAGCGAACGAACTGAAACATTAGCATCCCGACGTAACGTCGGGACGGAGTAAATTTTATAATGGAAAGATATTTATGGTTAATTCCGTTACTACCAGCCATCGGTGCCGTAATTAACTTACTAATCGGTAGATTCTTGGGTAAACGACTGGTAAGCGTAATCGCCTGCGGAACTGTTCTGGTTTCATTTATCCTATCTTCTATTGTTTTATATCACTTACTAAAACTTCCGTCTGAAAACCGACTAATCCGTGATATTGTTTATACTTGGATTAATAGTGGAACGTTGAATATAAACCTTACCTTCCTGATTGACCCGCTATCTGCCATAATGATTATGGTTGTTACCGGAGTTAGTTTCGTTATTCATGTTTATTCAATAGGTTATATGGCAAACGACAAACGTTATGCCCGCTACTTCGGCTTCCTCAACCTTTTCGTCTTTGCTATGCTTTTGCTGGTTACAGGGGATAATCTTTTATTAATGTTCGTTGGCTGGGAAGGTGTTGGTTTATGTTCGTATCTTTTGATTGGTTTCTGGTTTGAGAAGAAGGAAAATGCCATTGCCGGAATGAAAGCATTTATCGTCAACCGCATCGGCGATTTTGGATTTACTCTGGGCATATTACTATTATTCTGGAGTATCGGCACGGCTTCTGGAGTATGGACGATTAATTTCCCTGAATTACGTGCTCATATCAATGTAATTCCACCGGCTACGATCACTGTCATTGCTATTTTACTCTTTATTGGTGCAACCGGCAAATCCGCCCAGATACCACTCTATGTCTGGCTACCTGATGCGATGGCTGGTCCAACCCCAGTTAGCGCCTTAATTCACGCGGCAACAATGGTAACGGCCGGCGTCTATATGATTGCCCGGATGAATTTCCTTTATATCCTCAGTCCCACGGCAATGCTCATTGTGGCGATTGTTGGCGTTGGGACGGCCGTCTATGCCGGAACAATTGGCTTGGTGCAGAATGATATCAAGAAGGTTCTGGCTTATTCAACTATCAGCCAGTTAGGCTATATGTTCCTTGGGGTTGGCGTTGGGGCATTTGCCGCCGGTATCTTTCACCTGATGACCCACGCCTTCTTTAAGGCTCTGCTCTTTTTGGGTTCAGGCAGCGTCATTCACGGCACAGGCGGAGAACAGGATATCAGAAAGATGGGTGGCTTGAAGAAATATATGCCTATAACTTTCTGGACCTTCTTAATCGGAACTCTGGCTATTGCCGGAATACCTGGGCTGTCTGGTTTCTTCAGCAAGGATGAAATACTTTGGAAGGCGTTTTCCAGTGCGCATGGCGGTCATTGGATACTGTGGTTAGCCGGTGTTCTTGGTGCCGGATTGACCGCTCTTTATATGTTCCGACTTGTCTTTGTAACCTTTTTTGGTGAAAATCGTCTTGCGTCAGGCGTTATGAGTCATCCCGATGAATATCGGGACAACGCAGGACACACAACGCACGACAAATCTCATATCCACGAATCACCTCCAGTAATGACAATTCCGTTAATTATCTTAGCCATTCTTTCCATAATAGGTGGTTATGTTGGTATTCCAGCCGTATTGGGTGGAAGTAATCAAATTGAACATTTTATGGAACCGGTGTTCGCTTCTGAGTCCGGGTGTAAAAATGGCGTTTGCCCGATTGAACCTCCTTCAAATCAACTACATTCACTAACAACAACCCATGAACCATCATCAGCCGAGCATCACTCAACCACTACTGAGATTTTGCTGATGTTAATCTCTGTCGTGGTGGTTCTCTTTAGTATATTTACCGCTTATTACTTATATATTAAGAAATCCGAACTACCTGCTCAAATAGCCCAGAAATTCTCAGGACTCTATAACTTACTCCTGAATAAATACTATGTGGATGAAATTTATCAGATAATCATCGTGAATAATCTTCTTAGATTAAACAACTTTCTGGCTCATAAGATTGATTTAGGTATGATTGACTGGTTGGTGGATAATTCCGCCCGAGGCACGGTGCGCGTTTCCACGGATTCTGGCTGGGTTGATTATCGCTTGGTTGATGGTGCCGTTAACACCACGGCTCAAGGTGTTTTAGTTGGTGGCGACGCCATGCGGCGGACTCAGACTGGATTGCTCAAAAACTATCTCGCCTGGGCGGTCGGTGGGACCATTGTTATAATTATTTGTTTCTTGTTATTTGTAATCTAATACTAAGGAGTTAATCTATGCAATTTCCATTACTGACCTTACTCATTTTTCTTCCCATTATTGGTGTCCCCATCATTCTATTCTTACCAAAACACTGGCATAAAACGATTCGCTGGACGGCCATTTTCTTTACCGCTCTCCAGTTATTACTAACCATTTATCTTTTAACTGCCTATCGCACCGACATAACAGGCTTCCAGTTTGTAGAGCAAACCAAATGGATCCCACCTTTTAATATTGAATATTATTTAGGTGTTGATGGAATTAGTATTTTAATGGTCATCTTGACTCCTCTTATTTGTTTCCTTGGTATCTTTGCTTCCTGGAATATCAACAAAGGCGTAAAAGGCTACCATATTCTTTATCTTATTCTTGATACCGGGATGATGGGTGTATTCTTAGCCCTGGATTTTTTCCTCTTCTATGTCTTCTGGGAAGTAACCCTTTTGCCGATGTATTTCTTAATCGGTGTTTGGGGTGGTCCGCGGCGTGAATATTCGGCAATCAAGTTCTTTTTATACACCTTATTTGGCAGTGTCTTGATGTTATTAGTGATGCTGGCTTTTTATTTCAATACCGACCCGCATACCTTCAGTATTCCGAAATTAATTGAACTGCGTCATATATTCACCGGGACGGGTTGGTTGATTGCCTTTATTGGGCTTTATATTGCTTTTGCCATCAAGGTGCCGGCTTTTCCGTTTCATACATGGTTGCCGGATGCCCATACAGAAGCACCCACCGCCATCAGCGTTATCTTAGCCGGGATTCTGTTAAAGATGGGCGTTTATGGTCTCTTACGAATTTCTTTACCCGTTTTGCCTGAAGCCAGCCAGTCATTTGCCTTGACCATGGCACTTATCGGGATGATAAATATTGTTTACGGAGCCTTGTGTACGATGGCACAGAAGGATATGAAACGGCTGATTGCCTATTCCAGTATTAGTCATATGGGTTTTTGCCTCTTGGGTATTGCCGCTGCCTGTCAGGTAGGTGTAACCGCAGATAGTGCTCAAGCCGCCTTAAATGGCGCGGTGCTCCAGATGTTCAATCATGGGTGTATCGCTGGAATGCTCTTCTTGATTGCCGGTGTAATTTATGACCGGGCGCACCATCGGGATATTAACGGATTCGGCGGATTAGCCAGCCGGATGCCCCTTTATGCTGGTATGACCAGTTTTGCCTTCTTCGCCTCAATGGGACTACCGGGTTTGAGCGGATTTATCGGTGAAATCCTCGTATTCCTCGGTGCCTTTAAGGTTTATTCCGCTATCACGATTGTCTCGGTTTCAGGTGTGGTCCTAACCGCGGGTTATTTCCTCTGGACCATGCAGAGAATGTTCCTCGGACCGCTTAATGAAAAATATAAAGATTTACCTGAAATAAACTTCCGTGAAATGTTCACCTTGGTTCCGCTTGGGTTAATTGTGTTGTTAGTCGGTATTTATCCGATGTCGGTGATTAGTTTGATAACTAAATCAGTGGAATATGTGGTTACTCTGGTAAAATAATCGGTAAACGGTATATAGTATACGGTATACGGGAGGGGGAGGTGGATTATGATTGACAGATTTCAAGATTTACACGTGTGGCAGTAACCACGGATACCGTATACTAAATTGTGAGGCGTCTATGGGTTTATTAAATAGCGTCCGTTACTTTATCCCTGAACTTGTTCTGATAGCCGAAGCCCTGATTATCCTTATCGCCGTGATGTTTAAGGGCAAGCGTTTAGCCGGAATGTCCGCCCTGATGGGTCTGGTCGTCTCTTTTATCACCTTGCTGTCCATAAAACAAACAGGCGTCACAGGCGGGCTTTTCGGAAATATTATTACTCTGGACTCTGTTGCCATCTTCTTTAAGGGGTTGTGCATCACCGTAACATTCTTTACTGTATTATTCTCCATAAAATTTCGGTCTGGAGAAATTTTATCCAGCGAATATTATGCAATCCTATTATTAGCCACGGCGGGAATGTGTCTCTTGGCAAGTGCGAACGACTTGCTGATGGCTTATATCGCCTTAGAAACCGTGAGTATTTCTGCCTATATCTTAACCGCTTTCTTAAAAAGCAACAGAAAGTCAAGTGAAGCCGGTTTAAAATATGTTATCTATGGCGCCATTGCTTCAGGCATTATGATTTACGGAATGTCCTTGCTTTACGGCATAACCGGAACCACTAACTTTGTAGATATCAATAAATTCGTCGGGGCGTATAGCGATACGCCCCTACTGGTGGTGATTATCCTAATGGTTTTAGCCGGCTTTGGCTATAAGATAGCCGCGGTGCCGTTCCATATGTGGTGTCCAGATGTTTACGAAGGTGCGCCGACCCCGATTACCGCCTTCCTCTCCGTCGGCCCTAAAGCCGCGGGATTTGCCATATTAATCCGCTTCTTATGGGAAGCCTTCTATTCCGCCCTCGTCACCATAAACCAGATAACGGTTATCTGGCAATCTCTTCTGATGATTATTTGCGTATTAACGATGACGATAGGTAACTTATGCGCCCTCAAGCAGACCAATCTTAAACGGCTTCTGGCTTATTCCAGCATTGCCCATTGTGGTTATATCTTGATGGGCGTGGTAATCTTAACCAAATCTGGACTTGAAGCCGTGCTTATCTATTTTATTATTTATCTCTTTATGAATTTAGGGGCATTTTTAGTGATTATCGCTATTTCCGAAATAACCGGTCGTGAAGACCTCAAAGACTATCACGGTCTGGGCTGGCTGATGCCTTTTCCCTGTGTGATTATGACCATCTTTCTCTTATCACTAACGGGGTTACCACCTTTTGCCGGCTTCATTGGTAAACTATATCTCTTCAAAGCCGTGATAGAAGTAAAATGGTATTGGTTAGCGGTGCTCGGGGCATTAAATACGGTAATTTCATTATACTATTATGCCCGGGTAATTAAAGCGATGTTCTTGGAAAGTGTGGATACTGAACCATCAAATCCGCAATCCGCAATCCGCAATCCGCAATCTTCTGTCTCTCTTTATTACTCCATCATCTTAGTCATTCTCGTCATTCCGATTCTGGTCTTAGGCGTGTACTGGATTCCGCTTTTGGTTATTATCCAAAAGTTGTCATAACACAGTAGTATATCATTTTTTGGTCATTCCTGCGTAAGCAGGAATCCAGTTTTTTATCCCTTTCTGGATTCCCGCTCCCCGCCTTCGCGGGGACAAGTTTACCCCTGCGAAAGCAGGGGCGGGAATGACGGTAAAAGGGAGCAAGAATTTATCCTTCGGACACTGCCGCCTTTGGCGTCGCCTGTGGCGAACCTCGCCCAAATGGGCGGGAGCCTCGCCCTATCGGGCGGGAGTCCTTCACGGTGAACCCGTTCAGGATGAATCCGTCAGGACGAATGTGTTGAGCCTAAAAGCCTCATGAATGAGGCAACTACCCCGAAATCTTTCGGGGTCAACAATCTCATGATTATAAAGATTTATACAATATTTTGACTCGTTTATTCGTTTTATTATAATAAGACTATTGACCCGAATGCCTTCGGGAATCAAAATAGAAGGAGGAGTGATTTATGAAGCGTCTTTGTTTACAAACAATGGTGGTGCTGGGGTTACTTATTATTGTGCTAACGACCATCCGAGCAACGGATACCTTGAATAAGGCTGAAGCCGACCTTAATTCAGCCCTCCAGGCTAATAACGCGACCAAGATTAAAGAGGCCGTTTCCCAGATTGCCGAGATTAATAATGAAAAAGCCATCAAAGTCCTGATGAATCAGTTATCTAATAATCGCATTTCGTCTGATAAATATGATACCTACTGGAATCTCCTTAATGGCTTGGCCTCCTTTACAGACGAAAAAGCCTTAGAAGAGTTAGGTAATTTTATAGTTAACAATAAAACTAAAACATTTAGCCGGGATATTCTATTTGTCCTCAAATCTAATCAATCTCCTGGGATGGTCAAATTATTGAGCCGCATCTTGGAGAAATGCGGACGCGATTATCAGGTCCTTGCCCTTGACCACCTAAGCGAAATCAGGTCAAAGAAAGCCGTGGAAGCCCTGATTGATTTCCTCAAACAACCAGTTTGTAAAAGAGATGAAGACTTACGGAAGCATACTATAGATAGTCTTCACGCCTTAGTCGGCACCGCACCGGGACATACCCTGGAAAGCATTACGCAATGGTGGTCCGCCCACCAGAATGATGCAGAAACAACTCTCTTCCCCGAAACCACCAGACCCGCGGCCACCACGGGCACCGCCGTAGATAATATGGATTATGTCAGAATGAATATCTACGACCGTCTGAGAAGGCTTCCTAAAGATAAAATCATCGTGGTTTCAAGTGATTGTCAGGGTTGTGGAAAACCAGGAAGATTACCATTACCAGAGGGTAGCCATGATTTTGACCATATAGAACAAATCCTTGAACGAATGAGGATTCCTCATACGGTGGTTAAGAAATCAGAATTTGATACCGAAGCGTATAAAATAGATGATAAAGTCGCAGTGTTATTTAACTGTAATATGATTAGACAACATTGTACCGGTGCAACTTGTAGAGCAACCCAGCAAACTGGTGGATTACGACTGCTCCGTTGCGGAGGTCCTGGTCCTCATTATCCTGTCACAAATATATTAAGCGATGCCGGCGTAGAAAAAGTTAAGAACTTTGTGGCTAAAGGCGGATACCTCTTTAGTGAAGACTGGATATTAGAAGAAGTGTTAGAAAAAGCCTTTAGAGGAACGGTTTCTCACACAAGATATTTTCCTAATGATACCAATGTCACGATTTTCCCCGCTTCAGGTGTTACCACCCATCCTTATCTTAAAGGAGTATTTGAGAGACCGGTTACCCAAAATGCGCCCTCAACATCTACAGGAACAACGGCCGTTCAAAGAAGAGAATTAAGGGTGGGCCAAGGTAAATGGAAGATTGACAGAGACTCCCCTGATATCAAGATTGACAAGCCAAACGACATAACCGTGCTGATGGTCTCGTCTGATATAAAGGCAAATGACAAGGACATTGGCGCGGTGGCACTCACTTTTGCTTATGGACCAACCGGTATAATTCCACCTGCGGCCACGCCAACAGGTGGAACCAGTAGTGGCGACGCTGGTTACATTAAGACCAAGACCGGCGGACAGGTAATGCATGTCCTCAGCCACTTCGGTAAACAACTTGATACCTCAGATGAGTTTGTCCTGCAGAATCTACTCTTGAATTTCCTCTTGGAATCCGCCGAACGGTATTACCTTAAGACTAAGAAATAAACAGATGGATTGAAAAATGAAAAGGGCGTGTTGTACTTCCACGCCCTTTTTCCTCCTTGCTCCGGATTATATCCTGTCTACCTGTATCTCCAGGAACAATTGCTTGTCCTTGGTGATATAGTCAACGTGGGATATTCCGCCTGTGGAGAACGGTGTCAGCCCCAGTCCCGGGTCAATCAGACTCTGCACCAGGTGGTTAATGCGGTCGTTCTGAGCCGTAGTGACGGAAGCGTCAAAATTGCTCTTCACAATCGCGGCCCCGGCCTGGATGAGCCGTTGATTTAGCGCGGTCTTGAACCCGGCGACCGCATCTGCCAAGCAAACGCGGTAAGGACCGCCGGCAATCACCTTGTCACCGGCTCTTAAGTAGTCAAGCACGCGGACATCCGCGACGAGCCACAAAGCGGCGATGGGTGCACAGCCACGGCCTTCAATCTTGGTACCGGTAAAGGGCAGAGTCCTTTCGGCCACGCCGTTCCGGAACTTCTCCTTCATCAGGTCAACCATTTCCTTGAAGCGCTTCGCCACCACGCCATCCACGGTCTCAAACATATACTGGAGTTTCTGCAGATACTTTTCGTAGGACCGTTTCAGGTTACTGGCTTGGGCGGCTTCAATTTCATTGGCCGGCTGACCTGATTTATTAGTATAAGCCGGATTAAGCGATGGGGCATAGCCGTCGTGTGAAGCCTGGGCCAATCGTTCCACGAAGCGCTTTTCATCCGGAATCCGCTCCAGAATCTTGGCATACATATCCGGTGCCTCGGTCTGAAGCGTCCGTGCCCAGGCCTCAACTATCCGATTAACCACATCAATCGGAATCGTCGCCATCAATTGAACGTGACTTACTAACATTTTACTCACCCCCTTTCGTTTGGTTAGTTCTACCCGCCGGCACAACTCCTATTCCGTCGTACGCCGGAACAGACACCTCGTTGCACCTCCCAAGCGAGTAGAAAGTAGAGAGTAGAGAGAATCTATCCCGGTCGTCTCTCTACTCTCTTCTCTCTACTCTCTACTTGGTCCAAGAACTCATATATTGTTTGTATGGGAACCACGCCTGCCATGGTCGTAATCAACTGTCCTTGGTACGTCCTGACCCAAACCGCAATACCGATTAACGCGTGGGTATTAGCGTCAAAGACACCACCGCCGGAATTACCGGGCAGAATCGGAGCGGAGACCTCCCAGTAGCGAGTAGTGAGTAGTGAGGGGTGAGGTGATTTTGCCTCGCTACTCGTTACTCGTTCCTCGCTACTTACCACGGTTAGGTGTCCGAATGATGGACGTGGGGCTAAACCTAATGAACAACCGACTACCCAAACCGGAGTAAAGATGAACGGTTTATAATCCTTCTGGGCTAACTTGGCTGAATAAATCCCCCCTTTCGTTCCCCCCTTAATAAGGGTATCCCCCCTCAATCCCCCCTTAATAAGGGGGGTAGGGGGGATTCGTATCAGTGCCAAATCCTTGTTAGTATCCGTGATTGCCACAGAGCCACAGAGTTCGCAGAGAACAGATTGTTTATTATTGAGATAGGAATATAACGTAACAGTTACCGATGAGTTATTACCTACAACGTGAGCCGCGGTTAGCACGTGAATATCCCCTCTAGTAAGAGGGGTAAGGGGTGTGTTAATAATCACGCCGGAGCCAATTCCACTACCAGAATAAATCCTTACCGTTGGCGTTAATAGTTCATCATACAACTTCTGGTACGGATTCCAATCCGCCGGTAATGGCTTAATAACCCACGTCTCTGATGGCACTTCAACGGTATTCAATGGCATGACCGACACAACGGTCAAAACGATTCCCATGATTATTGCGACTACTACGTTTTTTACGTTTCTCACTTGTGATGTAATCATATTTCACCTCTCATTCTCCGGAAAAAAGGTTTCATACCACTTCCAGGGCGAATCCGGGTCAAAGACCTCAGCCCCTTTTAGAGCCACTTCTATTACGGTGCTATCAGGTATTGGTAGCGGGTGCCTGCTCCGGGCTGGTCTCATCGGGAAATTCATCTGGTAACAATACCGGCAATAGCCTAATTTCCTTGCCGCATAGGAGATAATACTGCTACCCTTTGGTAATGTCTTTCCACACTCCCTACACCTTCTCATAAAACACCTCCTTTAGAGGGCTTTTAACTCATTATTCAGCACTCATCATTTCCGCCAAAGGCGGATCCGCCTCTGGAGGACATCACTCGTTCCCTTCCCCTCCATAATCAAATTAGAAAGTAGGGGGGTATCTTATATAAAAAATGAAAAATATTAGCAGATTTTTACGATTTATATTGACCCAATTTAGACTTGGTTATATGGTTATGCTATGGTAAAGAGACAATCCAATCCAATCCAATCCAATCCAATCCAATCCAATCCAATCGGCGCAGCGACAGCGCCGCGCCTGCTGGCGGGCAGGGAGTCCCGACCTAATCGGGACGCAAGACAATGGTTTCTTGGTAGCCTAATCTGTCTTTTACTCATTAATCTTGTTGCTTGTTCTAAGCAAGAACCCACTCAGCCAACAACTAATCCCAATCCCGAATACCAGTTCAATTTGGTTAAAAGGGTAATAGATGGTGATACCATTGAATTGGATAATGGAATTAAGGTCAGATATATCGGTATAGATACACCGGAGACCAAGCACCCCAGAAAGCCGGTTCAGTATTTCGGCAAAGAGGCATCAGAGGCGAATAAGAAATTAGTAGAGGGCAAGAAGGTCAGGTTAGAATACGATATTCAGCAGCATGATAAATATGGCCGCACCCTTGCCTATGTTTATCTTACGGATGGAACATTTGTTAATGCGTGGCTGGTAGAAAACGGCTATGCCCGTGTTTCTACCTATCCGCCCAATGTGAAGTATCAGGATAAATTCAGGGAATTGGAACGAAAAGCAAGAGAAGAACAAAAAGGATTATGGGGGAAATAATTCTTGACAAACCTGAATAAGATTATAAACTTTAAACTACAAATAAAGAGAGGAGGTGAGAAAGGATGTTAGATAATAATCGGTTGGCTCAGGAAATGTTTAACCTGAGTAAGGATTACTGGCTGACCACCATGAATCTGATGACGGGGTGGCAGAAGCAGAATGAAAAGATGTGGAATAACCTTCTGGAACAAGGCGTAGTAGCCCAGCAAGAAGGCAGAAAGATGCTTCAGGAATGGTTGAATGGAGTGAGGCAGACTCAGGAACAATACAATAATCTAATGGAAGATACCTGGGAAAAAGCCGGAACCGTTTTTGGCACTACTCCGAAGACTGGAAAATAATCCCTCGACGTCCCGACGTTTCAGTCGGGATCCCGGCTTGCCGTCGGGGTAACGTCGGGGGATCCCGGCGTGTTTCCGGATTAGAGACCGGGGACACGTCCGCAATAATAATATAATAAATTAAAGGTAATATGCGTTAATGGCATCGGGACGTAGGGACAGACCACAGATTTTAGAAGGGGCGATTTTGCTGGGTTACAGGGCATCGTTTTCGGATTATGACAGGGACTCTTAAGAGACCTGGATGAGACAAATAAAATAGTAACTGTCTCTTAAAGGTCTCGTCAAGTCCCTGTAAATTAAGATAATCTTTGCGTCTTCGTGTCTTTGTGGTGAATAAAACACACCCCTGCACCTCTCTTTCCCGATGTGCATCGGGACAGGTTTAGGGGGTCATGCCAAAGGCAGATCCGCCTATGGCGGAGAATTAAATAAGAGACAACTTATGCCTGATGACCTGCGTTCTGACGAAGACCTGATTTTGGCCGACCGAGCCGGCGAGACCAATGCCCTGGATATCCTTTTCCGACGCTATGATAAGCAGACGCATTTTTACCTCCTTAACGAGAGTCTGATTAAGAAGGATGATGCCTTCCTTGAGGATATCAAACAGGAGATATTCTTAAAGGTCTTGACCAAACTCAGGGCGGGTGCTTTTAAGCCGGCCGGTGATGGCTCTTTCCGGGCCTGGTTCTATACCATCGCCCAGAATATCTGCCAGAACTACAATTATTGGCGCATCAGGGGACCGAAAAACATCTACGGGCTTGCCCTGGATTTAATCCCGGCTAAATCCGTTCTCTCGCCTCAAGAAGAAGAGGAAAAAGCGGCTGAGATAAAAGCAAAACTGTCTCAGGTCTTAGCCGAACTCTCGCCTGAGGAGACCGCCCTGATGCAAATGCTCGGTGACGGAATGACCTATAAACAAATCCAGGGACACCCGGAATTTGCCAAACACTCTATTGACTATTTAGGGCTTAAAGTGTATAATATCAGGAAGAAAATAAGGAGGATAAAAAGATGAAAAACAAATGTGAGAAATACGGGATGGCTATCACTAACTATGTCTTAGGTGAAGACCTCAGGATGCCGGCTGAAGAACTTTTCGCTCATTTACGCGTCTGCCAGAAATGCCGTGATGAACTGGTGGACTGGCGGGAGACCTATGCGGTCATGCGGACGGAGGCATACTACAAAAAGCCTAAGGCCCAGAAAAAGTTTCAGGAACTATTGGAAAAGATAAAGAACCTGCCTGCGCCGACGCTTCGGCAGGCAGGCCAGCCGGTAACCCGACCAACCAGGACCGTGCTTGATGCCTCATCGGAAATCAACTCCGCGGCCAAAGACATCTATAAATTCGGCAAAGGTTATACGGGTGGTAATCCTGAGATAAAGGTGCCCATACCAGTCATAAGAAAGAAAACCTATTATAAGGGCTATCCTTTCTATGAAGCGATGGGCACCCTGGTAAGAGACAAAAAGGCTAACTATACCAAAGATAAGGATAACCAACCTACGCATGCCTCGTTCAAATAATCCCGATGGCGATCGGGATTAATCAGTCCCGCGGGAGAGCGGCCGTCCCGATGCTTCGTTCGGGATCCCGCTTCAGCGGGACATCGGAGCGGGTCGTCGGGGGGAGGGGGATGGTTACCACACCAGAGTATGGTATACCGATGCCATCTGGTAGATATAGAGATACTATCTGGTAGATATAGAGATACTATCTGGTAGGTATAGAGATACTATCTGGTAGATATAGAGATACTATCTGGTAGATATAGAGATACTATCTGGTAGGTATAGAGATACTATCTGGTAGATATAGAGATACTATCTGGTAGGTATAGAGATACTATCTGGTAGGTATAGAGATACTATCTGGTAGGTATACCGATG
>Ga0315312_1002406_pt1 | contig 13023 bp, 15 predicted proteins | sample TDP7_MG_FD_203629 | JGI IMG/M metagenome (GOLD analysis project Ga0315312, IMG submission 203629) | Freshwater sediment microbial communities from Lake Towuti, South Sulawesi, Indonesia - TDP7 | ecosystem: Environmental > Aquatic > Freshwater > Lake > Sediment | place: Indonesia: South Sulawesi... | reverse complement strand
TAGGCGCCTTAAAGTGAGAGACCACGGAATCTTTGCTGTTACTTTATGTAACGCTTATATTCGGCGAGCGTTACCTATGGTAAACGAACACCGTTGAGACTCGCCGTAGTCGAATCCTCAAGAACCGCCAGAGTCCTACCCGTACACGTCCTAGACTATATGGCATTCAGAGACGCCTTCGGCGACCGAGAGGATGAGGTGGAACTTCACATGCTTGAGAAGTTCTATGCAGCGAGATGGATGATCCAGCGGGGTCTCCGCAATACTCTCGTCTCAGCCACTCTGAGGACGGTCCCCGAGACAGGCCGCAGAATAAACGTGGATGTTTGCGGCATGGATCGTGACCGCCTAAACTTGGTCTTCTGTGAAACTGGCCCAGTCAACGAGGGCCTATTCCAGAGTCTGGAACTAGTCGAAGACGCCGAAAACGCAAATGCAACTATACTTTTCCCGTACAGAATTGACACGAGCCAAATCGCCGATCGCTTTCCCGAAGCGGTCGAGTCGGAGAAGTTTGAGATCCAGAGGCTTCCATGGCGGGAACGCGCACTCGACCGCACTCTCCGCGAGGCGCTGGAGATAATGGACCTCCTCGGCAACGAGACCAGGGTTCGCATGCTTGTGCCCCTACTGGAGAGACCCTACGGAAAGAGACACTACCGAGCCGAGATCAATCCGAAACTCGTCTATGAAAACGTGACATCCCTGCTGACACATCGACTCATTGACGAACTCGAGGACGACACCTACGGACTCACTCCTGTTGGCAGGCAGATCTTCTGCGAGTACATGGCGTTCCTCGAAAGAGTCCGGCGAGTTCTAGAACAGAGCAGAGAGTGAAGAGGTGGAGCAGATGAATCTGACGTACGAGTTTCCGGAGCGGTTATGGAAAAGACCTATTGAGTTCTACAAAGGACGGCCTCGACTACGTGCTGCAGCCTCCAGCTACACCCCACGAACGTCGTCCCCCATGCTAGAAGATGAAACGAACACTATAGACTCACAGGATGATCAGAGACCTGAGCTAAGAGAGGAAACTGAACAGCGGCTCGACAAGAATTCGGAAAGCGAACCACGAGTGAGGGTCTCAATCGAGGCGGGAAACGCGAAGGTTACGGTGGAACTGGCGTCGGCTAGGAAAGAGGATCTACAGCTCAACTGTGCGGAGGATTCCCTTACTCTATCTGTCAGAACACCAAGAGGCCCTTGGTTGAAGGAGATTCGCCTACCATTCCTTGTGGATCCCGACACCGCTAAGGCCGTCTTCAGGAACGGGAAACTGGAGCTAGTCGTCCGGAAGCACGGACGATTTAATCCTCCCGGACCAAGAATCGACTGGGTGTGAGATCCACGACAGACTTCGTAAGACAGCTGGACCAGTGCAAGAACTTCGGCGATGTGTTTGAAGTCGTGAAGAAGACAGCGGAGGCCTCGCTGCGTCAGAGAAGGTCGGGCTTGATGCTCTACTTGGCCGAGCTCCCCGAGCATATAGGAGCCTATCACGCGGTGGGGTCGAACGGGATCGTTATGAACAAATCGGCACTTGACGCTGTAACGCGGTCCGCCCGAAAGATTCGCGAGATCAACTCGTACGTATATTCCATCCTTCTTCACGAGTACTTGCACGCCCTAGGATACATCGAAGAGCCCCAAGTCCGAAAACTCGTCTTCGAGATCTCCAGGGACAATCTGGGAGTGGATCACCCGGCTACAGAGATCGCTCACAAGGGTCCGGCAGTCATCTTCCCAGGAGTTGGCGAGCCTAGACTTAGAGAGCCTTCACAGAATGTTGAACTGATAACCGACTTTGAGCGATCCACCCAGAGCTACATCAAGTAGTCAATCCGTCAATAATTCGCGATCTTTCCTCCGGAACCCTGATCGCAAATTGCCAAGGTTCGTCGTACACAAACATGCGGCTCGAACGCTGCACTATGACCTACGCCTTGAACTCGACAGCACACTCAAGAGTTGGGCCGTCCCAAAGGGCCCGCCAGAAACTGCGGGAGTGAAACGCCTCGCCGTTGCCGTTGACGATCATGCTCTTGACTACATTGACTTTGAAGGAACTATACCCGAAGGGCAGTATGGAGCGGGGAAAGTCGAGATCTGGGACAAGGGAACCTTCGACCTCGACAAACGGACTGACAAATCAATCGCTCTGGTTTTCCATGGCGCCATTCTCAGGGGAAGCTATCGACTGATAAGAACGAAGGACAACAACTGGCTCCTCTTCAAGCCTGAAAAGTGACCGCTTCGACGGTTGAAGATGCGGGTTTCTAGGTCTCGGGGGAAAGATAGAATTACCGACCTCCGCTCTGTTACGCCGCTTGGGGCCGTAGTCTAGCATGGTATGATTCCCGGCTCGGGACCAAAAGAGCGAGAGCCCGGGAGGTCGTGGGTTCAAAATGGCCTAGAAAGCCATGATATTCCCACCGGCCCCACCACTCTACTACGCGCCAATCTGCCACATCTTGTTTGCAATGCGACGCATCTCCCGAGAGTGCGGTCGCAGAGGGGCCGGAAGACTGCGCGAGACTATCCTCTTTGCCTTACCACTTCCCTGTTGTCAAGTAGTCTTCGATGACCTTGGCGGCCCACGGCTAGGATCTCCGGGGCTCCCGCGGTTGCGACGTCCCTTCGGCGAACAGTCCGCTATTCGATGTCTTCATCGTTTCATCGTCAACGATCATGACGCCGTTCTTGCTGGTCTTCAGGTCACGTGTGCTCGTTGGGATCAGCGGCTATGGCTCTGGCAGGCCTGTGATCCGAATCCCAGCCGAGTGGACCTTGTATCGGATATTGAGACGAATAAGCAGGGCGGTGATAGGCTCGATGAGCCCTGCGGCCTCAAGCGGACCCGCGTCAATAGCGTGCAGTCCCAGCCGTTCCACGAGCTGCATCACGGTCTCACGGGCCTCTTTGTCGGATCCGCAGACCAAGACATCGCAGTCGATCCTAGCTTTCGGGTCACGTAGGAGGTAGGCTGAAACGTTCTGCAGCGCGCCCACCACCTTGACATCCGGGCCGAGGACTTGCTGGGCCTCTTCAGCTGCCGAGCCAGCGCGTGGCATGATTACTCGCCGCGGGTTCTCGGGGTCAAGCGGCACCGAGACATCGACAAAGATCTTACCCGTGAGTTGTTCTTTGACAGTTTCTAGCGTGCTCACATGAGCCGAGTAAGGAACTGTCATCACGACGACCTGGGCGGCTGCCGCTGCGCTCAGGTTGTCAGTACCTCGCAGCAACTCTTTCCCTAGCTCTCGGTTCAGCTCGGCTGCGACCCTTTCGCCTTTGTCTTTCTGACGTGAGCCAATGATTACCTCTTCGCCGGCCCTAGCCCAGCGCAAAGCCAGTCCCGGTCCCTGGTCTCCAGTTCCTCCCAGAATCGCGATCCTCACTCTCTTTCCTCCTCAAACTCATGGACGGCTCCTCAACCCAGCCTCTTCTCGGAGAGGAAAGAGAATCCTTCCCTCCCCCCTCAGGGTGAGCTCCAGGGTGAGGGTTTTGCGTAGTCACCACCTCCTAGACTATATTTTCTGTGCTCCTTGGCGACCGTATGCATGCAACCGGCCAGTCATGCTTGGGTCTGGAGCGCCCACAGGTGAGAAAGTCAATAATCCGCTTCTGTTCTCATCTTGCGTTTTCGACAATGGATTGTTCTCTTCAATCTCTCCATCCAATGGCGTATATCGATCGTTCCATCATCCGCAGAATGTAGAGCCTTCGTTCGCAAACGCAGGTACCTACGCGTCACGAGTACCACGATCGGCAGAGACGCCAAGGCCGAGTGGCGAACGGAAGCCTTGTAATATGTCGGAAAAGACCTCTTCCTGTTTCAGCTTCAAGATAGTGACCCTCTTGGTCACCGAAGCCTCTCAACTAGCGTTCCCGGGTGTTGAGCGTCAATGGTTGCTCAGGCCATCAAAGTCTGCCATTGCGCATAAATCCGCACTTCTAGGAATAGCAGGGTCATGGGAGTTTCGGCGTGAGGCGTCAGCGCAACATGGTTAGGATTCTGGCTCTGATCCTTGCCGCCCTCGCTGTGATTCTCTCAGCCGCAATCTACACTCGCGGGATCGATTTCTGGCTGGCCTTGCTGATTTTCGTAGTCGCTTTGGCCATCGTGGGGCTAGCAATGGATAGGGGCTTTCAACGTTGGATAAATAGGAAACGTTGGGGAGCCTAGATCTCGCATGGGCATCCTAGAGATCGTCTACTACTTGCTCCTCGCCTTTATGGTATTGTTTCTGTTTTTTGCAGTCGTGGTGAGGCTGGTTCGATGGTTCTATCACTTTCCCATCCCGTGGTTCCTTGCTGGTCTTATAGATAACCCGGTTCGTCGGAGAATCCAGTCACCGAAGAAGATTGCCGATCGGCTTGATTTGGGACCTAGCATGACGGTGGTCGAGATCGGACCAGGACTAGGCACCTTCACGATAGAGATGGGAGCAAGGGTTGCCCCCGATGGGTCTGTCTGTGCCTTCGACATTTCCCCGAAGACGATTAGAAAGCTGTGGGCAAGGATTGTGAAGAGAGGAGCGAACAACGTTGCACCTGTTGTCGCCAGCGCCTACGATCTGCCTCTTGTGAGCCATTCCGTCGATCGAGTATTCATGGTCGCGGTTCTCGCAGAGATACCTGATCGACACAGGGCGTTACGGGAGTCCGCAAGGGTTCTCAAGTCAAACGGCCTCCTCTCCATAAGCGAATTTGTCTCGGACCCCGACTACCCGCTTAGAAGAACGGTTATCCGATGGTGCCACGAGGCTGGCTTTCAAGAAACCTCCAAGCATGGCAGTCTAGTGGAGTATACACTGGATTTCGGCCCAGCCTGATTCTGTTCCTATTCTCAAGTACTCAGCAGTTGTGTGCGGCACACTCGGTGCGAGCAGTTGGATTCGAACCTCTGTTTTCCCTCCTTGACGCAATGAAAACCGCTTTCTCGGCTCTGAGCTAGAACGGGATACTCGGCTCGCTAGGCCGGTCCGCACTATGCTCCCAAGCCCTTGACCGCAGTTCACGTACGAGAAGTGCAGACAAGGAAACAGAGCAGGCGCTGAAGCGGAGAGCTAGAGGTAACTGTGTCAAATATGTGGGAAACTAGTCCCCAAAATTTAAGGCATCATACATCATCAAGGGTTCAAATCCCGGGGCCCGCACCATGTGTGCCTGAATCGTAATCGTCGCACACATGGTGAGTAACTCCTCTCCTGCGACTGACGGTTCAAATCTTACTCCCCGTGCGAAGAGGAACGACGGCGGATCAGCTTCGAATAGACCTTGAAGCCTGAAGTGCTTTGCTCTCCCCGCGTTCCGCTGATCATAACTTCCTCAGCGGTATAATCGGTTGCGCAGCTCGCTGAGCCTCTGTCGGCTTCTCGCTATCCAGTTTCTGTCCGTCAGAAATCCACATTCATCTCTCAGGTCGCTAACGGACTCCAGCAAATGGTTGAGCCTGTCGAGATAGGCCTTGCGCTCAACGGACGGATTCTTGGTCAGGGATTCTATCTCCTCATCTATGTGAACAGACTGAATTCTGAGCCTACCGACGGTTTCTTCCCAATTCAGTTTCAGCAACTGCATCCCGTCAGGGCAAAGAGCGAATCCACCGTCCTTCTTCGTCGCTAGCCTTTCCTCGACTAGGTTTTCGATGGCATCCAAGACTTCGAATCTGCTGTGAGCTGTTTCATGGGCAATCTCCTCTATGTCGTCTAGGCGGATCTCGTTCTCTGGACCATTTTCACTCCTTCGGCGCACCAGTTCGAAGATCAGAGCAAAAATCACATTGTAAGGCGTCGACGGCAATGTGAACTCCAGCAGTGCTGATAGCACGGATAAGCTATCGAAAGCTAGCGGAACCATGAAACCTAGACTCAGTTGAAGAAAGGGTGGGACAATGATCGAAAGGAGAGTGGTGATTATGCCAATGATACCAGTTGTGACTGAGAAGTGGAGGAACCATTCTCTGATCTTCTCCCTTCGTACCATTCTTTTTCGCCAGAGCGAGATCATCTTGGATTCGAGGAACATGACAACTGACAGCCCCAGAAACAAGAACGCTGTCAGGGCGGCCCCTAGAAGTCCTATGGGTTCCATCCATGGAAGCGTCATGCCGAGTACAATGCCGATCAACAAGTCGAACCTCACTATCTTCGTATATCGATGTCGGTGATGCTTCGATGAAAGATCGAGAAGTATCTTGATGGCGATGATCGCCGATACTACCACGATCACCAGGAGAATAAGTTCAGCGGGGTCTGGATAGGCTGGCAAGCGAATCGCTGCGCTTTATCTGCGGAACTCAAACCATCCAGCGGAAGGAGACACGCAGATGAATCTTTCTGAGCGAGAAGCATTCACGTATGCATCCACACTGTAAGTGGGCCGCTCAAATATTTGGGAAACTGCTACTTGATATTTAAGGTGCGTGCCCCCTGCCGCTAGGAGGCGCATTTACAATCATTCTTGTACGGCTATTCAGAGTTGATGCACACGGACCTTCCGCCAATGCGTTTTCCACCAACGCGGTACGTGATGCTGAGGTGAGTAATGAATCACGATCGAAATTGAGCGCAAGGGCGTGCCCCCGCGAACGATCTCAAGATACAAGATACTCTAAGCGTCATTCTCGCCGGGACCTGCAACGACTATCCGAAATGCCTTCTTTCACGAACGCCGAACCTAGGCGAACGCGCGAAGTTGCCTGACCGTTCCGAGATACGTGCCGTCTAGAAGTTGAACCTCTGCCTCATTCATGTTCACGATTCTTCCTCTCAGCAGAGGGCCGAATCGGTCAATCTTGGTCCATTTCGATCCAGAACGTTCTTTGGTGTTGATAGGTCGACCGCCCAAGAAGTCATTGAAAGTGGGGACGAATAGGCAACGGGAGACCCTCAGCTCGACCCCGTAGCGTTCCCTGAGCTTACCCTGAATGTCTTTGATTCTCCGAAGCTTGGGCTGCTTCAAAATAGCACGGGCCAGTCTCACTCCATCACACGGAGCACGCGCCCAGACTGGCCTCGTGATCCTGTAGCCCAGAGCGTCTGTGAACGTGACGACTGGATGGAGGTGGCCCTGAATCAGAGACTGGCATCCAAGCAGTTGGGGCGCGGGCCACGCGTGCCCATGGAAGAGACCATACCTCCCCCACAGGGCAAACCCGCTCGGAGGAAGAATCTTGACTTGAGGAGGGGTCATCGGCTCGATGCTCCCGTCGTGATTGCCTTGAATGACCTGAATGTCGGAGACGAGCGGAACGAGCTTCTCGAAGAACTCCGGAATGTCTTTCCATTCCTCTAACTCCGCGCCAACAACTGTATCCTTCACATCTCCTAGGAACACGATCCTTGTCGGGTTCGACTTCTCGATGACGCCGATCAGACGCTCTAGCAGTTTGGAGGTTTGTGAGGGAACATGAATGCCCTGCTGTGCAAGGTTCACTTCCCATCCGATATGAAGGTCGCCGACGACGAGGACTCGCTCGCCCTCACCTTGTAATAGTAGTGCGGGAGAATCATCCACCGGCGCCAAACTGTAATCCGACAAGCATGTCTCCCTCCTAGTCTCGGCGAGGCCCGCCTAGTGAACGTTATCAGGATACGCTTAATGAAAGGGTTGGGCTTCTGATGAGCTCGTTTGCCCAGCCGGAATGATCATGTCGCAACCGTACGAAAAGGAGCTTCAGACAATCCAGCGCCTTTGCCAGGATATCGCATCTTCCGGCAAGCTGAGTGGTAATCAAAAGGCTGCACTCGAGGAACAGTTCCGTGACAGATACAAGAACGCTCTCCAGCTCGTCGATAAGCGAAGAGTACATCGGTTCGCGTTCAAGCCCAGCGGCCGTATAATTTGGACGGTGAGAGGCAGAAAGGGAGTCTACCAAGTAATCCCTGAAACGAACTTCTGCAACTGTGACGACTACTACTTCCGCGTGATGGACGGCAAGAGGGCGCTGTGCTATCACATAATCGCTCAGAAGATCGCGTCTGCCCTCGGAAAGTACGAGACCAGCACGCTACGTGACTCGCAGTACAGCAGGGTCACCAAACAATGGAGGACTAGACCTGAAGCCGTGCCCTGACTTCGTCTGATGCGTCTAGAGAATTGTTTAAATTGGAAACTTCGATCTAGCCCGCCAGATAGGCGTGCCTCGTTGACAGCTGACGAATACTATTCGCTCGTGCAGATTGGCTTAACAGCTCTCTCATTTGCCGCGCTAGTTCTGGTCTTTGTGTACCTCGTGTACGAGAAAAGCTAAATCCGAACCCACACCGCCGTCACCGACACACGTTCTCGGTTTCTAGCCTAGAACTTCGTGTAGGCACGAAACGGATAAGGGGAAGACATAGATCCGCGAAACGAACTTGGAGACGATCCAGCAGCTATCGAGTGATGTTGCGACTCTATGAGCCGGCTACTTGTTATAGTGATCATCCTTGTCAGATGATGCGTTCTCTCTGCTGCAAAGACCTGTAAGAGAACAGCTGGGAAAACTTGAGATAGAGGAAGCTAGCGACATCCAAAGGCTTGCCATCCGACCTATCCTCGAAGGGAAGAATGCTCTTCTCATAGCTCCGACGGGAACCGGAAAGACACTCGCCGCGGTCCTGCCGGTCTTTGATCTGTTCGTTGCTGCGCGAAGCAGGAACGAAACGCGAGGCATATCCATACTGTACGTGACACCTCTTCGTGCGCTGAATAGGGACATCCTGCGTAGGCTGTCTGAGATCGGCGCCGATCTTGGGATCAAGGTTCAGGTCAGACACGGCGACACGCCCACAGCCACCCGAACCCTCCAAGCCAGAGCTCCCCCTGACATGCTGATCACCACTCCGGAAACACTCCAGGCGATCCTGCCCGGCAAACGCATGCGACAGCACCTGCGACACGTCAGATGGGTTGTGGTGGACGAGATACATGAGTTGGCAACTGACAAACGCGGAGTCCAGCTGGCACTGGGCCTAGAGCGGCTGGGGGATCTCACAAGTCAAGACTTTCAGCGGATCGGACTGTCAGCAACAGTCGGCGATGAGCAGAGAATAGCCAGGTTCCTCGCTGGATCTGAGAGAGACGCGGTGATTGCCAAATCCAAAGAGGGAAGGGGGTTCGAAGTCAAGGTTGACTATGTTTCGCCATCCTCAGCTGACCGACGACGGAGCGAGGAGTTCAGCGTTCCGCCGGCTTCCATTGGCCGAGCGAGACGCATCGCCCAACTTGTAGAAGAAAGAAACTCTGTCCTCGTGTTCACCAACACTCGTGAACATGCCGAGGCAGTCGGTTCACAACTTACGGCAATCGATTCAAAGCTCCCGGTTCGCGTGCACCATGGATCGCTCTCGAAAGAGATCCGAGAGGAAGTTGAACGGGACTTTCACAGCGGAAAAATCAAGGCTGTTGTCTGTACGTCCTCCCTTGAGCTCGGAATCGACATCGGCTCTGTCGATTTCATTATCCAATACATGTCGTCCCGGCAGGCGACTCGACTTATTCAGAGAATAGGGAGAAGTGAGCATAGACTTCGCGGAGTTGCGAAAGGCCTCATACTAGGCGCATCTGTGGATGACATTCTGGAATCAGCCGCCATCGCTCGGAACGCAAAGAAAGAAACGCTCGAACCTACCGTCCTACACGAAAATGCACTTGACGTTCTAGCACATCAGATAGCCGGCCTGATCCTGGATCTCCGCAGGCTTACAGTTGGAGAAGCCTTCGAGATCGTCAAGCGCTCGTACCCATATCGCAATCTAACCCCCGAGGCTTTCATGTCCGTCGTCAAGCAACTGCACGCTGGTAGAGCGATCACGGTTCAGGAGGACGTACTGAGACCACGCTTCCCAAACACATTCAGATACTATTTCCAAAACATCTCAATGATACCTGACGTGAAACGGTACGTCGTGTTCGACTTCTTCCGCAAGCGCAAGATCGGAACACTCGATCAGGACTTTGTTGCGCGCAAGTGTAAGTCAGGAACCGAACTGATCATGCACGGTCAAACATGGAAAGTGATTGCAGTCAACGAGGATCAGTTGTCCGTCGAAGTCGAACCGACCGCTCCGACGCTGAACGCGATCCCAAGCTGGGAAGGCGAAATAATACCCGTCAGCTACGATGTCGCCGCTGAAGTGGGGCATCTTCGAGGCGTGATATCTGCAAACCTCAGCAACCCTGATCGGCTCGGCCAGCTTACAGACGACCTGGACATAACTCCTGAAGCAATGCAGAAGAGCGTTGAATCAATTCGACTTCAAGTAGAGAGCTATCCGGTCCCGACAGACTCTCTTGTCCTCGTCGAGAAATTCGAGAACTGCATTGTGGTGCATGCATGCCTCGGAACCTTAGCGAACGAGACTCTGTCGCTGGCTCTGGCTTCACTGCTAAGCGCGAGGCTGGGTGTGAATATTGCCGCGCAGACCGACTCGTACAGGATAGCGCTGATCTGTCCCTTCAAGATTGAACCTAGATTAGTGGAGAAGGAACTCAAGCAGCTGACCCCGGATCAACTTGAGGAGGTTGTCAGCGGAGCGCTTGAGGCATCGGACACATTCGCATGGAGGCACTGGCATGTCGCCAAGAGATTCGGAGCCGTCGAACGGACTGCGGAATACAAGACCAGCAGATCCAGACTCCTAGTGAAGATCTTCAAAGGCACCCCGCTTGAGGAGGAGACGAAAAGGGAGGTCTTTCTTGAGAAGCTCGATTTGGAGCACGCCAAGGAGTTCATCGGACGCGTCTCGGACGGCACGGTGGCGATTCAGACCGTAGAGGAGAAAGAGGCAGGCTGTTCACCGCTGGCGCTGCCAATCGTGGACAAGATCATCCCGCATGATCTTCTACGCCCCGCGATCCCGAGCAAGTCTCTATCTCAGATCGTCAAAGAGAGGCTGCTTGCAAGTCGCGTCCGTCTGGTTTGCCTCTACAAGGGCGACTGGGACGGAATCAGGGTCGTCGGCGAACTTCCCGAGAAGATAAAGTGTCCAAACTGCAAGTCGACATTGATCGCCGCGACATATCTTGGTGATGATGAACTCGCCAGGATTGTGAAACGCCGAGCTCGCCGGCAACAACTGTCCGAGGAAGAAGAACAAGCATACAAGCGCGCCTGGCTGAGCGCGAGTCTAATGCAAACAAGCGGGAAGAAAGCGGCGATCGTGATGAGTGGAAGAGGAGTAGGTCCTGCAACCGCGGTGAGGGTGCTCAGAAGACTGCATCGCACGGACGAGGAATTCTATGTTGACATACTCAGGGCCGAGCGGGAGTACGCTAGGACGAGACTCTTCTGGGACTGATTCCACAGGAACCTGACTATGGCATCCTTGCTAGCGCAGCGTGATGGACCGGAAGCACATGTGTAGATTGGATGGTATTCTCAGCTCATGCAAGAACTTTGTAGACAAGGTCGCCTTCTCTGACCTTGTCCGCGACCTTTAGCCCGATTGATTGGCCAGGGTTCGCGCTCTGTACGTTTGCATGCTCGATCTGCATACTATCGACTTTCTGGCGAAAGTCCGTAGTCACACCTTTGACTCGTACGGTGTCGCCGACCGCTAGATTTGCGGTCAAGTCAAGCACCGCAACGCCGATCTTGCTGTAGTAGTGCCGTATTTCCCCAACCTGCTCCAAACGTTCTTCAGCCAAGGACCGAAACACACTCTACCTACCGATGCTACCAACCTTGCCCAAAAAACCATCGCCGCCACGCGGGAGAAGAACACCAGCATGTCACATCATTGGGGATACATAGCGGTTCTGCTCTCCGCATTCCTATTCGGGATCGGTACAACTATCAACAAGATACTCCTAGAGACGATGTCGCCTCTTTTCATCGCTGCTGTCACCTATTTCGTGGCCGGGATCTTGTTGGCGTCCTCAAACCTTCTCGCTAGAAACGCCAAATCAATTTCTTGGCTCAAACTGCCTCCCAGAGCAAAGAGCGAATTTGTGCGGAGAGACATTCTTCTCATTATCTCAATCGCGGTGGTCGGTGGAGTTCTCGCCCCATACCTGTATCTTCTGGGACTGAACAACACGACTGCCGTGAGCGCAGCTCTTCTCGGCAACACGGAATCTCTCTTCACACTCTTAATCGCCATAATTCTCTTCGGCGAAAGAGGGACACTGAAAGACTACGCAGCGATGGCTATCCTGATTATCGGCGCCGTAACGCTGACGACGAATCTGAGTTTCAACGAAACTGGCGCGTTCGGATCGTTGGTTGGAAATCTACTTGTGGTGACCGGTTGCCTGTTCTGGGGAATCGACAACAACTTGTCTCGACTGCTGACTGTGAAGAGGAATCTCCTACAGGTAGGCTCGCTAAAGGGCATAATCGGTGGCGGCCTTATGCTTGGAGTCGCATCCTTGTACGGTTTGCGAGTGATTCCTAGCACCTTCTCGATCGCACTTGTAGTGGTCGTCGGTTTCTTCAGCGTAGGCTTGTCTCTGCTTCTCTTCCTCTTCTCACTTCAGGAAATTGGAGCCATGAGGACCGGAGTGATATTCTCGACATCGTCTCTCTTCGGCGCTGTCTCCGCTTTCCTAATACTTCGCGAGCCCATCAGCGCTATCCAGCTGCTTGCTGGCCTTCTGATGCTGTCTGCTATCTACTTGCTATCAATGCCAGCCAAAAACCGCTCGGGTCAGGCCTAAGACGAGTACCCCTTTTTGATGCCCTATCTTCTCGCGATTGCCTCTGCAACTATGAATAGCCCGATCAGGATGATGATCAGCGGTATCAGGTCGACCTTGAATCCGGCATATCTTGCGATCCCTATCAGCAATGCGAGTATGCCTATTCCCAAGCTGAACTTGCCCATGGGAGCACCAATCGTGCCTCTCGCAAGGTTCAGGCCGATCAGTATTAGGCCGACGCCGATCGCGACTACTGTTCCTACGTCAACCCCATACGTCTGACCGTATATCCACGCGCCGCCGATCAGGATGAAGAATAGGCCCCAAGCTATGGTCGTCAGTGTTCGGGCGCTTCGAAGCAGCTCTTGCCACCAAGTGGTTCCGTCTTAC
>Ga0315312_1002405_pt1 | contig 13029 bp, 6 predicted proteins | sample TDP7_MG_FD_203629 | JGI IMG/M metagenome (GOLD analysis project Ga0315312, IMG submission 203629) | Freshwater sediment microbial communities from Lake Towuti, South Sulawesi, Indonesia - TDP7 | ecosystem: Environmental > Aquatic > Freshwater > Lake > Sediment | place: Indonesia: South Sulawesi... | reverse complement strand
CTTGTACATATAGCGGAACTCATCGGATGCGCCCCAGATGTCTGAGCCTTCGGCGCTCATCGTGTAGGCGCCTGGCGGACTCTCCAAGAAGTCCGGCGGATTGCCCCGAACATACAGCGTCAATGCCTTAACGTTGTTTCTGGTCCAATCCTGCGGCGTGGTCCACTCTCGGAAGGTCTCTGAGTACCTGGCTTTGCCACCGGTTCCGCTGTTGTCATAAGTTAATGGCATCGACTGAGCACCGCCATGAATGACGGTTTGCTCGGCATAGGGAGGCACGCTGTTACCTACAGCAGAGCCGGTGCCGTTGCCGGGATAGCCGGGTGCCGGCAGGCTGAATCCCAATCCGTCTTTCCAGGTCTGAAATATCCTGCTGCCCAGATCGTCTGTGTAGTCCTCAAAATCATCCACCACGATAAAGTTGGCGGTAGTAAAGCTCCAGAGGCTGCCCTTCCAGACGTCAACGCCGTTGACCTCATCTATACGCCAGTAGTAAGTCTTATTCCAGGCAAGCGGTGCTTCGCTGGGCACATAGCTGTTAGCAGCGAGATTCTGCTGGCCTCGATAGATACCTGCTGAGGCCGTGGTGGCATTTTCCACAGCAGCTTGATCGGTGCCGAAGTACACGTTGTGCTTAGCAGCCTTTTCTCCCGCCTTCCACCTAAGCGTTGGCGCATGCTTGACATCTGTGGCACCATTAGACGGACTGGGGTTAATCGCGCTTAATGGAAGCTGCAACGCGCCTGCAGGAATTATTTGTCTGGGCGTGGAGGGACTCTGCCAGTACAGTTGCGCCACCGCGCCTCCGCCATTTTCATAGTATTCTACTCGGACGCCATATCGCTGCCCGGCGACAAGGTTAATAGGCGCGCTGCTATGCGTGGTCGGCGCCTGATCTATCCAACTATCAATGATCAGTACGTCGTTCAGCCACATCCGGAAGCCATCGTCGGTATTACAGGTAAATACGTAAGGCTCGGAGTATAGTGCCTCCACCACGCCAGTCCATCTGGCGGAAAAATTATCAACGTTGACCTTAGGGTCTGGAGAGCCAGGGTCGCCCCAGTTAAAGTTGATCGTGGGGTCTATACGAACCAGCACGGGGACACCAGAGACATTCATGTTGTTGAAGTAGTATCCTCTGATACCGGCGCTGGCACCGATAGTTGTAAAGCTCCAGACCTTACCGGCATATTTAGTGCCGCCAGAGTCGTACTCATCGATCCTCCAGTAGTAGGTGGTATCCATCTTGAGGGTTCCAGGCTCATAAGTTGTAGCCGGCTGCTTTCCTTTGAACGTGCCGCCTGTGCCATTAGCAACAGAAGTCTGGTCGGTGCCGAAGTACACATCGTGCTGAACTGCGGTGGTCCCTGCAGACCAGCTAAGGTCCGCGTCAACATCGACCCATTTGGCGCCGTCACGCGGGTTGGGGTTATAGGCGGTCAATGGCGCAGCCGTAAAACTCCAGACATCGCCCTTGTGAACTGTAATGCCATCGGCTTCAACCTCATCGATCCGCCAGTAGTAGGTGGTTCCGGGCGTAAGACCAGCAACGTGCCAATAGAGGTTGAATGGCTGCCGGCCTCGGAAATCAGCCGGACCCAATATCGCAGTGGTGCCGAAGTATACATCGTGGAACACAGCAGTCTCTCCTGCGGTCCACTGAAGCAGCGGCGCGGTTATACCTGTCGCCCCGTTTGGCGGGTTAGGATTCTCGGCCTTGACCCAGCCCAGAAAAGTGTTGTTGAACACCTCCTGTACCTGGCTTTCAGTCAGAATGCGGTCGTAAATACGGATGTCGTCAATGACGCCCTTTGCACCATTTCTGGATGGAATATAGTCGATAGTCTGCAAACCAAAACGGGGATTCGGATTCAACGCCGGCAAAGCACCCAATGCTCTTGGGCTTGTGGCGGCTTGCTGGCCGTCAATATACATGAATGCGTAGCCACCGCCATATTCCCACGTCACAACCACATGAAACCAAGTGCCGGCAGATATGACGCCAGCCGGGTCAATCTCAACATCTTGCCAGTCCGCGTCAGCAGCATCCTCGAAATAGAATCCGAAATCCTCTGGATTTATGTCGGCATGGTTTGCCCCCTTCGATATGAAGAAGTATTTGTCGCCCTGGCTCGCATCGAAAATTCTGTAGTCTTGCGGGTCTGACCCAGACCAATCCGGCTTGAACCAGAACGCAATGGAGCCTCTTTGCCCTATGAGGTTGGGAACTTGAATATAATCGTCCTTACCATCAAGATAGACGCCACCTCCGTACTTTCCTGCCTGCCATGCGGCGCCTCCATAAAGAGTGCCGTTCTTACCCTTGCCGCTTGAGTCACGGGCAACAGTACCACTACCCTCATCCAACGCCCAGTGCGCGATCAGGCCGCCTGAAGCGCTACCGAAAAGGGCCAGCACTAAAATAACAGAAGCTAAACAGATCAATTTTTTAGACATGATTATCCTCCTTCACAAAAGTTGAAATAAATGTGTTTTAGCCACACACCAAAACACTACAATCTGGATGCCCGATGCGGGTCTTTCAAAAATTCGAAATTGCTATAGACTCGCACAATGGTATTTATACCAAACCAAGCGGCCTTTTGTCAAGAGAACTCGCAGAGGCAATTTGCCACAACTTGTTGGGTTTGTTTTTTGCCACAGAGATCACAGAGAACTCAGAGGAATTATCCTATTTTTCTATCTTGGTGAACTCTGTGTCCTCTGTAGCTTTTTCTCGACTGCAGGGGCTGTCATAAGCTCTTGAGCCAATTCTCGACAAGCTTGGCCAAATCCTCGAAGTCCAGGATACCGTCTTGGTTTGAGTCCAGGCCGGTACCACCTGGATGCTTGAGCCAATTTGAGGCCAACAGCGAAAAATCTGCCAGGTCTACCATAGCCGAGCCATCCACATCGCCAAACAATCTGTGAAAGTCTATAGTATAAAAGCCATCTTCGGGATACTGGTCGCTGTCGCACAACTTTTGGCCGCCAAGGGATATAATTGAGTTGCAGTCCAAAATGAGATGATAAATGCCATCGGGCAGCGAATCTCCAAAGCAGCCGTCATCATTCGTGTCAAATCTAAGAGTAACTCGATACCACGGACGGTCGTATTCAAGATTTATCCCCTCAGAGGTCAGAACTGTGCTGGCTGTGGTTCCAACTATTTGAATATCATTAGACGTAATTACCACATCATCGGTGAATATCAGGCTTATCTGCGAAATGTCCGAACGCTGGCCCGCCATACGTTGGGCGGTCTGGGCCTGCCCGGCTGCGATCTCTACGCCGGCGACATACAGGCCGGTGTTAAGATCACCTCCGGCTTCAAGCTCCATTATAGTCGTGTAGTGCTGCGTACCACCGGCAGTACCTATGATGCGTATAGCATCACCAACCGTTGGCAAAAACCTGAATGTGATTTTCTGGTACATCTTATGACGGTCGAGTGCCGGGGACATCCCCAAATTGGCTGGAATTATAAACCTGCCATCTCGCCCGATCTCCACTGTTAGGCTCTCAAAGAAACCACCTTCAGGATCATCATCTTTATAGTACGTATTGATTTGCTGCCAAACGATGTCACCTTCCCAAAATGTGAGGGTCTCGAACCTAACCGGCTTAGAGAAATTCAATTGATACCAATCCTCATCAGGCGGCTGGCTGGTGCGCGAGTAGTAAGCCTTGTGCCCATTGTAGGAGTTGTCGCTTATGCCATCAATAATAGAGTTCAGATTATGGCGATCATACCGGCTGTCATATCGCTGAACCGCAGCAGTTGGTGTAACTGTGATGCCAGCAGCGATCGCCTCAGCTACCAAACCTGCGGGTCCGTTAGGGTCGGGCTTTTCAGGTTCAGGCCTGATCGAACCCATATCAGGTATGTGGTAGGTTTTTGTCAGTCCACTGTCGGAGATGTGGCCGCCATTTTTTAGAATGTTTTGCTCGGCAAGATCAACCATGCGAGCCGTAATGCCCGTTATAGTGTCGTATTGCGGAAGGGGTTTATTTGGATCGGGCAAGTGTGGCCTACAAACATTCTTGTAAATGTCGCCGCAAATGTTTGGGTCAGTAAGATCGCAAGGCAGACCCCTGAAGCCCTTGATTATGCCAATAAGGCCGCCCACTGTTGCTGCATTGCAATCGCAGTCCCATCCTGCTAATACTGCGATCTGTACCGTGTTTTTGAAGTCGCCCTGGCCATAAAGTACCGCAAGCACTGTTGCTCCAGCGTTGATTGTTGACTCGGCCCAATTGTAATACCGGCCAGAACTTTCTGAGCCCTGGTATTTATCGTAGAGCTTGGAACGAGTCGTCCGCCAATCCAGACTCCCGTCATTGGCATCCTCCGTATACCAAGCAAGCACATCTGTTATCACCTGATACGTTCGGCTGGTAGTCGGCACAGCCGCAAGAGCCTCAGTGACAACGCTTGTAACATTTGGCTCAAAAAAAGCTGCCGCATATATCGCACAGTAGAACTGGGCCGCGTGAACCGCAAAGCCAGTATTTGTGATGTGGGCAAATTTGCCGGCAAGATCAATCGCAGATTGCACCAGGCCTGGAGATATTGCGCCAAGCACTTCCGTTGTTATTTGCGAATCAATCGAGTACCAGTGTTCGTTATAAGTTCGACTGCCTGTATCCGCCGGCAGGTATCCATCTGCCATCAAATGCCACGCCTGTTTGTTTGCTAAATACAGACCACAGTCGCCGACATGAGTTTGCCACTGCTGGGCAATCTCTGGGTAATTACAGTCCAGGCCGTGCGTCTGCAGGATGTGCAGGGCGACATATTCTATATCGGTATCATCATCGGCGTCCCATTCCTGTTTTGTTATCCAGGGAACAGCCGGAGCAGGGTTGGGCATAGAACCGGAATACTTGCCTTCAGTATCCCGGCCTGCGCAGTTGCCTATAAGCTGGCCTAACCACATGCCCCTGAGTTTGTCACTGAGCTTGTAGGCGAAAATTATCTTTTCCGCTCCTGCCTGCCGAAAAGCCTGTCCGGAGCCCGGCCAGGGCAGCAGCGCTATCAACAGTAGCGATAGAAACGAAATTGCGCTTACGTTGCGCAACAGGCTCATCGTCAACGCTCCTCACACATACATTGTAACATAATACGGCCAAAGAAGCCAGTTTTTCTTGTAACAGAACCGTGGAAGTATCGTCTTAATACGCGCAAGGGTTGCTCAGATAAATCGGACAGAACTCACCGCAGAGAACGCTGAGACCGCAGAGGGAAGGTCTAAATCGAAAATCCCCGCCTGCCGGACGGGCAGGTCGGCGTCCTCTGAGGAGTCGGCGGTAAAAAGAGGCCATAAAATTCTGGAAACTTTTGACCATTTTTGGTAAGATATATGCAAAAGAAACCACGGATTACACAGATTACACTGATTTGAATTTTCCGTGAAATCTGCGAAATCTGCGGTTATGTTCTGGTTGCCAAATAGCCCGCAGTTTATTTTGCAGCATTCATTATGGAACAAACAGCCAAGCAACGACTTAAAAACTCAGGAAGGTCCCAATCTGTCGATGAAAGCCAGCTAATAGCTCGCTTAGCGAGTGGATACGCTGAGCTAAAACGGCAGATACACCGGGTTATAGTCGGCCAGGACAGCGTAATCGACTCGGTGCTCTGCTGTATGTTAGCTGGAGGTCACTGCATCGTGCAGGGCGTGCCGGGCCTGGCAAAGACCCTGATGGTGCACTCCATAGCCGACGCATTGAACCTCAAGTTCAATCGGATTCAGTTCACGCCCGACCTGATGCCATCGGACATAACCGGCGCGGATATTATCCAGAGAGACCCGCAGTCAAAGAAGAGACATTTTGAGTTCCTTGCCGGTCCGATTTTCGCCAATGTGGTTCTGGCTGACGAGATAAATCGCACGCCCCCTAAGACTCAGGCTGCGCTTCTGCAGGCGATGCAGGAACGTGAAGTGACCGCATCGGGCAGGACATACAAGCTCGATGAGCCGTTCTTTGTCCTTGCGACTCAGAATCCTATCGAGCAGGAAGGCACGTATCCTTTGCCGGAGGCGGCACTGGATAGATTCATGTTCATGGTCTACATTGATTACCCGCCGGCCAAAGAGGAGCACATGATGGTCAAACAAACCACCACCGGCAGGAAAAGCGTCATAGAGACTGTCATCGAAAAGAGCAATATGGTACTGTTTCAGGAGATCGTTCGGACCGCCCCTGTCAGCGATACGGTGATCGCGTACTGCATCAGGCTTGCGCGTGCGACCAGGCCAAACGACCCAACCGCCACCACGATGGTAAAAAAGTACCTGAAGTGGGGAGCCGGACCACGGGCGGGCCAGTATATGACGCTCGGCTCAAAGGCATTAGCCCTTATCAATGGCCGCATCACGCCGAGCTTCGAGGACGTGCAAGCTGTCTGCAGACTCGTGCTCAGGCATCGTATTATTCCTAATTTCAACGCCGAGGCGGACGGTATCAGCGTTGAAACCATCCTCAATGACCTTGTTGAAAATGTGGCGCTGCCGAAGTATTAGCCCCGGCCACTGGCCGGGGTACTCCTGCCTGCCGGCAGGCAGGGTTAGACGAAAGTCCAGGCAATCGAGATTTTTGAATTTGTTTGTAGGGGGCTCAACTTGTGAGGCAGGGTCGCGAATATCTTGACCCGGCTTTTCTGAGCAAGCTGGCGAACATGGACCTGGTGGCCCGCTGCGCAGTGGAGGGATTTTTTGCCGGTTTGCATCCCAGCCCGTTTCACGGCTTCAGCGTCGAATACAGCGACCACAGACAGTACCATCCGGGCGATGAACTGAAATTCGTGGACTGGAAAGTGTTCGGACGGAGCGATAGGCTCTACATAAAGAGGTTCCGGCAGGAGACCAACGCAACCGTGTATATCCTGCTGGATACAAGTAACAGCATGTCTTTCGCCGGCAACCCCGTGAGAAAAGTTCCCGATGGTACATTTCGCGCCGCCCAACCTTGTTCTCACGGGGTCAGGAAGATCGATTACGCCTGTTTCCTCGCGGCGGCTTTAAGCTATCTGATGCTAAGCCAGGGTGACAGCACGTCTCTTATGCTGTTTGCCGAGACGGTGGTGAAACAGATTCCTCCCAAGTCAAAGCACACGCATCTAAATGCTATCCTAACAGCCTTGCAGTCAACCAGCCCCAGCGGGCGTACCAACCTGGCAAATGTGCTCCACGTGTTCGCCGAGGCCACAAAGCGACGGGGTATGGTCATCCTGATTTCAGACCTCCTCGATGACGAGGGCGACATTTACAAGGGCCTTGCCCATCTGAAATTTCTTAAACATGATGTCATTATATTTCATACCATGGACCATCAGGAATTGAATCTTGGTTATGAGGGTCTTATTGAATTTGAAGACTTGGAATCCAAAGCCAGGCTGCAAACGTTCCCGCAGTCCATTCGAGATAGCTACCGAAAGCGTGTAGCCGAGTTCCTGGACGAAGTGCAGAAAACTGCCGGCAAAAGCGGCATTGATTACTGTCTGCTCGATACGTCACAGCCGCTCGATAAGGCGCTGATAGCATACTTAGCCAGGCGAAAGAGGATGATGTGAGCTTTGTTCAGTGGACATTTCTGTTGGGCGGATTGGCGGTAGTTGGGCCGCTGATTGCCCATTTACTGGCAAAGCCGCGATTCAGACGCGTGCCCTTTACGATGCTTCGCTTTTTGCGCAGCGGCCAGATCGAGAGCCAATCCCGCAGAAAGCTGCGCGATTTGTTGATCCTGCTGCTGCGCTGCGCAATAATTGTTCTGATTGCTATGCTTTTTGCCCAGCCGATTCTGCACATCAGGCCCAAGCCCCAGCGAACAAGAAACGTTTATTATGTGGGCTTGGATAATTCTATGTCCATGGCTTACTCCGATGGTTCAGACAGCTATATAGATAGAGCGATTGAATCAGCCATCGGCTACATTCAGGCAGCCGGAACTGACAGTGTGTTCAACATTTGTCCGCTTGCCTCGCCGGATTGGCTCCAAGGCCTGAGCAAAGAACAGGCTATGGTGGCGGTGAAGGGCTTGAAAGTTTCGCCAGCCAGCGCAAAGATGGGCGACTTTCTCTCCGCACTTGGCCGTACCAAACGGGATGCTCTTTCAGGTGATGTGACTAGCGTGCTGCTGGTGAGCGATTTCACACCAAATACACTAAAGCAGCTTCCCAATGTTCAGGAGCCTGCTGAAACGCACAATATAGATTACAAACCGATTGTCTCGCCTGAGCCAATTAATAATGCCGCTATAATTGAGGCCCACGCCTCTGAAGTTGTGGGCGGCCGGATCGGCATCGATGTCACCGTCGCCAATTATGGCCAAACCGAACAAACCCGCCTGCTCACGGCGAAGGTCAAAGCGAGCGAATCCGTGCTGGCAGAAGTGAGCTTACCGCCGAATCAGCGCCGGACATATCAGGCGCAGGTAGACATTGGCGGCAGTGAACGAGAGCAACTGTCTCTGCCAATCGAATTAAGCCTGTCACCGGGCGACGGCCTGAGACAGGATGATACATTTTACCTGGCAGTTTCCATGCCTGAGCGTAAGAGTCTGGACGTGCTTTTGGCCCGCAATACTGCAAATGAAATGTTCCTGGTCGCGACTGCACTATATACACTTTCGCGGATGAAACCGGACGGGGCATTCAAAATGCGCCAGGTACTGCTGAGCGACCTTGCAAGCGCAGATTTAGGATCGGCTGACATCCTTATTTGCTCGGCGATAACTGCACCCTTGGAGCGTATGGCGTCAGCGTTGCGAAACTTTGTACGGGCTGGCGGCAGAATTATATTTTTTTTAACCGGTGAGCCTGCCTATAACGCAACGGCTCAGTTGTGGCAACAGGACGTCCTGCCTGCACTGCCGCGAAAATATACGCCTGAAAAGATATATGTGGAACCGAAGCCTCTGCAACAACAAGGTTCGGCGGTAGACAATCTGGCCGCTGAAGCATTAGCCAACTATAGGATTGACAATATGCCTTTCAAAGGTTGGTGGCAATGCGAACCGCACGCCCAGAGCAGGTGCTTGTGGAAGTTCAAGGACGACCAAGGCTTTATCTATTGTAAGAGCATCGGTGACGGCAAGTCCATCCTGGTAAATACCAGTGCCGACAACTCGCTTGGGTCATTAACTAAGTCAAGTGCATCGGTTGCCTTCTGCCAGTATTTGCTTGGGGCAAACAGTCAGGTGAGCGAGAATTCGTTTGCTTACGGTGAGCCAGTATCGCTGCCCGTGCCCGGCGTGGAGGCGACGTCCGGCCAACAGCAGTTCTGGGTCGAGACCTGTGACGCTCAGAAATGCCGAGTCGCTTTATCGAAATCTTCTCTGCTTGTGCCCGATCCAGGCGGTATTGGGTGGGTAAAGACCTTAGGCAAGCCGGCAATATACGCGGGCGTTAACCTGCCGCAAGGTGAGACAGATATGACCAAGCCGGTTTCCAAAGAATTAGCTGAAATTATGAGCCGGGTGTTCAGCCGGGATACCGAACCGGGCGTTGCTTCGGCTGACGTCTTCGGTGACAAAAAGCAAACATCGCTCTGGAAGGTCTTTGCCTGGACGTTAATTTTCCTGCTACTACTTGAGCCGGCTATCGCTAATAGACTCAAACGGTAAGTTAAGCATGGCTGAGAACGCACAAGAAAAACTTGAAGTTCTGATTGCTCGAATCAAAAAGGTCAGAAGATTGTTGCTGGCGCTTGCGATTCTAAAGGTGGCAGGACTATCCACGGTCTTTGTCAGCGGATATATCGGCATCTACGCGTGGCTCGACCACCACGTGAACTTCGGCATATTCGGCAGAATCACGGCGTTTCTTCTGCTGCTCGCAGGCTCTACTTTTCTGCTGTACAAATTGGCCCGTTACTTGGTCAGTCACATATCTTGTAGTGGGGCTGCAAACTTCATCGAAAGCAGACACAGCTTCAACCAGCAACTGGTCACGGCGGTCGAATTCTACGAGAAGCAGCACGATTATCCGTATTCCAGAACGCTCGCCGAGCAATTGGTTCTGCAGGTGTGCAAACAAGCCGAAGGATTCAAATTTGAATCTACCATCGACAAATGGCAGGGATACATCCTTGCGGCGGTTGTCCTTTTTGGCTTGGGCAGCGTTTTGTTCTATGTGCGTGCCAACTATCTGTACATCTCGGCATACTTCGCACGCCTGACACGTCCGTTAGCTACGGTCGAGCCGATAGCATCGACCAGTTTGCAGTCGATAACGCGCGACATTGTTGCCGAGCCTAACACCCCTGTGACATTCGCGGCCCAGATAGAAGGCCCGGTGCCGGAATCTGGAAAGTTGGTCCTGGTTGCCGCCGAGCCTAACGCCACAAGTCCAGAGCAGGAAGCAATCCAGATACAACCTATCCTGAACGTGGGTGAAAAAGCTAAATTCAACACCTCCAAATCTTTTGCCAAGACGGGGCTATTCAAATATAGGTTTGAAGCCGGTTCGGCCTGTACAGAGTGGCATCAAGTCGACATCCATCCGGCGCCTCAAATAAAGAGCGTAACGGCTGAAGTTTTGCTGCCGCCCAGGCCGCCCAGAAATATCCGGGTCGAACCGCACACCGAACAAATTGTAGACCAGACTTTGACGGTTATACCCGGCAGCAGTGTTACGCTGACTGTGCAGGCGACAGGCCCTCTCCGCGAGGCTACGATAGCCGGCCTAGACGGCCAGGCAATAGCCAAGCAGATGGGTGGGGCCAACCAGTTCACCTTTAGCTTTACTGCCAGCCGAAAAGGAACCATCCAATTTCGTCTTGTGGATGAATTTGGCCTGGCCAACGAGAACGTGCCCGACCTGCAGGTGATAGTGCGAAACGATGAGCCTCCCAAGATTACGCTGATTTCTCCCGAGTGTGATTACGTAACGACCGATGTCGCAAGCGTGCCAATAACGTTCGAGTTTAGCGATGATTTCGGACTAAACACCGCCCATATAGTTTTGGAGATGCCCAGGCAGCAACCCCGCCATGGTGATGGCGGGGTTAACCGGTTAGCCCCGCAATTGGGCCCCCGCGAAGCGGGAACCCTTGCGGGGTTCTTTAGACTATGGACTGCAGACTCGGCGGTAAAAGAATTGTTGGCAATTCCAATCACAAAAGGAGATAAAACCTGTACGTTCACCCACACGGTCGAATTGGAGCAATACGACCTGCGGGTCGGTGACAGCATTCTATTTTACGCCGAGGCATCAGATATCGATACAGGGTCAGCGCTACCCAGCAGAATTTCCAGCAGCGATGTTTACTTCATCGAGATTAGACCATATCGGCAAAACTGGCACCCCCAAGCCAGCGGTGGACAAGGCTCGGGCGCGGGTGCTACGCCCGAAGAGCTGCTCACTATCCTTGAGTACACACGCGCGATATTAAAGAAGACCTGGGCCATCGCGGATAAATCCGCCCTGAGCGATGAGGACCGCGGGCGGCTGAAGGCCATCAATGATGATGTTCAGTATTGCGCCACACAACTGGCGACCATGCGTGACGACCCGGAGTACAGCTTCGATGACCAGGCTAAAGCAATCCTTAACCAGGTTTTTCAATCTTACAGCCGGGCAAGCGAATACTTAGCCAAGCATAATGCCGTTGGTGCACTGCCGCCTGAAAAGGAAGCGTATAGCACTTTACGCAAGTTCATCCTCGAATTGGAGATGCTGTGGAATCCTCCGTCATCCGGCCAGAGCGCATCTCAAGAGAAGCCCGATAGTATCAAACTGCAGGAGTCGCCCGAATTCTCACCCTATGAGAAGGAGCGCATCGAGGCAGAAATGAAGAAACTCCAGCAGAAACTCCAAACTCTTACACGAGAGCAGAAGTTCCTGAAAACAGATTTCGTGAATTTCCTCGAGCAGCAGACGCAACAAACCGGCGGTCGCTCGTCGCCCGTCGCCCATCGCCCGACGGAAGATGAACGAGGCAAGATGGACGAGGCCAAAACAGACGCTCAAGGCAAAACCAACTCGACAAGTCAGTCTGCTAAAACGGGCGATAAATCTTCGGATGCCGAGAGCGATAGCGCTGGCCAGACTGCTGCCGGAGCCAGAAGAGAAATCACCGCAGAGAGCGCGGAGACCGCAGAGCAAAGATCGAAATTGAAAGTCTCAGCGTCCTCTGCGGACTCAGCGGTAAAAACTGGTTCTGCCGAAGGCGGGCAGGCCGGACAAGGCCAGCCGGCCGGTACTGAAGCCAGGCTGAGAATGCTCCAGGCTAAGCAAAAGGCGCTGCAGCAAAAGGTCTCGCAGTTAAAACAGGACCTAAATCAACTGCCTGCGATCTCCGAAGCGCAGCAAGCACAGGCGCAGCAGAAAGCCCAGGAGCACCTGGCAGACGCCCTTACGAAGATGGACCAGTTCCAGGCGGTGGTAACTGCGACCCGCTACCAGCCCAGCGTCACCGGCAAAAAGGCCGCCGAGGCCGTTGAACTAATGGACTCGGCAGGACAGAAACTTGATCAGGCTGAAAATGCAATTGGGCAAGGGCTTTCGATGAGCGAGCAGCAGAGACTTGCAGAAAAAGCCCAGGAAATCGCCGAGCAACTGGCGGAAGCTGCGGATGCTCTGGATGAGTCACTGACCCCTATCCAGAAAGAGGAAATGCTGGCTCGCCTTGAAGCTGCCAAACGCTTGCTGGATAGCATGGCGGGCGTCCAGTGGAGCATGGTAAATAAAGGTAGTAAACAGGCAGGCGCAGTTCACGTTTTTACCAAGAACCCACCAGCAGCCCCGGCAGAGGCTGCAAGGGCAATGGCGCGACAGTTCTGGTCTATCGCGATAGAAGCGAAAACGCGGAAGTCACAGTTGATTGAAGATGAGCCATCAGATGTGAAATTCTACGAACTGGAGAACAAGTTTTTTGAAAATGCGGCCAAGTTCAGTCAGGAACCCGTCAAAAAATGATATTCGTTGATTATCCTGGACATTTCGTTGCGAGCTTGCTCCTGGCAGGTTTTGGGGTATTGATCATTTTTGCTTTTAGATCGAGTGAACTGCTCAAGGCAAAG
>Ga0315312_1002403_pt1 | contig 13037 bp, 21 predicted proteins | sample TDP7_MG_FD_203629 | JGI IMG/M metagenome (GOLD analysis project Ga0315312, IMG submission 203629) | Freshwater sediment microbial communities from Lake Towuti, South Sulawesi, Indonesia - TDP7 | ecosystem: Environmental > Aquatic > Freshwater > Lake > Sediment | place: Indonesia: South Sulawesi... | reverse complement strand
CAGCTGGCAAGGCCAGATTGGTTACGCAATTGATAGTCGGCCGAAGTGTCCAAGATGCGATGGATATCTTGAAGTTCACCAGAAAACGTGCTGCAACGATGGTCAACAAGGTCTTAAAAAGTGCCATTGCGGATGCCGATGAGCAGCAGGCTGACATGGATAGTCTCTACGTAAGCTGTGCTCGTGTTGATGATGCGGGCGTACGTATCGGCACAAAAAGATGGATACCGAAAGATAGAGGCAGAGCTCATCCTATTCGTCAGAGGGCCTGCCATATACATATAACAGTAACACAGGTATAATTCGTGAAGTGAAATATGGACAGATGCCAGAACATCAGGGTATCAGGATGCAGGATACCAGGAGGGACCCCGCTCCGCGGGAACCCACATCAGGATATTAGGAGAAAAGTTTACCTGATAACCTGATTCTCTGATAACCTAAATTAGTAAATACGAAACAATGGGTCAGAAAACGTCACCAATAGGTTTTAGAACAGGAATAACGCTGGGATGGCAGAGCACTTGGTTCGCTCCGAAGGCTAATTACGGCGATTTTCTCATCGAGGACCAGAAGATTCGTAAATATGTGGACCAGAAATTCAACCGTCAAATGCCCAAAGGAGCGGTAGCAAAGATCGAAATAATCCGGACACGCAATGAATTGAATGTAACGCTACATAGCGCTCGGCCCGGCATTGTCATCGGTCCCAGAGGCGGAGAAGTCGATAAGTTGCGTGAAGAGCTTGAAGAGATGACAGGCCGAAAGGTAATCGTCAATGTTATTGAGATAAAGGATCCCGACCTCAATGCGTTTTTGGTAGCTGAAGCAATTGCTGAGCAGCTATCTAAGCGAGCCTCATTTAGGCGCACGATGAAGCAATATTGCGAAGCGGCGATGAACACCGGTGCTAAAGGAGTTAAGATTGTCTGCGGCGGCCGGTTGGCAGGTGCGGAAATGGCCCGCAAAGAAATGCAGATGCTCGGTAGCATCCCGCTACACACCTTGGATGCTAATGTAGATTACGCTGCGGCAACGGCGCATACAACTTATGGAACGATTGGCATCAAAGTTTGGATCTACAAAGGCAAATTTGGCCAAGAGGCTGCGCCAAGCCCACGTCGTCGGACCCGCCCGCCCAGACATGCTGCCTCAGCACCTACAGAAACTAATGTGACTGCTTGATTATCTGTAAGGGTTGAAAAAAATGGCATTGATGCCCAAAAGAGTTAAATATCGTAAAAGCCAACGTGGCAAGATGAAGGGCAATGCCACCAGAAGCAATTTTGTCGCGTTTGGTGAATACGGCTTGCAGGCCTTGGAAACCAGTTGGATAAGTGCCAAGACCATCGAAGCGGGCCGAGTAGCGGCAACTCATTTTTTGCATCGTGAAGGAAAGGTCTATCTTAGGCTATTTCCGCATAAGCCGGTAACTTCAAAGCCCTTGGAGACGCGAATGGGAAAAGGCAAAGGTGAACCCGAATTCTGGGTCGCGCGAGTCAGGCCTGGGCAGGTTTGTTTTGAGGTCGGCGGAGTAAGTGAAGATGTGGCAAAGCAGGCATTGCTCAGAGTCGCTCATAAAATGCCAATTAGATGTCGGTTCGTTAAGCGAAGACATTCGTTGTAGGGAGCTATAAGATGAAGGCGCAGCATTACCGCGAGATGAGCCAGCAGGAGCTTAGCAGCACTCTACAGGAGCTCCAGAGGCATCTGTTTGATTTGCGCTGCCAGGCGGTGACAGAGAAACTGGAGAATTCCAAAGCCATAGCTAACGTTAAGCGCGATATTGCCAGGATTAAAACGATAATGCGTGAAGGTAAGTGACACTGATGCAGGAAGGAAAAAAGAAAACTTTAACGGGTGTGGTCATAAGCAACAGTGGTAACAAAAGCATTAAAGTTGCTATCGACTTCAGGGTCAAACATCCGAAGTATGGCAAATACATAAAGCGTAGAACTAAGCTTGGCGTGCACGATGAGCACAATCAAGCTGGTGTTGGCGACCTGGTTGAAGTTACGCAGTGCCGACCTTACAGCAAAACCAAGAGCTGGCGTCTTCTAAGAATCGTCGCTCGTCGCCCGTCGCTCGGGGCCCAGGTCACTGGGCCCAGCTCACCGCTCACCAGCGACCAGATACGAGAAATAAGGTGATTCAGCAGGAAACAATGTTGGATATAGCCGACAATTCAGGTGTTAAGTCGGCCTTATGTATTAGAGTTCTGGGCAAAAGCGGAGCCCGTGGTAAATTTACGCGAGCGGTTGCTACCGTGGGGGACGTAGTATGTGTCGCCATAAAAAAGTCGTTGCCCACTTGCCCACTAGACGACAAAAAAGTGCATAAATGTGTTATTATTCGTACAAAGAGTTCTGTGAGGCGGCCTGATGGCAGCTATGTAAGGTTTGACAGCAATGCTGCGGTGATGATCGATAACGAAGGTAATCCCATAGGCACCAGAATCTTCGGCGCTGTTGCTCGTGAGCTGCGCGAAAAAAACTATATGAAGATTATCTCTCTGGCAAGCGAAGTAGTATGAAAGTGCAAAATGCAAAAATCAAAATGCAAAATGACAATTTCCGATTTACGATTGCCGATTGACGATTGTAAATCGAAAATCGAAAATTGTAAATCGAAGATCGAAAATGGCTCTACATATAAAAAAAGGCGATATGGTTCAGATTATAGCTGGTGACGATAAAGGTGCCACTGGCAGAGTGTTGCGTGTTATACCCCGGAAGAATAAGGTAGTGGTTCAAGGTCACAATATAGCAAAAAAGCATGTTCGGCCTTCACGCAAGAATCCGCAGGGAGGCCGAATCAATATTGAGCAGCCTATAGATATAAGTAACGTTTTGCCGCTAAATCCGAAAAGTTCTAAAGGCAGTAGAGTTCATTATCAGCTAAACGATGACGGCAGTAAAAAACGAATTGCCGCTGACGGTACTGAAATTGGTGTTGTTAAAAGGGCAAAAAGTAAATAGTGTATTGATAGTAGAGTTCGAGTCACGAACCACGAAATATGGCACGCTTAAAAGATTTATATAAGTCCAAGATAGTTCCGGAATTGACCAAAGAATTTGGTTACAAGAATCCTATGGCTGTGCCGCGGATGGAAAAGATCGTTGTCTCTATGGGTGTGGGAAAAGCGGTGCAGGATAAGAAATTTCTCGATGCAGCCAAGAAGGATCTGATGATGATTACCGGCCAAATGCCGGTTGTTTGTAAAGCCAAAAAAAGCGTCTCCAGCTTCAAAGTTCGCCAAGGCATGGAAAACGGCTTGAAGGTTACCCTCCGCGGCGTAAGGATGTATGAGTTTATGGATAGACTCATTAATCTTGCTATCCCAAGGGTAAGAGACTTTCGAGGTCTTAATCCAAACAGTTTTGATGGCAGAGGTAATTACTCCATGGGGCTGGCTGAACAAAGTGTTTTTCCAGAAATCAACCCCGCGCAGATGGAGTTTCAGCAGGGTATGAACATAACTTTTATAACGACAGCCAAAACTGATACAGAAGCAAGGCAGATGCTATTGCTTTTTGGAATGCCATTCAAAGGCTTAGCAGCGACAAAGTCTGAAAAGTAAAATGTCGATGGAGTGCCTGGATGTCGACTAAAGCATTGGAAAACAAAGCAAGAAAGAAGCAAAAATTTCGCGTAAGGCAATATACGCGATGCCAGCTTTGTGGAAGAGCCAGGGCTGTTTATCGCAAGTTCAAGATCTGCCGGATCTGCTTTAGGACCTTAGCTAACGAAGGAAAGATACCAGGAGTAAGAAAAGCCAGCTGGTAAAAATAAATCACAGGGCACGAAATTATGACTTGGAGTGACCCAATAGCTGATATGTTGACCAGAATTCGCAACGCTGCGCGGATAAATAAAGAGCAGGTTAATGTTAAAGCGTCAAATATTTGCGAAGGAATAGCGTCTGTGTTAAAGAAGGAAGGTTATATCAAGGATTTCGATAGAATTGATGACGGCAAGCAGGGAATACTGCGGATCACTCTCAAGTACGACCAGGAGGGTCGGCCTGTTATTAACGAAATAACAAGAACCAGCAAACCCGGCTGCAGAGTCTATTCACCCGTTGACAAATTACCACGCGTTTTAGCTGGTATGGGTATAGCAATCGTTTCGACAAGTAAAGGTGTAATGAGTGACGGAGACTGCCGAGCTGCTAATGTCGGCGGCGAGATACTTTGTACGGTTAGCTAATGAGCCGTATCGGAAAAAAACCTATTATTATCCCGGAGGCGGTTACGGTTGAGTCCGCCCACGGACGGACCACCGGCAGGTCCATCAAGGTATCAGGACCGCTCGGCAGCTTGCAGATGGACTGTCACCCACAGATAAAGGTGGAAATTGATAATCACCAGCGCAAAATATTGGTTAAAAATAAAAGCCCCCGAAATCGGCTGAATAATCAATTACATGGTACTACGTGGGCCTTGATTGCCAATATGATTACCGGTGTAACTTGTGGTTTTGAAAAGAAAATGGAGATATACGGCACCGGCTATAGTGTCAAAGAACAGGGCGGAAAGCTAATTTTTCAGGTTGGCTTTTCCCATTCCGTAGAGCGGGTAATCCCAAAGGGCATAAAGGTGCGCATTGATGTCGGTACAACGCGAGGCGATGACGTTCCTGCCACGTTTACGCTCTGGGCAATCGACAAAGCTCTGTTGGGACAATTTGCTGCCGACATACGCAAAATCAGGCCTCCGGAACCCTATAGGGGAAAAGGTATCCGTTACGCTGACGAATACGTACGACGCAAGGTGGGTAAAGCCTTTACTTCGGGAGCTACATAGTTTGAGGACATCAGGACATCAGGATACCAGAACATCAGGAAATCAGGCAACCTGATACTCTGGTAACCCGATACCCTGATAACCTGGAAATTATGGTTTCTATTAAAACTGATAAGATAAAAACAGCGCGACTTCGGCGTAAATATCATGTGCGAAAAAAGGTCTTTGGAACGCCAGATAGGCCACGATTATCGGTATTTCGATCAAACAGGCATATTTACGCCCAGATAATAGATGACCTGACAGGAGCGACTCTTGTTTCTGCAAGCACAAAAGCTCGGGGACTACGGGATCAATTGTCCGGAACCTGCAACAAAAAAGCTGCTGAGATTGTAGGTCAAGCAGTTGCAAAACAGGCTCTTGGTGTCGGTATCAAGTGCGTTTGCTTTGATAGAAACCGCTATAAGTATCATGGCAGAGTCAAGGCTCTTGCCGAAGAGGCAAGAAAAGCAGGCCTGATTTTTTGAAAAGGTTGACAAAAGTGTGGAGAAAAGAATTTGGAGGCCGAAGCGGTTAAATTAGCCTCCGCAGGACGCCCACCGGCGGAGCAAGAAGAAAGACTGTTAGAAGATACGGTGGTAAAGGTATTCCGCTGCGCCAAAGTAGTCAAGGGCGGACGCCGGTTTAGCTTCGCAGCATTGGTCGTGGTGGGAGACCATAGCGGCACAGTAGGTATCGGTTATGGTAAGGCTAACGAAGTCCCATCGGCGGTTGAAAAAGGGATAAAAGAGGCCAAAAAATCTCTGCACAAGATAGCCTTGGTTGGGCGAACGATTCCACATCGGGTTATCAGCAAATATAGGTCTACAAAGATAGTAATGGTCCCAGCCAGTCCTGGTACTGGGGTTATCGCTGGCTCCAGCGCCCGAGCAGTGCTCGAATATGCCGGGGTGCAGGATGTTCTTACAAAAGTTTATGGAAGCACCTCCGCTAAAAATGTGGTCAAAGCTACGATGAATGGATTATTAAAATTACATAGTAAGGAAGTGATTGAATCCCTTCGTGGCGTAACCATCGGCCCCGTGAGATAATCAATTGATATCTCACGGGGACAATCAGGTGATTTAAATGTTGGATTATGAAATAACTTCTGTTGTAGGTAAACATAAGGCCCGCAAGCGTGTTGGTAGAGGTGAAGGTAGCGGCCATGGCAAAACCTGTGGCCGAGGCTCCAAAGGCAGTTGTAGCAGGTCGGGGGCAACTTCTTTCTCGCTCTATGAAGGCGGACAAATGCCTTTATTTCGCCGACTGCCCAAACGTGGCTTTAGTAATTACAAATTTGCAACACACTTCGAAATCGTCAATGTATCACAACTGGAAATATTCGACGATGGTGCTGATGTTGGTATTGGCGAGTTTCTAAGTGCCGGGCTGATTCCAAGTTGCAAAAGTAAAGTCAAAATCCTTCGTGATGGCGAACTGACAAAAAAATTGCAGGTAACAGCTCATAAATTCAGTAAAACCGCAGAGCAGAAGATTGTAGGTTGTGGCGGCACAGCAAAAATAGTAAGCGATAAGTAAACTTAAGTTCGCTGGACTGTCGGAGAATATGAAGATGATTAAGACCGTATTTAACATATTCAGAATCCCGGACTTGCGTAATAAACTTCTTTTTACTTTGGCGCTATTGGTAATATACAGGGTTGGTTTTCACATCCCCATTCCGGGTTTTGACCAGGAAAAAATAGCTAACATCACAGGATCGAGAGACGCGGAAAGTCCTCTGGGTAGAGCCGCTTTATACATGCAGATGTTCACCGGTGGAAGATTGGACGATACTACTTTATTTGGCTTGGGAATTATGCCCTATATTACCGCGTCGATTATTCTTATGCTGCTGGGCGAGGTCGTTCCTGCTTTGAAGAAGTTACGTCAGGAAGGCCAAACCGGTTATAAAAAGATAAACGAGTACACACGATACTTGACGGTGCTGGTATGCGTGATTCAATCGATGATGTTTATGAAGGTAATGGGATGGGGAGGGGCAGGAACGGAAGGATTGGCCTATGCTGGTATGGAGCGCCAGGCCATGATAATGGGTATTGTCGGCATGACAGCCGGCACCATTTTTCTGATGTGGCTCGGCGAGCAGATAGATGAATACGGCATAGGTAACGGCATTAGTTTAATAATTATGGCTGGTATCATTGCCAGAATGCCCTGGGCAATCGGAATGTTCTTAAAAAAGGTTGATCTAACAGTTGCTCCTGAGCCCGGCTACATAGGGCCGGCAAGGGTATTGTTCCTGGCAGCAGCGTTTGTATTTGTTGTTGCAGGGGCGATATTAATAACTCAAGGCCAGCGCCGAATACCCATTCAGCAGGCAAAACAGATGCGAGGCCGTAGGATGTATGGAGGCCAGAGACATTATCTGCCGCTCCGTGTCAATCACGGCGGCGTGATGCCCATAATTTTCGCATCCAGTTTTATGATGTTCCCTCCGATCATAATTGAACAATTGGCCAACCGCTTTCTTGAGTCAGAGATTCTTGCGACCCTAAGAGGCGCTTTCGGTCATAGCGCTTATACTTACAATGTCTTGTATATGTTGCTGATATTTTTATTTGCTTATTTTTGGGTTACGGTGCAGTTTCAGCCCAAGGAGATGGCCAAAAACTTGCGGGATTCAGGAGCCTTCGTCCCCGGACTTCGGCCGGGACGCAGAACCGCTGAATATCTGGAAACGGTAATGACCAGAATTACTTATTTTGGAGCCGCATTTTTAGCCATAATTGCCGTTATACCCACCTTGGTTTGGGTATTATTAGAAATTGATTTCGCAGTAGCAGCATATTTGGGTGGCACGGGTCTATTGATAGTGGTCAGTGTCTCGCTGGACCTGGTGCAGAAAATCGAGGCCAACCTTTTGATGCGCAGCTACGAAGGTTTCAGTACAGCCGGCAGGATAAAAGGAGCGTATGCATGAGGGCCGCTGCCTCAGCAGATTTTCGATTTGCGATTGTCGATTGCCAATTGAAAATCTAAAATCTAAAATCGAAAATCGAAAATGAGAAAGTGCCCCATGAGAATAGTTTTGCTGGGTCCGCCCGGTTCGGGCAAAGGAACCCAGTGTAAACGTATTGTGGACCGATATGGGCTGCAGCATCTATCCAGCGGTGATATCTTACGACAACAAAGACAAGAAGGTACTGAGCTGGGCAAAAAAGCCAGCAGCTTCATGGACTCAGGCGTACTCGTGCCGGACCAAATTATAGTTGAGATGATGATTGACGCTATAAAAAAGGCCCCTACAGCAGGTTTTATATTGGATGGTTTTCCCAGAACCGTCAATCAGGCTGTCGAACTTGATAAATCATTAGCTCATTGCAATCAGGACATAGACGCTATTTTGAACCTGCAAATAGATGATAAGGTAGTGACGCAGCGGTTGACTGGCAGAAGAAGCTGCCCAAAATGTGGTGCAGTTTACCATATTAAAAACCTGAAACCGAAACTCGACGAGGTATGCGATAAGGATGGTACCAAGCTAATTCAAAGGCCCGATGACAGCCCCGAGGTGGTGGCAAATCGGCTTAAAACCTACCACCGGCAGACAGAACCGATGGTGGATTACTATAAAGCTAAGAGAACTATCTATGATATTGATGCAAACAAAAACGCCGACGAGGTAAGCGCTTTGATATTTGAGATGTTGGACGCTCTCGCCGGAGTCTGAAGCGAGATGCGAGATATGAAATTAGATGGCTATAACGCTTCGCAGCCGAAGAGAAATTGACTTAATGCGTAGAGCAGGCGCCGTTGTAGCGGATGTTCTTTCAAAATTACAAGAGGTTGCACAGCCAGGAGTAACGACCGGCCGATTGGATAGCATCGCTTTGCAGATGACTACCGATGCCGGGGCCGAAGCCTTGTTTAAGGGTGTGCGCAATCCGCACGCTCGAATCCCGTTTCCCGGCGCAATTTGTACCTCCATAAATGAACAGGTTGTTCACGGGATTCCTTCGGACAATACTAAACTAAAGTGTGGCGATATCCTCAGTATTGATTTTGGCGCCAGACTCGCTGGCTATTGTGCAGATGCCGCTATTACGATTGGCATAGGTGAAATTTCGCAGGATAGACGCAGGCTTATAGACGTAACAAGGCACGTTCTGGAGATAGCGATGGCAAAGGCTGAGCCGGCTGTTAAGTGGAGCCAGATCGCCGCACAGATGCAACAGTACGCTGAACAGAACGGCTTTTCGATAGTAAAGGATTTTGTGGGACACGGAATCGGTAGAAAGATGCACGAAGAACCAAAAGTGCCCAACTTTGTTAGCGACGAGTTGTTAGCTGATGATATTGTCTTGACCGAAGGAATGGTTCTGGCAGTTGAGCCGATGATTAATGCCGGCACCAGTGTGGTGCGAACATTAAAGAACGGATGGACAGTAGTGACAAAAGATGGTAAATGCTCGGCTCATTTTGAACATACAATTGCGATAGTAAAAAATGGTTGTGAGGTGTTGACTGTAAAGTAGACGCCTATGGCAAAGAAGGACACAATAAGATTGCAAGCTAAGGTGACCGAGGCTTTGCCAAACGCTATGTTTAGAGTAGAGTTGGAAAATGGGCACAAGGTTTTGGCTCACGTTTCAGGCAAAATGCGGATGAATTTTATTCGGATTTTGCCTGGTGATATGGTGACGGTTGAAATGTCGCCGTATGACTTAAATAGAGGCCGAATAGTTCTGCGACATTAGTCGCGGCCCCGTCTCTGTGGCAGGGATGGGGTTTAGGTGTGAAAAGTGAAAGTTAGAAGTTCCGTAAGGCGTATATGTGAGAATTGCAAGATTGTTCGCCGCAAGGGCGTTGTGCGGGTGATTTGCGTAAACCCTCGGCATAAACAACGCCAAGGTTAATTATATTTATAGTTAAATGGTAATTGGAAACTGGTAACTGGCTAAATAGTAAATCAAAATCACCAATTACAAGTAAGAAGGTTCTGATATGCCACGTATAGTTGGTGTTGATATTCCCAGTAATAAAGCTATATGGGTTTCGTTGACCTACATTGCTGGTATAGGTAGATATACCTCGGAACAAATTCTAAAAGAAGCCAGGATCGACAAAAGCACAAAGGCTGACAAGCTTAGTGAGGACGAGCTTAGCCGGATAACCCAGATTATCGACCGCGATTACATCGTAGGTGGTCAGCTTCGCAGGCAGGTTGCTCAAAATATCGCTCGGTTGCGTGACATAAATTGTTACCGAGGCATTCGCCACCGCAGGGGCCTGCCGGTTCGTGGCCAACATACTCAAAGCAACGCCCGCACTCGTAAAGGCCCCAGAAAGACAGTTGCAGGTAAGAAAGGCGTGAAGGAAAAACGTTAATAGCAAATCGCGACAGGCGATTAGCGATAGCGCAAAATACGGGAAGAATAATGGCAAAAACTGCAAAACGAAAAGTTAGAAAAAATATTGCTCGAGCTATTGTGCACATAAAAGCGACATTCAATAATACGTTAATTACGGTTACAGATTCGGATGGCGACACAATTTGCTTCAGTTCTGCGGGATGTGTGGGTTTTAAGGGCGCTCGCAAAAGTACACCTTTTGCCGCTCAACAAGCTGCGCAGAGTTGCGCCAATGCCGCTAAGCGTAATGGCGTGCGGGAAGTCGAAATTAAGGTTAAGGGGCCTGGTTCAGGTCGCGAATCGGCCATCTCAGCTCTGCAGCAGGCAGGATTACGTATCGCATCGATAGAGGATGTCACACCTATTCCGCATAATGGCTGTAGAGCGCCAAAGCGAAGACGAGTGTAAAAAATCCGCGGCATTTATTTGGAGACGAATAGAAAAAATGGGACGATATCTTGGGCCATCTTGTAGATTATGCCGCCGTGAAGGAATGAAGCTGTTCCTCAAGGGGATAAAATGTGAGACGGCCAAATGTCAAGTAGAAAGGAGAGAACGTAATTTGCCGCCCGGTATGCACCGTTGGCATAGGGCAAGAGCAAGTGAATACGCCGTTCGGCTGCGTGAAAAACAAAAGATTAAGAGGTACTACGGAGTTCTGGAGCGACAGTTTATGAGATGTTTCCACCAGGCTGAGCGGTTAAAAGGTAATACTGGCGAAACTCTGCTGCAATTATTGGAAAGACGCCTGGATAATGTGGTATATAAATTAAATTTTGTCCCGTCCCGCAAAGCAGCAAGACAGCTTATTTCTCATGGTCATATTTGTGTGAACGGTCGTAAAGTTGACATCAGCGATTATTCTATAAAAATCGGTGACAAGATAACAGTGAAAGATTCCGAAAAGAGTGTCAAAAAAGTAAAGCAACAGTTGGAAAGTAATCCTAATTTTACTATCCAGAGCTGGTTGCAATTGGACCGTGAAAAACCCGAAGCTACCGTTGTTGCATTGCCCAGCCGAGCTGATGTTCAGATTCCTGTGGAAGAGCAGTTGGTGGTAGAATTCTGTTCGAGATAGCTATGTGGGCCCCACGTCTTCCTGTCGGAAGATAGGAGTGGGGCTGTGATTTTTGAATTTTTAATTTTAATGCCGGAGGTCTATATGCGAGTTACATGGCGTGGTTTAGAGTTGCCGACTCGTGTCCAGCAGGACCCGACCGTATCGACTGATAAGTATAGTCGGTTTTTTATTGAGCCATTCGAGCGGGGCTTCGGCACCACTATCGGTAACAGCCTAAGGCGCGTATTGCTTTCCTCTTTGGAAGGTAGTGCCGTAACGTCCATCAAGATAGCAGGCGTCGACCATGAGTTTACCTCCATAACTGGGGTGATGGAGGATACCACCGATATCGTTTTGAATGTTAAAAACCTTGTAATTCGGCTCCAAGACCAAGGCCCAAAAACAATGAAAGTCTCGGCAGATAAAGCCGGGGTCGTAACGGCAGCTAATATCGTTGCTGATCCTGCCATAGAAGTTATAAACAAAGATATGGTGTTGGCTACTTTGACCGAAGATGTAAATTTTGAAATGGAAATGGTGGTAGAGACCGGCAGAGGTTATGTGCCAGCCGCTGAACGAATTGCTGATACTGATAGATTCGAGCAGGAGATCGGAAGAATACTTCTTGACGCGGTATATTCACCGGTTACCAGAGTTCGCTATACCACCGAAAACACCCGTGTAGGCCAGCGAACAAATTATGACAAGCTGATTTTAGAGATTTGGACTAATGGCGCAATTAGCCCTGAAATGGCGTTAGTAGAGGCCGCCAAGATATTGCGAAAGCACATCAATCCATTCGTGCAATATTTTGAAATTGGAGAACAAACCGTCGCCGCTCCAGTGGCTGAAGAAGCAGAGCAAGAGGCAATTGATGAGGAATTAGCCAAAAAATTAAGTACTCCCATTCAAGAATTGGAACTGTCAGTGCGAGCAAGTAACTGTCTTGAATCAGTAAAAGTCGAAACAGTTGGCCAGTTAGTCCAAATGACAGATGCTGATTTGCTGAAGATTCGCAGCTTCGGTAAAACTTCGCTGCGTGAAGTCAAAAGAAAGCTTGCTGATATAGGTTTGTCTTTAGGAATGAAGACCCAAGGGTGAGGAACTTAACATATGCGTCATAAAGTAGCAGGGCGTCATTTAAGTCGGACAAGCCAGCACAGGTTAGCTTTGCGGCGAAATTTAGTCGCGCAGCTATTTGAGCACGAAACGATTTCGACGACTGTTGCAAGAGCCAAAGAGGCAAAAGCCTTTGCTGAAAAATTGATCACGCTGGCCAAGCAGGGAACATTACAGAGTAGACGACGGGCTATTGCTCTGCTTGGTGACCGTGACATTATAAATTATGAAGACAACAAAGCAGTCAAAAAGGGCACGATAATTGGAAAATTATTTAGCGAACTTGGGCCCCGATACCTTGATAGACACGGTGGTTATACAAGAATTATCCGTCTTTCATTGAGAAGGTTAGGTGATAACGGCCCGCTCGTTTTGCTACAACTGATAGGCCCGGATGAGGGTCCCAAAAAACAAGCCAAAACCGCTGCTAAAAAAGGCGCTCGTAAGAAAGCTAAAGAGACTGCTGAGGCTAAAGAAATCATCGAAGCTAAGGAATCTGCCGAAGCCAAAGAAACAACCAAAGACAGCAGCTTAGCAGACGAATCCGATCAATAGCAGTAAAGTACTATTTAGAACCTATCCCAAAACCTCAATTTTTGGGTTAATATGAGACGATATATGGTTTATGGACCTTACAAACGAACAATGGCAACGGATTGCAAAATTCATTCCGAAGCCCAAAGCACAGCCTGGAAA
>Ga0315312_1002401_pt1 | contig 13040 bp, 14 predicted proteins | sample TDP7_MG_FD_203629 | JGI IMG/M metagenome (GOLD analysis project Ga0315312, IMG submission 203629) | Freshwater sediment microbial communities from Lake Towuti, South Sulawesi, Indonesia - TDP7 | ecosystem: Environmental > Aquatic > Freshwater > Lake > Sediment | place: Indonesia: South Sulawesi... | reverse complement strand
GTCGAGACCCACCGGTCCCAGAGGAATGGGTGGTCGGCAGGGTGATGTACCGGGTGCCGTGGGTGGGCCATATCTCCCTCTTCATACAGACCGACACGGGAACCGTGACGATAATCACCCTCATGATCGCCCTGCTACTCATAGGGTACCTCCCCTTCCCCGCATCTGAGGGCTCAGAAAAGGAAGCGGGGCAAGGGCCCAAATCAGCGGAGAGCCGAATCGAGGATTAGCCCCAGATATCCAATTGGAGTCTCGGCGTCTTCCTCACTTCTTCACCTGTTTCAGGATGACCTTCAGCTGGTCCTCGGTGATGACGCCCATCTCCAGGAGCCTCTCCGCCGCCTCGCTCACCGTCAACAGGTAGTGTAGGGCGACGCCGTCCGCGGCGAGCCGCGCCCTCCCGCCCTCCTCCCGGTCCAAGAGCACCACGGCGTCCGTCACCACGCCGCCCTCGGCCCGGATCGCCCTGGCCGACCTCCGGAGGGAGAGCCCGGTGGTTATCAGGTCGTCGACCAGCACCACCCGGTCCCCGGGCATCACCATCCCCTCGATCCTCCGCTCCCTCCCGTGGAGCCGCGCGCGGGGGCGGACGTAGAGGAACGGCTTCCGGAGGCGGTAGGCGATGACGGAGGCGAACGGTATCCCGGCCGTGGGTATCCCGGCGAGCCTCTCGAACCCCCCGGCTGTGAGGTCCCCTTCTATGACGCTCACGTAGAGGTCGCAGATCCGCTGGAAGGCGTCGGGGAAGCTGGGGACGACCCGGAGGTCGATATAGTATGGGCTGAGCCTCCCGCTGGTGAGCTTGAAGGCCCCGAACTTCAGGGCGCCGATCCTGGGCAGGATGCGGCAGAGCTCAACCTTCATCGCCTCTTTCCCTTTCCCCACGGACATCCAGTCCCCTCCGCGTACTGTATGCTTTTCTCCCCTTTTAACCTATGAGGTGTTCCGTTTTTGTGTTTGAAAATGATTCATATTGTGAGGTCGGCCATCTCTTGGGCGAACTCGCGGAAGGGAACCCCTGATCTTCGGGCGAGAATCGAGAGGGCGGCCAGGAGCCGTTCACCCGTCAGGTCCTCGTCGGTCAGGGCCCTCACCACGGAGTGGACCTCGTCCTCCCCCAGCGCGGTGTGCCTGGAGATCAGCCGCAGAATACTCTCCTGCCAGGCGCCCGGTTTCCTAGTCTCCTCTGGGGCCCCCGCTGACTGGATGTTGTTTGCCGCCACGAGGCGCCGCGTCAGGGCGAGGTTGAGGAACTTCCCCAGCGCTGCGGGGCTGAGGGAACGCTCCAGGGCGAGGTTGCCCACCGAGACCCAGCGTCCGCCGAGCTTCACGTGGGTAACCCTGTCCTCTTCGGCGTCGTAAATGAACTTCGCCGCTCTTTCGTGTTGCTCGCCCTGCACTGGCTTTCTCCCAGCTGGAGAGTAGACGATGAAGAGTAGAGGATGAAGATTTTAGGACTTTTATTGAAAAAATTCTATAGAAAACCGACAAAAATAGAGAGGACTCGGAGCCGCCCCTCGTTCCGCCGATACCGCTCAGAAATTCAACCTCGGGAGAAAGGGAAGCCGTGAACCCGGGGTTTCGCGTCCGCCCGTCCCCGCTAGGCTTAAATGGCTCCCCCCCTTTCAACACGGGGTGGCTGACATCGGAGGGGGCTGTTCGGGGGCTTTGGAGAAGGAGGTGAAGGAATCTAGGAGGGTCATCTTGGTCACGGGGACGCCTGGGGTGGGGAAGACCGTTTTTTCTCGCCTGCTGGCCTCCAGGCTGGGCGCGGTCCACATGGACCTGGGGAGGCTCGTGGAGCGGGAGAACCTGGTCAGCGGCAGGGACGGGGCGAGGGGAACCCTGGTGGTGGACGAGGGCAGGGCATCGAGGAGGCTTGGGGAGATCATCGCGGGCTCCGGTCGGGACGTGGTGGTGGACGGCCACTACGCGGTGGACGTGGTTCCGGCCGAGAAGGTCTCCTTGGTCTTTGTCCTGAGGCGGGACCCGGACGAGCTGAAGAGTATCTTGGAGGACCGTGGGTTTGGGGAGGTGAAAGTCAGCGAGAACCTGGCGGCCGAGATTCTCGATGTCTGCCTCTGGGAGGCGGTGAGGGCCTGCGGCGCCGGCAGCGTCTGCGAGATCGACGCCAGCGGCAGGGAGCCGGGGGAGCTGGTGGAGGAGGCCATCTCGGTCCTGGAGGGGAGAGCCGGGTGCCGGGTGGGCGTGGTGGACTGGCTGGGGAAGCTAGACAGCGAGGGGCGGCTGGACGAGTTCTTCAAAGCCCTTGGGTCTTCCAACTAACTAACGGGGCACGGACGATATCCCGGTTACGGAACAGTAAAACCGTCGGGTCGCCTCAGGCTCCGGTGATCTCTCGCCTGGTGAGGAGGGTGATCCCCTGGCGGTTGGCGTAGGCCTTGGCGTGGCCGCTGAACTTCTCAGAGATGAGGATGGGGTTGGAGAGGCCCACGTCCATGGAGGCCTTGTCCAGGTTGATCACCATGTTGACCCCCACCGTCCTCTTCCAGTCCTTGATCCAGACCGGGCGGCGCCCCCCACCTCTCTCCACCACCACTAGGTCAAACCTCCGCGGAAGCCCGGAAAGGCCCTCCACGATCACGTTCCTGTCCACCGCATAGCCCCTCCTCCGGAAATGGGCGGTCGCAAGCTCTATGAGGGGGGCGCGGTGCATCTAATCAACTTCCACCACTACTTAACGTGGACGTGAGGAAAAAGCTTTCGCTGGTGGGCTTGGGCCTCAGGCGCGGAGGATGGCATCCGACGTCCAGTCTCTTGGCCTCCGAGTCTTAGCAAGCGGGGCGGGACTACGCCGCCATTCAATCAGGCGGTTCTGGGAGCCGGAGAAACCGCACAAGCTCGGTTTACCGCTGTCCTATTTTATGGGGTTAACTAGAAATACTTGTTCCGTGTAACTGGACGGGAGACGTGGAAAAGGAGGCTGAAGACGTGCTTAAGACACCTGAAATCTCGGGTCTCGCCGTCCTGGCCGTCGGCGTAGTCCTGCTGGCCTTCACCTTCTACAACGCCTATGGTCTCCTCACGGGCGTGCTGAACATCCCCGCAACCAAGGACCTCCTGGAGGGGTTCGGCAAGGTACTGGGCCCCCTCGTGGAGACGTGCATCCGGGCCATATACCTGGGCATCATGGGGTGGATAGGCTCCATACTCACGATAAGAGGAGTTCAGCTCCTCTCAGCGCCCCGACCGGAGGCGAAGGCAGAGGTGAAGGCTGAGGCGAAGCCCGAGGTGAAACCGGAAGCCAAGCCTGAGGCCAAGCCCGAAACTAAACCAGAGGCGAAGCCCGCAGAGACTGAGCAGCCGCCGGCGGAGCCCGCGGCGCCCCTTCCGGCCTCTAAACCCACCAAGCCGGCAAAGGAAAAGGGCAAATGAAGCAGGCCATCAGGTTCCTGGGCTGGGCTGCCCGGGTACTCTGGATCGTGGTGATCATCTTCTCCATCACAGCCCTCCTCTCAGGCATGAACCTGCTCTTCAGCATTATGCCCAGGGAGCCGACCTTCTCCCTCTCGGAGGGGGCCGCGGTGATGTCCATACCCTTCGTCCTCAACAACACCGGCTACTACGACATAACCGACCTGAACGTCACGACCCTCGTCACAGACCACCACGGGGCGCAGATATCCCGCGCCACGAACGTGGTGCCCCTGATACCCCGGGGAAACTGCACGAACGCCACGCTCTCCATCGTCGTGAACCTGACCGAGATCGCCTCCAGGGACCTGACCTACCTCCTCTTGGAGGACGGGAACTTCACCCTGGCCACGTCGGTCTCCCTGAGGTTCGCGTACGCCATCCCCCTGAGGATGTCTCTCAATGCCACCATGCCGTGGGGGGCCCCACTACACAATTTCTCCGTTGGAGGCCTCTCCTTCGATCTCTTCAACCTCACCCACCTGAAGGCCCTCATACCCCTGGGCTTCGAGAACCACTCACCCTTCCTTGACATAAACGCAACCGTGAGGTTCGAGCTCTACAATGACACAGGGGGGATCATCGGCTCCGAGACCATAGACTTGCACAGGCCCCCAAATTCCGAGTTCGAGGAAGACCGGGGTGAGGTGCTCCTCAGCCGCCTCGACGCGACACCGAGCGGCAAGGTGCGGGTGTACTTTGAAACGCCGCAGTTCCGATACGAACTACCAGAGTTCCGTTACGAACTGCCGGAGTTACCTTACGAACTACCGGTGATACCCTTTGGATGAGGCGGAAAAGCGTAGGCCCCTCTGGAGGAGGCTCGTCCCGAGGGTCCTCAGGGCGGCGGTCTTCGGGGCCCTGGAGTTCTTCATAATGTTCTACATCCCGATGATGTTACTGCAGCCCCTCATGAGGGTCTTCCCGGTGGGCTACTCGTCCCTGATCTACGTGTTCGCGGCGGTGGAGGTCTCCTTCACCGTGGCCGGGCAGCTGCTCTCCGGAACCATCTTCCAGCACGGCCTGAACGTCGCCAAGATGCTCGCCCGGGTATTCATCTTCGTCCACGCCCTGAACGGGGGCCTCCTCGACCTAACCATGCCCATTGGGATGGGGCCCACCCAGGAGCTGGGGCCCACCCAGGAGCTGGTGATCAGGCTCGCCGTGGACCTCCGGGTGTACCTGGCGATGCTCATCTCGATCGACATGGTGGGAATGGCACAGGGCATCCTCAAGGCGGTGAACTTCATGGCCGAGGGAGCGGAGAAGCCCGTCTCCGTGGGGCATAAGGGGTCAACGTGACGAGGAAGAGCCGCCAGAGGCTCGGGGGAAAGGAGCGAGGTCGATGCCCGTTCGCTTCTAGCCCTCACCAGCCAAGTTGAAGGTGAATCTTCTAGGTGGATCTTCTAGAATTCTTTTTCACAAACCATTTCTCTCCTTCCGCATCCTGTATAGAGCGTAGGTTGGGGAAGACCGCAGGAAGTGTTGCAGAACGTCTTGTTATCCACCCCCACAATGCAACGCTCCCCAACCTCCCCAACCTACGAACGGGAGAGCCCGCCTTCGATGGGGGGCAGCTCAACTGCCTCTCTCCGGGGCTCTGCGAACAAGGTCCCCGTAGGAGAGTTCCTCAAGGCTCTGGGGGCTTATCCCCAGGGCTTCCATCAGCCTCTCCAGCTCAAACCGACCTTCCCGGATGGCCCGGTGGCTGGCGGGCGTCTCCCTCTCGAGCTCGACGAAGGCTCCCAGCCCCTTCACCCGGTCCAGGTGTATCTGCGTTCCCTGATGCCTGTAGATTTCCCTTACCTTCTTCACGACGGCCCCCGTCTTGAGAACCCTTTCCAGCAGGCCCTTGAACCGCGCGGGCTCCCGAATCCCCAGGACGAAGGCGTGGCACTCCCTGGGGCCGGTGACATCCTCCCGCTCATAGTACACCAGCTCCACCCCGCCGCCCTCCTCACCCTTCACCTCCCTCAGCTTCAGCCTCCCCTTCGGAACCTCGAAGTAGACATCGACCTGTCGAAAAGTCCCCGCCGGCTCCGCCCCCAACTCGGCCAGCCTCCCCCGGACATCGCCGAGGTTCCGAACCCTCGCCTTCAACTCCACAGTTCGATGCCTGGTTCCCCGTGACAGTTGACCGCCCACTTCTCCCAGTTCCCCTGTTCGGGGCATCTTACACTCTGAGGCCCTCTTAACGGTTTTCGCCGATCCGCCGCGGGCGCGGGCGTGCCGGAAAGACCGGAGGTCTGTCTTTTGGCGTCGTTTGGGAACCGAATAATTTCCTACCCTGGCAACTCGGGGAAGCAATGGTCGCATTTTTCGAAGCTAGGTGGTGGAGAATCATACAACCTTTCTCCTTTGTATTCCACGTTGCAGCGGGCGGGGACAGGTGCTGGCCGGCGGGATAGATTAATAAGAGGATCGGGGAGATAGCGTCTTCTGTGTAGGCTTAGGGTCAGCTTCGATCGCGGAGGGCTTGGGTTGCCGGAGGTTCGGGTTGCGGTGGTGGGGGTGGGGAACTGCGCCTCGGCCTTGGTCCAGGGCGTGGAGTACTACAGGGGCGTCGAGGAGGCGGAGAAGGTCTCGGGGCTGATGCACGTGGACTTCGGGGGCTACCGCGTCCGCGACATCCGGTTCGTGGCCGCCTTCGAGGTCAACAGGGCCAAGATAGGGAGGGACCTGGGGGAGGCCATCTTTGCGGAGCCCAACTGCTGCGCCAGGTTCGCCGAGGTGCCGAGACTCGGGGTAGAGGTCCTCCCCGGCCCTATCCTGGACGGCGTGGCGCCCCACATGAGGGAGTCCTTCCGGGCCTACGGGGAGGGGAAGATGGAGCCTGTGGACGTGGCCGAGGCCCTCCAGGAGGCGGAGGCGGATGTGCTGGTGAACTACCTCCCGGTGGGGAGCCACGAGGCAACGCTCCACTACGCCCAGGCCTGCCTAGACGCGGGGTGCGCCCTGGCCAACTGCATCCCGGAGTTCGTGGCCTCGGAACCCGCCTGGGCCGGGAGATTCAAGGAGAGGGCGCTCCCGGTGGCGGGGGACGACGTGAAGAGCCAGTTGGGGGCCACCATTCTGCACCGGAACTTGGTCAAGCTCTGCGTGGACCGGGGGGTGGAGGTGGAGGAGACGTACCAGCTGAACCTGGGCGGTGACACGGACTTCGAGAACATGACGGTGGAGGGGCGGCTGAAGTCGAAGAGGGTGAGCAAGACCGAGGCCGTGACGAGCCTAGTCCCCTACGAGGTGCCGACCCGCATAGGGCCCTCGGACTACGTCCCCTTCCTCGGCGACAGGAAGGTCTGCTACATCTTCATCCGCGGCCACAAGTTCGGAAACCGGTCCGTCACCCTCACCGCCAAGCTCGAGGTGGAGGACTCCCCCAACAGCGCCGGCGTCGTCATCGACGTCATCCGCGCCGTCAAGCTGGGGCTGGACAGGAAGATAGGCGGCCCCCTCACCAGCATCAGCTCCTATGCCTTCAAGCACCCGCCGGTCCAGGTGCCCGACGACCAGGCCCGGCAGTGGGTCGAGGACTTCATAGCCGGAAAACGGGAACGGTAGCTTTACTCAAAGACCAGCTCGCTGATGGAGGGCATTCCAGAGGGTCTTCCATATGCTTCAAATATGCCGGGGCCTCCCCGAGCGCCGTCACGGAGGGGTTGGCCGGGACAAGATGGGCTAACAGGCTTCCAACAGGAAAAGGATAGAATTTACCAGACTCGTTGAGGTTCGCCTTCTTAGTCTGCATTTGTCAAAGGGGGCAGTTGCCGTGCCCTTGCGCATTCCTTGTGAAGAAGGGTCAGGGCTTCGTGGGCGTCGCGGGCGGTGCCTCTTTCGAGGATTCTTTCTATGTCTCGGCAGAGGGGCTGTATGAGTCTTCTCAGGGTGTGCTCCGGTGTGGGTTCGTACTCCCGCAGGGAGTGGATGATGAGGTTTCTGAAGTGGCCGGCGGCGTCCTTCACATAGGGCTTCGTCACTTTATGATCACTTCCTGCCCCTCGATGCCCCTCCACCGGTAAACCTCTAGCTGCCCCTTCACGGTGGTGTGGGGGAATTGGAGGCCGAGGATCGGGGCCACCTTCTTGGCGAGGCTCAGAGAAGCCTGGAGGCTCTCCGCGGTCAGGGATAGGCATCCATCCTCAAAGACCAGCTCCCTCTCCGGCCACTCGGCCCTAAAGCTCCCCAGGGAGCGGAGCCCATCGACATCCAGAGACCTGCACCGGAAGACCGTGTAGCCCTCGTCCCCCTCCACCAGCTCTATCTCCTTAAGCCTCTCTCTCACCTCCGCGGCCCCCGCCGGAGCGCTGATCAGCACCTCACACTGCGGCAAGAGGACGCTCAACACCCGTGAAGCCTCATCCGGAGGTGCTTCCACCGAGAGGAAGGAGCTTGAAGCCACGAGGGAGGCCTCAGGGTCGACGCCGGCGTACTTGCAGATGGCCGTGAGTGTGGCCGTTTGAAGGACCCCCTTTTTGAACTCCCTCCTACGAGAGAGGACCCTCCTGAACATTTCGTTGACTTCGGCCGGTATTCTGGTCTTGAGCAGGGCCAAAGGTACCACATCGACCTTAAGTACCAAAAGGTCCCTTATAAGTCTTCGTTTTACTCATCCCCCGTTTAAATCTTAATCGAGACCGAAGGTTTCACCTCAGCCCTTACTGAAAACGATAACACTATTATGTTCCAAGTAAACATACACGCCTGAACACCGTCAAGCTCGGCCTAGACCGGGGCATAGGTGGACCCCTCACCAGCATCAGCTCCTACGCCTTCCAACCAAAACTAGTAAGAGAATACGATAAATAAATATGAGTTGCAATCCCTTCACCTTCATGCGGAGATGACGGGGCGATGTCCGGGATTAAGGAGAGGCCTAACATTCTCATTGTAATTACGGAGCATCAGCAGGGGTGGACGGTTGACCCCGACTGCCCCTGTCGTATGCCTAACGTCAAGGGGCGGATCGCCGGCGAGGGGGTGAGGTTTGAGCGGGGTTATACGCCCACGGCCCTCTGCGCCCCTGCCAGGGCGTCCTTCTCCACGGGGCTTTATCCCACCGTGCACGGGATGTATAACAACTATCACTCTACGCCGGTGATGCACTCGGGGCTGTTCCCCGGCGTCGAGCTGTTCTCGGAGCACCTGAGGAGGGCCGGCTATAACCTCTCCTATGTCGGCAAATGGGATGTCTGCGGAGAGAGGGGCCCCGCCGATTATGGATGGGAGGTTCCCAAGGGGATCAGCTCCAAACCGGCCAGTTCTCCCGGCCCTGGGCAGAGAAGAAAGAAGGCTCGTTACGTGGGGCCTCCGGAGGACTTACAGAGAGGTGCCATCGTCAGGCGGAGCGGCTGGCCGGATCGTGCCCTCTACGGCACGCGCCCGGGGAAGCCTGAGGATATGCTGGACTTCGCGAGGGGGAGGGTCGGCGCCGAGGAGATTGAGAGGCTCTCCAAGGAGCCGAGTCCCTGGGTAGTATACGTCGGCCTCACGGGGATACACGATCCATACATAGCGGTCGAGCCCTATGCGAGCATGTACGACTCGGATGAGGTGCCGCTCCCGGAGAACTACCGCGACACGCTGGAGGATAAGCCCGCGATCTACCGGCGGATGCGCCAGCAACTGTGGTCGCAGCTGAGCGAGCGGCAGGTGAGGGAGGCGATCGCCCACTACTGGGGGCTGTGCACCATGACCGATGACGTGGTCGGCATGCTGCTGGATGCGCTGGAGGAGGCGGGAGTGGAGGGGAACACGCTGGTTCTCTACACCTCCGACCATGGGGACCAGGCCGGGGGCCACGGGCTCTTCCTGAAGGGCGTGATGCCGTTTGAGGAGAGCTACCGGATTCCAATGGTGGTCAGATGGCCCGGCGTGATAAGGCGGGGTTCCATATACTCGGAGTTCGCCACTCTCTGCGACTTCGCCCCCACCTTCTGTGAGATAGCCGGAGCTGATAAGATGGAGCCGTGTCATGGGCGTTCGCTGGTCCCGATCTTCCGGGGTTCAACCCCCGACGACTGGCCCGGGAGCTTCTACGGGCAGTTCCTGGGCGCAGAATACTACTACACCCAGCGGATCGTCCGCGACGACCGGTACAAGTACGTGTTCAACGGATTCGACTTCGATGAGCTCTACGACCTCCAAGAGGATCCACACGAGATGCGAAACCTCGCCGGCGACCCTAACTATGAGGGTGTAAAGAGGAGAATGGTTGAGGAGATGTGGAGGTGGGCTGTGAAGACTGATGACATCATATTCAGCTCTTACCCCACTGTTGCCCTTGTTCCCTATGGCCCTCAGCGTGTCCAACTCCTTTGAGAAAAGAGGTTGCAAATTTCACCTTCCTCATCGATACTTCTGACGGAGAGGCCGGAGCTCCACCTCGGTTTCATCGTGCGGCCCCAGCCCCCAGAAAGATTATATAAGAGTCGTGTGCCTATCCGTTCTCTCTGCCGCAGGCTAACTGCGGGTACCCGTGTAGGGGTGGGTTGGCTTGTCCAAGAAGGCTGCGGTTGTGAGGGTCAAGGAGCTGGAGACAGACATCGGCGTTCTGAGAGACCTGGAGTTGTCCGTCGGCCGGATCTTCGAGGAGGCCTGGGCTGAGCCGGTGGGTCCGACCCCGTACCCGTCCCTGACCGCGCTCCGGGAGTGGGACCTCAGGCTCCTCCAGCGCTACCAGCCCTTCTACATGCCCTTCTGCGACGTCTGCTGTCTCTGCACATTTGGCAAGTGCGACCTGACGGGGGACAGGCGGGGGGCCTGTGGCCTGAACATGGCCGCCCAGCAGTCCCGCATCGTCCTCCTCGCCTGCTGCATCGGGGCCGCCACCCACATCGGCCACGCGAGGCACCTGGTGGAACACCTGATAGAGAGGTTTGGGCGAGCGTGCCCCATCGACGTGGGGGGCATGAACGTGGAGGTGGAGGCCCCGATCACCCGTTTGGTCTGTGGCATCAGACCCAAAACGCTCGGTGACCTAGAGGATGTCCTGGACTACCTCGAGGGCCAGGTCACCCACCTGCTCTCGGCGACCCACACGGGTCAGGAGGGGAGCAACCTCGACTTCGAGTCCAAGGTGCTCCACGCGGGCATGGTGGACCACGTGGGGCTGGAGGTGGCGGACATTGCGCAGGTCTCGGCATATGGCTTCCCGAAGGCCGACCCTGAGGCCCCCCTGACGGAGATAGGTTTCGGCGTGGCCGACATCTCCAAGCCGGTCATCCTGGTCATAGGCCACAACGTGCCATCCTCCGTGGGGATCATCGACTACCTCACTGACAGGGGGCTCTACGGCGACGTGGAGGTGGTCGGCATATGCTGCACGGCCCATGACATGACCCGGTACAGCCCCCGGGCCAAGATCGTGGGGCCCATCTCCTGGCAGCTACGGTTTATTAGGAGCGGGATTCCCGACCTCATCGTTGTGGATGAACAGTGTATCCGCGCGGACACGCTGGTTGAGGCTCAGAGGGTCAGGGCGCCTGTGATCGCCTCCAGCGAGAAGAACTGTCTAGGGCTCCCGAACAGGACCGAGAGTTCACCGGACGAGGCGGTGGCGGACCTGGTTCAGGGGAAGGTTCCCGGCGTTCTCATCCTGGACCCGGAGAGGGTTGGGGAGGTGGCCGTGAGAACGGTGTTGGAGGTCGCCCCCAGGCGGGAGAAGTTCAAGGTCATCCCGGAAGTGGAGGAGATCGTCGAGGCGGCGAAGCGGTGCACGGTGTGCAGAGACTGTCAGAGGGCGTGCCCGAACAGCCTGCCCATCCCGGCCGCGGTGAAGGCGGCGGCGGGGGGAGACCTGAGGCCCCTGGCGGGGTTACTGGACGGGTGCGTGGGCTGTGCGCGCTGCGAGAGCGCCTGCCCCAACGACCTTCCGCTGCACAGCTTCATGGTGAAGGCCGCCGAGGAGTCGCTCAAGGGGGAGAGGTTCAAGATACGGGTTGGGAGGGGGGCCATCCAGGATGTGGAGATACGGAACGTCGGGGGCCCCATAGTCCTCGGCGAGATCCCCGGGGTCATTGCCCTGGTCGGGTGTGCTAACTATCCCCACGGGGGCGGGGAGGTTGCGGAGATCGCGGAGGAGTTCGCCAGGCGGAGGTACATCGTGACCGCCACCGGGTGCGCCGCCATGTCGATGGCGATGCAGAAGGACGAGGAGGGCAAGACCATCTACGAGAGGCACCCGGGCGCCTTCGACGCGGGGGGCGTCATAAACGTCGGCTCCTGCGTCGCCAACGCCCACATAGCCGGGGCGGCCATCAAGATCGCGAGCATCTTCGCCAGGCGGAGCCTGCGCGGGAACTACGAGGAGATCGCCGACTACGTCCTCAACCGCGTCGGCGCCGTCGGGGTCGCCTGGGGGGCCATGTCCCAGAAGGCGGCGGCCATCGCGAGCGGATTCTGGCGGCTGGGGGTGCCGGTGATCGTGGGGCCCCACGGGTCCAAGTATCGGCGCCTGCTCCTGGGGAGGAAGGACAGGGAGGAGGACTGGTACGTCTACGACGCCCGCACAGGAGGTAAGGTCTACGCGGGCCCCGCGCCGGAGCACCTCTTCTACGCGGCGGAGACCAAGGAGGAGGCCATGGTAATGATCGCCAAGCTCTGCATGAGGCCCAACGACACCACCAGGGGGCGCGCTGTCAAGCTGACCCACTACATCGACCTCCACCGGCGCCTCTACGGCGCCCTCCCCGACGACATACCCCTCTATGTCCGAACCGCCGCCGACATACCGCTCACCATGAAGGACGAGATCCTGGGAATCCTGAAGGAGAGGAAGTGGAAGGAGGGCAGGATCCCGGACCCGACCCTCCTGCCGAGGCTCATCCGGAAGAGGGTCGAGTAGCTTGGCCAAGGCGGAACCGTGGCAGGCGGCGGAGATCCCGGGCCCGGCCAAGGCCCTCGTCATCACGAAGCCCGAGGTCGTGGTGGCCATGGTCAGGCGGGCGAGGCGCCCCATCCTCATCGTGGGCCACGAGGCCGCCGAGACCGACCTGGGCGGGGAGAGGGCCGTCGACCATTTGATCCGCGTCGCCAGGGCGGGGAAGATCCCGGTGGTGGCCACGGCCCACATCCTGGGCGAGTTCCTCAAGAGGAGGTTTCGGCCGGCGGCGTCCATGTCCGCCGTGGACATCGCCAACCGGCTCAGGGACCCGGGCTGGAAGGGGCTGGATGGGAAGGGGCCCTACGACCTCGCCCTGATCGCCGGGGTCCCGTACCCCATGGGGTGGGTGATCCTCTCGGGCCTCAAGCACTTCTCCGGTTTGAGGACGGTGAGCATGGATCCCTACTATCACCCTCAGGCCTCATGGTCATTCCCCAACCTCTCCCGGGAGGAGTGGGAAAAGCATCTTAAGGCGGTTGGAGAGAAGCTGGGGGGAAAGTAGCATGTCCATGTTCGAGGATATCCCGGTGGATGTCGGGGTGATCTACGAGGGGGAGAGGATACGGTGGGCCGACGCCCACGCGGAGTTCGGCGGCCCGAGGATCGAGCAGAAGTTTGAGCTTGTGAGGGCCCGGGGCATGGACGAGGTGGAGGACGGCAAGATAACGGTCATCGGCCCCGACATCAAGGACCTGGAGAAGAGGAGCTACCCCATCGGAATCCT
>Ga0315312_1002400_pt1 | contig 13041 bp, 10 predicted proteins | sample TDP7_MG_FD_203629 | JGI IMG/M metagenome (GOLD analysis project Ga0315312, IMG submission 203629) | Freshwater sediment microbial communities from Lake Towuti, South Sulawesi, Indonesia - TDP7 | ecosystem: Environmental > Aquatic > Freshwater > Lake > Sediment | place: Indonesia: South Sulawesi... | reverse complement strand
CCCGCAACGTCGACGATGATGAGCTACCAAGCTATTATGCTGCATCAGACCTCCTCGCGCTCCTGAGCATAGAAATGGGCAGGAACGGTCGTAGAATCGCGGAAGGTCACGACTGGAAGCAGATCGCGAAGAAGACTGAAGAGCTCTATCAAGAAGTCATTGAAGATAGCTAAAATGAGACAAGACACAATTGGAAGGGATTGGTGGCCACCATCTGTACGGCGTTTTGGAAAGAACAGGCAACTTGCCGATCGGGATGGCGGAAGGCACCGTTCTTCTCGAAACCAAAAAGAAGGACCAGACAATCACTCGAGATGTTGTAGAATCTCCAAAGAACGACCGACGTTTGGATCTCGGGAAAGAGCAAACTGAGTCGGAAGCTTAAGCATTGAGCATGCGCTAGCGACTCTAAGCCTTCAAGAAGTTAACCTTGGGATGGATCGAAGTCGACAGACCGAGATCAAGCTGCCGAATCTAGGGGTCCCCACTCGGAAGGACGCTTCCGTTAACGCCTTCAGATGTTAGAGCTACAGAACGCAGATAGAAGAGTCTGCCTAGGGATCAATAAGGTTCCTGTCGTCATCAAGGTATAAATGGTCATCTCCCGAAATTGCTAGAGTTCATAGCCCTATCTCTTCCATTCTCTCAACAACCTCTCGGATAGATTGTAGACGTACTCCGCGCTCCTAACCGATGATTCAGCATCCTCACGGCTGAATAGGCTCCTAGGAGGTAGCCCTAAAGTCTCCTCGCCGTACATGCTAGGCACCCTCTTTCTCATAAGCTCCTTCGAGATCCTCGAAACCTTACCCAATTCCTCAGCAAGCCATGCTGGATAGAGTTCTTTCTTCTCGAGAAGTAGGTCGCTGACCTCATGTTGCTTCGGATACTCTATCCCAGCAACTCTCAGAACAGATTTCAAAGACAGCTCAACGCACTCTTGGCTCTGCCTAACCACATACGAGTATCTCCCTCTCTCAAGGAAAATCTTAGCCGCCTCTATGCGGACGTTGGCCTCCTCCAACAGAGCCTTGGCGTACTCAAACAAACTCATAGCTGGATCATCTCCCCAAACTCAATGTCGGGCTTCAGAACCCAGTACCAGAGGTTGTCACCGACCTTTACCTTCTTGGCGCCTAGACTTGAAAGCCTTCCGAGAAACTCCTTTGACAAGTTCTCGAAGAAAGAGTTTCGATCGAGGAGACGAATTCCATCCGTTAAGACATCTAGGAATAGAAGGCGAAAACTCCTTGCCTCATCGGGCGTCAGCGGAATGTAGGTCAAGTCTGTTGAACATCCCTCCTTCCTTAGATACTCAAGCTCGCGACGAATGGACTCATCAAACTCTAGAGAGACGAGCTCCTCTATCCTCTTGGAGTAGCTAGGAGGCAGCTCATCTATTATGAGCAGGAGATCTACATCGCTATTCTTTTCAGCATGCCCTCTCGCAACTGAGCCATAGAGGATAATGGAGAAGACTTTGCCACCGTACCTCTCCAAGATCTTTCTAACAAAAAGCAGAACCAATCTCACGTAGCTCCCCTGAACCTTCGCATACCCCTCTATATCGCTGCCAAGGGCAAAGACTACGAGAGAAGGATCTAGAAGCCTATATATGCGCTTTCGGCCTAGCCTACTGAAAAGCGTCAAATACCCCTCTCTCTTAAGCCTACTCAAGACTAATCTAGCCCTCTGCTCATCCGATCCCAATGCGCCGCACACTTGCTTAAAATCGAACAGGTTAAGCTTGAAAGAAGAATACAGCTTGGCGTAGCTTCTTCCCAACCATCCAGGCAACCACATAGGCATCAACATATACTACTAGTACACGTATATAAGTCGCACACGTTTCCCCCGGACTCATGCCGCTCAGACTACCGATCTGAGCTCTTCACGCAGAAGAAGCAATGACCATCGGTAATAGCCGGCTTTGCCGCAAGTCGGCTAAGCACAAACAGGAAGGACTTTCATCTATACCGCTTGACCAGACCTGAGATCGTAAACAAGATCAACCCAGCGAAGACAGCGAATATCCCTATCAATAGTAGAATCGTAGAGACCAGAGCGGTCCCTGTAGGCAAGGTCTGAACCTCAGCGTACCTGTTTATCACCCATATCCAACCGTAAAGCCCAACGAAAACCAGAGCGAGGCCAGGCAGCCCCAAGAAGGTCATTGGGTGCCTCTCGCCTACGAGCATAACAATCGTGCCGAGAACGGAAAGTGCATGAGTAACAGGATTGTAGGTGGAACCTTTGACGCCTTCATACTTGCAGCCGACTGGAACCTCGGCCAACCTCAACCCCTCAGCCTTCATTAAGATTTCAGAATCAATCCCGATCCCATATTCAGTAACCTCCAAGCTCTGAACAGCGTCCTTCGAGTAAGCCCTAAAACCACTCTGTGTATCAGCAACTTTGACATGTCCAGCCGCGACTGTAGCTCGATCAAGAGCCGCTCGGCCGAGACGCCTATACCTAGGCATTTCAGAGCCCTTAAGACTTCGAGAACCGATCACGATATCAGCGTTGCCGCTCAAGATCGGCTCAACAAGCTTAGGAATCTCATCAGGGTCATGCTGACCATCGGCATCAATGGTCACAACAATGTCAGCTCGAAGCCTCTTCGCAAAGTCGAACAATGATCTAATCGCAGCGCCTTTACCTAGATTCTTTTCATGTCTAACAACTTCAGCTCCAAGCCTCTCCGCGATCTCACCAGTCATATCTGAAGAACCGTCGTCACATACGAGAACCTTGTCCACATGCCTACGAGAACCGATAACGACTCTAGCTATCGTCGCCTCCTCATTGAAAGCCGGGATAGCAGCGACAATCAAGCCTTCAACCTCAAAACAGAATTATCGCTACATCTTCATAAAGAAAGCTTTTCTTGAGACCGCTTCTCGAATGCCAGCATACTCTTTACGCAAGAGTCAATTCTCGCATTATCCTACTGCGAGTCTCTCCCCGTCCTCAATGAGAGCTCTCAGCTAGACAGGTTACCTTCCGTACTACACCTATTGCCTACACATCTTTCAGCAGAAACAATATAGTCTTTGAAGCTACAATCCTTCCTCTCTTCAAAGTTCATTCCAAGCTTCAAGTAGAGCCTCTTCAAAACCATCTTCTCTACAACCGGTCTCGCTCGACCGAAGATCCTCTCGAGACACGTCGAGAAGAGGTCAAGTTTCTGAGGGATCTCCTCTCTTCTGAGAGCATAATGGGTCTCCAAATGGGCGTATATCGCTCTCTTCGTGCCTTCCCCTAGAACGAGAGATAATGTCTCATCCATCACCTCTAGCAGAGTGCAGTCGAAATCCTTTTCTTCGACGCACATCAAGTTCGCCTACTCCACTGTACAGCGCTCAAAACACTAACCTGATCTTCCCAAGCATATTCAGTCCTTGGCGGCCTTCAATCTCCCCTTGGCCGGCTCGTTGCTAGACGAATAGACCAGCTTGTAGTTCTCACCATTTGCCTCAAACAGCATTGTAAACCGCGTATCATCTCTAATCTCAAAGATATCCTTCAAAGGCTTCGGGATGAGCAGGTACAAGCTCTCCCCAATCTTAGTCGGCTTCAACTCCAACGGCAATTCAAACTCAACCAGTTCTTAAGAACGCTAAAATTGGAATTAAGCTGATTTCAAGAAATCCTTGAAATATTTTTAACTTTCTAAACAAGTAGAGAGATTGAAGAGGCATCCACTCAAAAAGAGAAGCTGGACCCTAGGACGGGATCAAGTAATTTAGGGACCGGAGGGCATAGTTAAACAAGGACAATGAGACAACCAGCACAAACAACAACTCGAATACGATAGAACAACTCTTGCCTCGATCAGGACTGTGAACATCAAGTGACAGTGATCCGGCAACATCAGCCAGGACCCGAAGCCCAAAAACAGCGAAGATTTGGAAAGGAAGCAGATAAAGTAGCCGCCATTGATACCAAGAATCTACAATAACAGAGCCAACAGAAACCAAAGCGAGCCATGAGAAGAGAATCCTACTCGAGCAGGTATCAATCTTCAAAAGCTTAAACGTGCCGAGGAAACCGAGTAGGTAGACCAAAGGGTTCCCGAAGAAACCTCCGACATAATAGGTAATCGTAAAGAAGAGAACAGCCCAGAGATTCGCTAGGAACGAAAGGCTCATAGAGCCCAATACCTCGGTGTAGCCCGAGGAAACGGCGGCTATAGCCCCCACGCTCGAAGGAATGAAAGGTAGAGCTAAGAAGACCATAAGAATCGGGGCAACACAGAACGCCAGCACTACTACAGCAAAGACGGATTCTCGCTTTAATTGAAATCTTCGCGTAACATCGACCCTCCAACTTAAGGAAGCTAAGAGAAGATATGTCAACAAGATGGCCATTACGACGCCCCAAGTCCAGCCGTGAGTGAACAAGATGAGAAAGCCCATTAAAAACGTAAGAGCGGTCCATCGGCTTCTAAAGCCAGTTTCAGACCCTTTCAAGAAGAATGCGAAGAAGAGCATAACCTCAGACATAGCCAACCAGTTCGTGAAGATACCCGCAAACATGCCGACAGTTGTATGAATCGAAAAAGCTGAAAGCATCGAGCCGACTGCAGCCAACCACTCATCCTTCGTCAGAACCAGCAGGAAAACGTAGCTAGACAAGGCTAGAAGGATAGCTGGCAAAGCAGGCCCGATCTTAACTATGAATAACGGGTCGAGTCCAGTCGCCATCTTCAAGCAGAAGAGCAGAAGCAAGTAAGGCGCTCTAGCTTCACCGATCAAGATCGCTCTTACGCTCGCCCAATCATTCATCTCACGAAGCTTGGGGTAGTAGAAGCGAGCGGTATCAACGCCTAGCAAACGCTCCTCATAGAAGTAGGGATAGTAGACCAAATATGCGCTGAGAACGATCGAGAGAAAGAGAAGAAGCTTGGGACGAGACTTCGAGAGAAGCTTAGACCGCATAGGACCATTGGGAAACTCGCTTTTCTCTTCGTCAGATTTCCGTTTAGCCGAGAATAAAGCAAACCCAGTCCTACCAGAGAATCTGAGAAACAAGGTCTTCAGGATTGGAATCAAGATCCAAGCGAAAAGCATCATGAGAAGCAGGATAGGAGTAGCGCCATATGCGATATTGAAGAACTGCATCTCGATGGAAGGGAGAATCCATCTAGGGTCATTATCGAAAGGATAGTGAGGGTCGAAACTATTGTAAACCCAAGCCAAAGAAGAACCCAACTCAATCGGGAGGAGAATGAGTAGAATTCCGATAAGATAGATTAGCAGCGCCTTACTCCTACTGATCGAAAACACATTCTTAGAACGCCAAATCCCAATAAAAAGCGTTGTGAACCCCGCTAGAATCGCCAGCGCGACGGATACTCCACTGAAGCCGAGAAAATGGATAGCTCCAGCAGCCAAGAGAATCAAGTAAACAGTTCCAAAGGATCTACTAGGTTTCATTCTTAAAATGTACCCAAACAATTGGGGAAGAATCATCAAGCAAGCTAGAGAACCAAGCCATAAAGCGAAATCCTCCCCAGAAGAGAATATTGCGATTTCGACAACACGCCGTTGATAAGCCAGATAGTAAGCAAGCTGCAGAGAGTTCGCAACAATCAGGATACTGAAGAATGTGAAGAAAGCTCCAACTAGAAGAAAGAGTGAAGAAAGAAGACTGGCCACCCCAACCTTTCGCTTCAAAACCAGAATCCCAGCGAAAAGACCGACAAGAATCAGCAAGACGAGGTAACGGTAGTCGAGAGTAAACCGGGGCTGCGGCTTAATACTCAATTGAAGAGGCTGGCTAGTCGAGGCCGCGTAAACCTCGTCTCCTTGAAACCTAGCCATAACCTTAATCGAACCTTTAAGCTCAACAGGAACCTTCCAAACATACTTGAAAGTTCCATCTGCACCCGTAAATGCAGATCCCAGCAAAACCCACATGCCATCACCTAAATCATACTCAAAATAGACCGTCCGATTTCCAACGCCGAGGTTCGCGCTATCCTTCAACCAGCCCAAGAGTGTAGTAGAACCGCCTGAAGAGAACGATCTCGGATCAGCTATCAAAGTCAGAGTAGTGAAAGCGGAAGCCGCAAGAAGATTCACAGCGGCACTCTCAGACTTAACGGTCTCGTACAAGCCCAAGCCCTCCTCGAAACCCTCAAAGAATAATGGAAGACCGTTCTCAACGATCAGAACCGAATCGATGAAACCTTCAAATATCATGCTCTTGGAGTCAACTTCCCCAAGCCTAACTCTCACAAGGTTGAAGCCACCCCCGACAGCTTCAAAACCTGTCGACTCACTCGTTCCGACAGATGTACCATTCACGTAGAATGACGCTGCAGATCCATGGAGACGAATAGCATAACTATACCACCAGGTTGGATGCCACGCCTCCTTCGCTGTGAAGACAGCCGATGACTCGCCGAAAGGGTAGTAGAACATAACCCTACGGTCACTAGTTAAACGGACCGAGAAGCGAACAGCACCAAACTCATCGATCAGATCGAAAACGAAGATGACGCCCGCGGGAAAAGTTGAGAAGCGCGTCACCTTAACCCAAAGTCCAACAACATAATCGCTACTATTCCTCACAGGGATGCTGACATCACGCGTAACATACCCGTAATCGCTCGCTACCGGAGTCTTGATGTAGAGAGCGCCACCGCTCGGTACCTGAGGAGTCTCTCCAACCGCGTATGCGCTATGCTGACAAGACGCAAACGATACAGAGACGAAGAGAACAAGTAAGATTAGGAGCTTCCGGAACGCCCCTGAGGAACACGGCATAGGACCAGCCTTAACCATGACCGATTAATCAGAAGCAGATTCAACTATTAAAAATCTAGTATCAACAAAGCATCGTCCAGAGAAAACAATTTGGAAAACGGTAACTACGCTCAAATCTTAATAAATCCGCGCCCAACATGATTTGGAAGATTGGAGATCCGCTGTCATGAAGGTAGCAATTCTAGCAGGCGGACCTGGCAGCAGACTATACCCCATCACCTACTATGTGCCGAAATGTATGATACCGATCGCCGGGAAGCCTTTCCTAGACTACGTTATCGAGTACTTGAAGAAGCATGGAGTCAAAGACTTTGTTCTTCTTCTCTCAAAGGAGGACTACGAGGTCTTCCAGAACCACTATGGGGATGGGGAGAAACTGAATGTAACATTATCCTACTCGGTTGCTCCAAGGATCGGCACCGCAGGAGCACTATACGCAGCGAGAAAAGAGTTCAATGAAACATTCATAGTCTACTACGGAGATGTCCTCACAGACTTCAACCTGGCAGAGATGATAAGATTCCACAGAAGAAAACACGCTTCATGTACAGTCGCGCTGACGAAAAGCGTGCCGATAGATTACGGAGTCGGCAAGATAGATGCAGCGGGACGCCTAGTCTCTTTCCAAGAGAAGCCTGTTCTCGAAGAATATCCTGTGAGCATGGCAGTCTACATCTTCGAACCCGAAATCGTGAAGTACTGCAAGCCGAATCGAGACATAGCCTCAGATGTAATCCCAACGTTGATCGAGAAGAAGTTGCCAGTCTATGGGTATGTGACTGACAGGCCCCACTATGACATAGGCTCATTCAAACACCTTGACATGGTGAGAGAGATACTCTCTGAAAAGAAGAATAGAGGATTAAGCAGAGCTAGGATCTCAAGCCGCTGACGATCCTTGCGGCAGCAGAAGAGAATAGGCCGCCTGAAAGAAGAATCGTCATAAGAACGAAACCAGCCACAGCGATCTTCGCGAACGATTGAAACATGCCAGCTTCAGCTATGAGGAATCCGACTAGGCTCAAAGCCCACAGCACCGCAAGAGGAATGAGGAGGACGAAGTTCAAACGCGATGTCCCCCCTTTGGTCGCGACCATCATTAGAATGAATAGAATAGGCGCGAGGTAGATCAACCCAAGGATGAGACTAGCCGTGGTTATCGCCAAGACGGCGCTCAAGATCTGAGCCTCCTCAAAGGCTAAGAAGATCATGTTGCAAAGACTCATCGCGAAATCCAGTGGGTAGACGAGAAACTTGAAAGACGCGCTCTTCTGTATAAGGTCGCCAACTGAGTGACCCCAGTTTCTGAAGAAAGCCATACTCAAGCTCGTCGCGAAGGATGAAGAGGTGCTCGAGGCCTCCTTATGGTCGAAGTCCCCTGACCAATAAGCCTTCACGTACACAGTTCCTGGGGGAGCTGAGTCCCACTCATATGAGTACTTTCCTCCTGAATCGGTTCGAACCTCCGTAAGCTGGCTCCAAGAATCACCGTCGAGGCTGTAATAGAGTTTCACGATAGCATCCTGGTGGCTGGGTTCGATTGCGCCTGAGATCACAACAGGTTCCCCTTGGACCTTCGTGTCCTGTTGAATATTGGAAAAGATCTTGCTCGCAGCCTTCTCACGATTGAAGTTGGCCGTAAGCGTATCAGGCTTATCTACAATCAGAGGAGAGGCTATGGTCGACCAGTCTGAGTCATGCCAAGACTCTAGACTGTATGTTAAAGATCCTGCCTCAATCTTCAGTATCCGAACAGCGAAGGAGACGGTAGCTCCAGAATCGAACCATGTGGAGTAGCTGTCCGGGACTGTTACGTTGCGCGAGGCTCCGTTCACATTCAGTTCAATTATTGTGCCGTTAGGTAGACCGGCTGCGTTAAAGTGGACTTGGTATTGTTTCTTATAGTTTGCCTCGGCATGCTTGGGACCGTCCATCAAAATTGATAGAGAAGAGTTCGAGGTCTGCAAGTCTCCAGTCCAGCCGGCGAAGACATGTCTTGTACCGTTCCAATGATTAATCTCGGGTTCTATCGAGATGGATGCTGTCGAGCCGGAGTCATACCAGCCTGCGCCGGTAACGTTGCTGAAAGGAGAGTACGCTGTTAAGAGATATTGCGTTACGAACTTCGCATTGAGAGTGATGTTCCCGCCGACGTTTATCTGTCTAGGGTTTGAGGTTGAGCCGTCACTCCATCCGCCGAAAGCCACCCTCACGCCTAGATCAGCTGGGACAGAAGCCTCAAGCTGCAAGGTGTGAATCCCAGAGGAGATTGGAACTTTAAGCTTACCCCAGCTGTCCGTCCTGAACGGGAAGCCGTTCACGTTCACTGATATATTGCTGCGTTCCGTATTCACTGTCAAGCAATACGTCTTCTTCTGTATAGACCATGAAGCCTCGTAGGTTCTGAAAGGTGTTGCTGCATAGTCGTTCAATCTCAATGTCCATCCGAGCATAACGTGGGAGTAGTCCTGTCTGTTCATGTAGAGTATGCTGTAGTAGTATGTCTTCGAGCTGTCTACCATCAAGGTCCAGAGCTCATTCCAGCCGGTTGAAGCATTGATCTGATTCAATAGCGGGTAGAGAGTGAATCTGTTTGATCCGTTGAGCATGTAGCCGATACTGGATGTCACGTATAGGCTGGGGCCATATGCGAACAACCTGTTAACTGTCTTCGCTGTAGCATTAATCGCCAATCTAGGCATTTGAACCGAAGGAACTTGGAGCGTCTGATTCCGAACGTACTCCTTTCCTGCGAAGCTTCCAGCCCACCAGTACGCGCCACTCGCATAATTGAAGACCCTGAGACCGAAACCTGTCGAAGAATCTCTCAAGTATAGGAACCCTATGAAGAAATCATCCTTGGTAACATTCGCCAGAAAGATCAGCCAGAGCTTGTATTTATGCCAGTAGACGTAGTTCCAAGGGAGAACATTTATCTTCTGCCCTGATAGCATCAAGTAGCCTCCAGCATTGGAGACATTTACCAAGTCTCCAGCTCCAGATCTACCTACAGCGCTAAACTCAACCAAAGTATTTGGATTCGAGGAAACGTCGGGCGAGAAATAGATAGCTTTGGCTTGTTGAATATCTTGAGCTGAAGCAGGCGCGACATACAGAGCTAGCATTAAGAATAGAGCAAAGGCTGCGAATGCCGCCAATCTTTCCAGTCTCATCGATAGCGTCAACAGTCCTTCCATCTTCGCTAAGGAGCTACCGCTCGCAACCCTAGAACAAAAAGCACCGCAAGCTTAAGATTTGGAAACATGAAACTGCGAGTTTCAAACAAAGCTATGGTTCATAAGGGCACAACCATGTCTAAGGCAACATCTAGGGATGGACACAACTTGACAACAGCACACTCGATGAAATACGGCTCGACCTTTATATGGCTAAGAATGAAGCACACTACCAACTATGCCCGTTTCCAAAATCCATTTAAGATTGCGAAATGAACTATCGTTCGAAAACGTGGAGCGAATTTGAAGACTCAAATGGCACTCATACTTGCGCTAACAGTAGCGTTCTCGAACCTGAACGCGGCTTACGCAGTTCAGTCCACACTCATCATTCAACCTTCAGCTGCGGATACATACGCGAACAGCTTCGACGTGATAATCCACAGGGCTCCAGGTCACGGAGAAGATCTGGGTATGTTCGTTGGAAACTGCTACTTCGCGCCGGAGGAGCTCTATGGAACAGCACGTTCATACATCAGATTCAATCTCACAGAGATATCGAGTGAGTTTGAGATTGTAAAGGCTTTCCTCAAGCTTTACATGTATAGCGCTCCTGCTTCACCGCAAATCTACGAAGCCTACAGGATAACTTCAGACTGGTCTGAACACTGGCTCAATTGGACCGTTCAGCCCTCCTACGCATCATACACGACGAATTACACAACGATAAACGCAACGCCAAGTACCGGTTGGATTTCATGGGACATTACAGAAGACATCAAAGCATGGTATTCAGGTAGCGCTCCGAATTATGGAACGATGCTGAAGATAAAGTTTGAGAGAAACGCTTCAGATGAAGTAGCAGCCTTCTATCCCAGAGAGATCCACTACTCGGATTTGAGGCCTAAACTAGAAGTAACCCTCGAAGGCGAGGTTCCGATACCTGAACTCCAAGCCTTCATGCTTCCAGCTGTAGTGGCTCTGGCGTTAACCCTAACCATATTCTCAATAAGAAGCAAGCGAGAAAATCTAACTGCGCTTCCTTCTTCTCAAGACCGCTAGCGATATCCATAAAGCTAGAATGGATGCCGCTGGAGCAGCAAACAGCGAGAATTCTGGAATAGGCTCGTTAGTCTGCTCGAGATAGAAATCGTAGTGCGTAGTCGAACCGTTCGTCACCGGGAGAAACGTCGAACTACTATTGAAGCCTACGAGAGAAGCTGTCAACGTGTACTCCCCGACAGGCACATACATCCTATAGTATCCGTCACCCGCACTAGAGGTGGACTGCGTATAAGTCCCATTTGTTACGGTTACATTTGCCCACGCCAAGGGCTTGAGATCCCCCATGTAGTTTCGACCGTAAACATAGCCATTAACCATGCCTCCCCCTACAGCCCCTTTCGACTCCGAAACGTGGCTGAGAATAACGATAGCGCTCAAACTAGCTAAGAGCAAGAATACTAGGACATATGGTCGATGCCTCAAACCTGATCCTCGCCTTCGGGTTCTAACAAGCATCAAAGCAATAAAACCTTTCGATACACATGAGGATATAAGATCTCGAAGATCGATTTTTCGCTTTTAACAAGTTGCTTTCAATCAGCTACCGTGAACGCGCCTAAAATCTCCTAGAAGACCATCGCGCCGATAGGAAATGCTTAAAAGCGGACGAGTTCTTGACCACTGCGACTCCTAGGAGCAGGCTTGACAGAAAGATAGTTGTCAACACGAGAGTTGAAGTTGCGAACCTCATTGCAGAAGCCAACTTGAAGAATTCGCTGACAACCATGATCAAGATGCTGAACACGAAGAGGAACGTCAAGCTCAAGATCGGCTTTCGAGTCGTGAGCATCCTTCTCCTATTCATCAAGATGAGAGGTATCAAGAACATCGGGAAGACGTAGGTAGCGCCGATCAATGTAGACGCGACTAGGCCGGCGACAAGAGCTCCAAGCTCGCCGTCGAAAGGTCTTGAGGCTAGTTCTGCCAGACTCAGAATCTTGATTAGTGGATATAGCAGAACCTTGAGTACAGATCTCGTTGCTGCGCTTTTCGAGATATATTCAGCGACATTGGGACTAAAGGAGTAGTAGAAGCTGTCGAAGACCGCCATGAATTGGCTTCCGGCGAAAGTCGGCAAGATTCTCGTATCCCTGAACTTCCTCAGCGAATGAACCTCAGGTGAGAGCTCAGAACCGTACGTTGCGGTAGCTATCAAACAGCTCGAGCTCTGAATATAGATCGCGGTCAATGTATCGCCGCTCTTAGCGACCATAGGCGATTCGACCCTTGAGCCACCGGAATTCTGCCAATGGTCGAAACTGTACTTGCTCCACTTCGCAGTAATATTGACAGGTGTAACGGCGAAAGAGGTTGGCGACCCAGACTCAAACCAGTTCGAATAGCTGTAAGGCGTCGTTCCGTTATGGTAAGCATCATTCACAATAATCGATATCGAGACGTTTTCAGGCAGGTTTCCAGTTGTGAAGGAAAGCTGATACTCAGTCTTCCAATCTGCCAAAAGCCTCTTCGGCGAATCCATCGAGATCGAGCCGCTCAACTCGTTCCCAGCGTAGTCTCCACCCCACCCCAAGAAGATCCTCCTCGACCTATTCTCATGCTCGATTGGAGAAACTACCGAGAAGTCTGCACTTGAACCTGAATCATACCAGTCTTCCCCTTGAGGCTCTCCGAAACTCGAAGCGATCGAAAGATAATATTGCAAAATCCAAGTTGCGTTGAGCGAGCGGGGGGAATCCATAGTGAATGTTAAGCTCTGAGAGTTTGAATTGAAGTCGCCTGACCAAGACTTGAAGACCATTCTGCTCTGATTTTCAACAACGTTGCAAGGTGAAACCGCTGTAGCATTCGCCGTAGCTCCTTGATCATACCATCCCTCTCCTGAGACGACGCCGCCGTTGCCGGTGATCGTCAAGTAGAATTGAATCTTATACTCGACCGAGAGGCTCGTGTCGCCGGAAATATTGAGGCCCCGAGGGTTAGACAAGCCTCCATCACTCCATCTACCGAAGAGTCCTCGAGACCCCTCTGAAACCTGAATAGGAGATTGAGCTTCAATATTGTGC
>Ga0315312_1002399_pt1 | contig 13041 bp, 10 predicted proteins | sample TDP7_MG_FD_203629 | JGI IMG/M metagenome (GOLD analysis project Ga0315312, IMG submission 203629) | Freshwater sediment microbial communities from Lake Towuti, South Sulawesi, Indonesia - TDP7 | ecosystem: Environmental > Aquatic > Freshwater > Lake > Sediment | place: Indonesia: South Sulawesi... | reverse complement strand
CTTCTCGCGCTCTCTCACGGCGGTGGTTGGTCTCACTGCTCTTCCGCTCATCACAATCACGGCCTTCTTCCCGGGCGTGTGCATTAAGCTCCCGCTCATAGAAGCCCGCTTGAGGAAGAAAAGGAGAGTTCGGGTGGTTGTTCTTGAAGGCACGCGCTAAGCCTTTGACAGTCTGGCTAGGAAGTTGAGAAAGATGCGGTTGTCCTCATGGCCGATTCCTCCAGCAAGGCCAACGACGAGCAGGCCAGCGTGTTCAATGTGAAGCATGCCTTCGAGACGGAACTTGAATACTTTGCCGCTTGCAAGTGTCGTTTCACCTCGAAGTACTATCCAGCCGAATCTTCGGACGATCGCACCGCCCTCACCAGATGAGAGCGTATAGATGCTGTCACCGATCGCTATCTGACCGCCAGTGATCATAAACCTGACGCGCGTGTCGTTGACATGCGTAATCGTCAAAGTCAGGGTAAGCGTCGCATGTTTCGATTCGCCCGACGAGGGATCACGAGCCATACCCCTGACCGACTCTAGCCTGAGAACTTGTCCGACCACCGGAGCATTCGTCGGGTCAGCGACGGCCTGGTAGCCCGAAGCTACTACCGCGAGAAGAATCAGACCTAGAAGTGCCGCAAGTATCAATCTTCTCTTCAAGATATTCGCCTCCTTGGCTGGCGGAGACGGCCATGACGGATATATTGTGTCAGAATGATTCGTCTGGATGAAACATCGGTACCAAGTCGGGACTGAAACGCTGTCTTGGCTACGCTTGACAACCCCAGCTCCTCCAGCAAAGCGTCAGGAAATCAGAAATACTCTGAGCGTCGCTACTTGGTCGAACAAGAATGGCCAACCCGAAGCTTGAAACCAGAAAGGCAGCGAATCTGGCCTACATAGAGCATAAGGGACCATACGACAAGGTGCCGTGGGAGGATTACATCAAGCGCTTGTACGGTTGGGCCAAAGAACAGAAAGTGATGCCAGGCTTCTACCCAATGGCAATATATCACGATGACCCGGAGAAGACCTCTCCTGAAGAGTGCAGAAGCGACATAGCTATCACTTTCAAGGGCAAAGCCAAGCAACAGACCGGCGTGAAAATCCGCCGAACGCCAACCATGAAGGTGGCCACAATTTCCCACAAGGGCCCTGGAACTGAGTTCAAGAGCACATATGCGAAGCTTGGCGACTGGATCGAGAAGAAGGGGTACAGGACATCCGGGCCTCCAATTGAGGTCTACTCAAAGAAGCCGGAAGTCGTTGGCGGCGTAACCGTACTGTACGCAAAGGTCATGATGCCGGTCAGAAAGAAGTAGCCGGTTCAAGTAGATTCGCTCTAGCATTCTGGTCGGCAATCGAGAGAAGAACGCGCTCTTCCTTAGTCTATTTAATATTCGATCTGACCCTATGAGCGATGAACTGTTCCCATAGGTCCACGTTATCTTGTGTGCGCACAAACAAGGGCACACACAGGATAATCCGATGGGTGAACTGGTTCTGCTGCAGATGGCTCGTTCTATTGTTCTAAACAGAAGTATCTTAGGCTAGGTCTAAGCCGCATGATGACACGTGAAAGATCTTGAACGCGATGAAGACTGTGATCCTCTCTCTGATTGGAGGTGTAGTGATCACCCTGTTGACAGGTCTGCTCTCGAACATGCCAGCTCCACTGCTGGGCGCGGAACACTATGGGTACCCTATTCCCTGGCTGTTCCGTCTGATACTGGCGCCGGAGTACTTTCCATGGCGCGTGGACGTGATGGCCTTGGTCGTTGATGTTGTCGTCTGGACCATAGTCATCGGCGTTGCGTTGTTCGTGTGGACAAAGATCAAGCCTTAGTCAACCGGGGTGGGAGGATGAGACATGGTTCTCTTCTCGTTGTCGGCATAGTGCTCGTCTGTATTGCATGCGTCGCCGCTGTCGGCTTCGTCATGGTCAGTCGTGGTGTGCTTGGCTTCTGCGGACCTGCCACATTCTGCCAAAGCGGGACCTTCTGTATGTGCCCGGAATACTACGCCCCTGTCCTTGGTCTTCCGACCTTCAAAGTCTATTCAAACGCTTGCTTCGCGTGCCTTGACGGTGCTTGGATGTGGGTTGGAATCTAGCAAGAAGCGAGACAGCGTTTCGACGAGAAGAGGGACACCAAGAGACTCAATGAAGTGATCAAGAAACTTGAGGAGAAGGGCACAAAGATGCTCGATGTCAAAGTCAGTATTGCTGTTGGCGCAGCAGTCTACCTCATAACGTATGAGGCCGATAGCCCCTTGACAATAGAATACTAGTCAAGCTCATGACTGGCAGAGGTCCGTCGTCGCCATCCTCGGTGCGGGTGTCAAGGTTTGAACCGTCATTTTTGCGCGTGCCGATAACCCCATTGACGTGCTATGGGCAATCTTGTTGCTTTCTGAAGCAGTCGTTTTACTTTCCGGCCTTTCGGTCTTGCGTCCGCGATGATTAGACGACTTGTACCCTAAGGAGGTCCGTCGTTCCTTGTGGAGTGGATGGGTCTCCGCAGACCACGACTATCCTGCTAGCTCTGCGGGTCATGCCGCTTGCACGCGCAGCGGTCTTCGCGGCAGCGAATATCTCCGAGGTTGTTCGAAGCTTTCGAACCCGGTAGGGATAGACGCCCCAGAGTAGCGAAAGCCTGTTCATGACCGGCGTACTGTAAGTCAATGCGATGATGGGTACTGAAGACCTGAACTTGGACACTCTGTGTGCAGTCAGGCCGGTTCTGGTATGGGCGACGATGCAGCCGGCGTCCAGTTCATAGGCAACGTCGCACGCAGCGTAACTGATTGCTTCTTGGATGATCGTTCCGACAAGCGTGCGTCTTTTGTCAAGCAGCGACCTGTAGGGAAGCGCTTTCTCCGTGGCTGTTGCCACTCTCTTCATTACCGTGACTGCTTCGACTGGGTACTTGCCGACCGCTGTTTCTTCGGAAAGCATTACCGCGTCGGTCCCGTCAATTATGGCGTTGGCAACGTCGGTTACTTCTGCTCGTGTGGGACTGGGGTTATCGACCATTGATTCCAGCATTTGAGTTGCGGTGATTACTGGCTTCCCCGCCGAATTTGCCTTCTCGATGATTCTCTTCTGCAAGAGAGGAATGTCATCGAGCCCCGCCTCGACGCCCAAGTCTCCCCGAGCAACCATCACGCCGTCCGCCTCGCGCACGATCTCATCAAAGTTCTCCACAGCCTGCCGGTTTTCGATCTTCGCAATAATCCACGCGCGGCGACCTGCTTGCTTAGCAACGCGGTTGGCTCGAACAACATCCCTAGCACTTGTGGTGAATGATAAGCCGACGAAGTCGGCCCCGTTCTTCAAGGCTAGCCGCATGAGTCTAATGTCCGTGGGCGTAAGGGCTCTAAGCCTGATTTGCTTCTCGGGCAAGTTCACGCCCTTGCCAGAGAATAAGGTGCCTCCTCTGATCACGCGACAGACCGCTTCACGATTCGTCGCACGTTGCACGTTGAGCTTGACGGTCCCGTCTGCGAGGAAGACCGAGTCTCCCTTGCCCAGCTCTGCTAGAACCGACGGATGGCTAATGGACACTAACGTTGGATTTCCTATAACATGACGAGCCGTCAGAGTGAGATTCGAGCCTTCTCGTAGGATCATGGGCTCAGGCGAAACCTTGCCCACTCTGATTCTCGGGCCCGGCAGATCGACCAAGATTCCTATTGGAACCTTGGCCTTGGTCGCAACGGCTCGAATCCGATGTAATCGCACCATTTGCTCCGACGCAGGGCCATGCGAGAGATTCAGACGGGCGACATTCATTCCAGCCATCGCCAATCGCAGCAACATCTGCGGGGAAGAAGTCGCGGGCCCAATGGTGCAAACAATCTTCGTCTTGGTCTTGTCAGCAGACACCAAGCATACCTCAGCGATGTAGCTAAGAGGAGTTGAGGTGCATTCGATCATATATTCACGTTAGGTCACGTGGAGTCTGCAAACAATCTGGACGCGAATCAAGCGGCCCAACACGCGGGCGTAATTTGAACTATTGATTTGTGGTGCGTCGTGGTGCGCAGGCTAGCGCGTGACGGCTACTAAAAACCGGCTCCCCCCGTTTAGTTCGCTGACGCTGCCTCCTTTTGAGGAAAGTAACTAGGACGAGACAAACTAGCTTCTCATTGGTGAAGTGCGCAAACCAGAAATATGACCGGAGTTCGTGAACGGTGCGGCTACGGAGATGAGAACATTTACTCGACGCAAAGCATCATCCCAAAGTGCGGGGAAAACGCTCAAAATTCGAAATCGGTTGCTTCGAGCGCTTCTGAACGATAAGAAATTGCATCCGGAGCGCGGAAACGCAACATTCGAGCGTGTCGCGGAGACCCTTGAGGAAACGATGGGAACAGAAAGCGTGAAGAAAACCATTCAACTGTTGGAGAAGTATTGCAGGGCAAACGGCTACCCCATCAAAGATCGCCGAGAACAGATTAACGAGAGGCAAGCCAAAACTGTTCTAGCGAAGATCCTCCAGCTGAACCAAACGGGCAAGATCTCGAACGGTAGGCTTGTCCAAGTTCTTCACATGCTTGAAGACTCGGATATCTCGTCATGCGAAGCTATTGAGCTTCACCGCAAGTACAAGATTCCTGTGTCGCAACTCGAAGAGGACATAATCCCAGTCAGAGGGAAAGGAGTCTGGATTGTAGACATAATGGGAAGACGGTACATGGATGTTGATAGCAACTACAGCGCTGCCAATCTGGGCTACTCCAACGCAGCTATCGCCAAGGCCCTCTTCAACCAGGCGAGTCAGCTCATTACGATGAAAGAAGACCGTGTGCAAGTGCCGCGTACACGCCTCATAAAGGCGCTACTGCCTATCTTGCCGAAAGAACTTGACCAACTCTACTGGCAGAACTCGGGAGGAGAAGCTGTTGACAAGTCGCTGAAGATCGCCAAGGCTTACACGAAGCAGCGTGGTGTCATCGCAATGAGAAACAGCTTTCACGGAAGAACCCATGGAGCAGTAGCAGTGACTTACAATCTTGCGTTCAGAGAGCCTTTCGGCCTGCAAGATGAGAGTTGGGTCAGATTCTTGCCATTTAACGATGGCAATGCTCTCGAGCAAGCGTTGAAGGAGGAAAAGCAGAAGATAGTCATAATGGAACTGGTTCAAGGCGAGGAAGGTGGGATAATACCAGCGGAGAAAGAATATGCGAAGCGAGCGCGAGAGTTGTGCGATGAGCGTGATGCTCTACTCATCGTTGACGAAGTGCAGACAGGTTTCGGAAGAACAGCAGTGGAAGAGGGGCAGTGGTGGGCCTCAGATTACTATGAGATCGTGCCTGACATAATAGCAATAGGAAAGTCTTACGGAGGAGGCTTTCCCGTAACCTCTGTGGTAACAAAGGAACACATATCGAAGGCTATGAAACCCGGATATGACGGTTCAACTTTCGGAGGAAACCCTTTGGCGATGGTCTCCGCGACCGTAGCCATTCAACACATGAAGAAAGCCAACATAACTCGCAATGTGGCCCAACGCGGGCGCCAACTCATGGAGGGGCTGAAGAGCATCGAGAGCTCCTTGATACGGGACATACGCGGCTTAGGGCTCTTCATAGGAATAGACCTGCCCTCCGCCAGTCATGTCCGCTTGCTGCAGGAAAAACTGAGGATGCTTGGAATCAACTCCTCTTTATCTACCCGAAACACAGTGCGCCTAATGCCCCCGACAATAATCACTAAGAAAGAAGTTGAAATATTGCTTGCGAGGTTTCGCACTGCCATCAGAAATCTGGAATAGCGCTAATCCATCATTGGGCAGCAGTTCCCTGAGGAACCACCTACCTCCTCCTTAACCCTCTTCCTACATATCATGTATCGGCGTCCCGCGGGCGCGTAGGAATACTCGTCTCCATCTGTCTGCGGACTATGTCGTAACCGGCGGAGACCAGCAGGAAGCGTTCCACAATCTTCCTCTTTGCGACTCCGACGATCTTTCCTGTCTTGTCCTTCACGGCCAACCGACTGTAGCGCGTATTCTGAAACTTGTGTAGGGCTTCATCGATTGTGTCGTCGGCGTCGCATGTTGCGACCGGATGAGACATCACGGCGTCGGCTGTGGTCTCTTTCCACGATTTCCCCGAAAGGTATGCCCTAAGAAGGTCGTTCTTTGTCACTATCCCAACAACATCGCGGCCGCTTTGCACGAGAACCGAGCCGACCTTCCTGTCTAGCATGAGATTCGCCACTAACAAGAGGCTGTCCGCTGTCTCACATAGCACGAGGTCCTTGCGCGCTATCTCAACAACCTTGAGGTTCACTGGAGCTAGCCTCTCCTTCTTACTTTCAAACTTGGTATACAAGATTTGCGATGTTGACGCCCCCTTTCGGGAGCGCCCCTTTCATGGTGTGTGACCCGACGAGGAAATTCCTCTGCGCCCCGAGGGTTCAAATCTAGTCGCCCGCACCACGAGGGCGCACACAGGTAGGTTGGGTCGGGCCCTGGAATTTGAACCCTTGATGTGTTTGTGTGCTCCTCTCAGTCCCAGAAGAGTCTCGTTCTGGCGTATTCACGTTCAGCCTTGAGTATGTCAACGTAGAAATCCTCCTCTGTACGGTGTAGCTTTCGGAGCACTCTTACGGCAGTCGTGGGACCAACTCCTCTTCCGCTCATCACGATCGCTGCTTTCTTGCCGTTTGTCTGCATGAGGCTCGCGCTCAGCCAGGCCCGCTTGTACGCTTGTTCCTGTTCCTCAGACAGTTTCTGACCGCGGGTTCGGCGTTTCACGAGTTTCGCGAGCCCGTCGTCGCCCAGATATGTAGCCGCGATCAATGTGGACTTGCAGTGAGGGCATCTTATCGTTTCAGGGAGTTCGCCTACTACTCTGATTCCGTCCCAGTCGCCCTTGTACATGCAAACGAGACGGACGCAGTTCGCGAGCAGCCTCTCCTTGATGATCTGAGTGAGGGATTTGCTGGGAATTGCAGGTCGAAGGAGATCGTGCGGAATGATCTTGTCCACAATGGGGAGCGCAAGCGGGGAGCAGGTTGCCTCTCTCTCCTCTACGGTCTGAAGTGAGACCGCATCATCAGTGATGCGTTTGATGAATTCCTTTGCGTGTTCCAAATCGAGCTTCTCAAGAAAGACTTCCCTTTTCGTCTCTTCCTCGATCGGAGTGCCATTGAAGACCTTCACTAGAAGTCTAGCTCTGCTAGCCTTGTATTCCGCGGTCCGTTCGACGGCCCCGAATCTCTTCGCGACATGCCAGTGCCTCCACGCAAACGTATCAGAGTCTTCCAGTGCCCTACCAACCACTTCCTCAAGTTGGTCGGGTGTTAGCTGTCGTAGTTCTTTCTCTACGAGTCGTGGCTCTATCTTGAACGGGCAGATCAGCGCGACCCTGTAAGAATCGCTTTGTGCGGCAACATAGACGCCAAGCCTTGCGCTCAGCAGTGAACTCAAAGCCAAAGACATCGTTTCATTCGCTAGAGTTCCGAGGCATGCGTGTACGATGACGCAGTTCTCAAACTTCTCAACCACCGCGACAGTGTCCGTCGGGACGGGGTAACCCTCCGTTTGAGATCGGATTGATTCAAGAGCCTTCTGTGCGGCCTCGTGCGTGACCTGCAGGTTGTTTCTGAGCCGAACAAGCTCGGCAGGGTTGTTGAGTTCCGAAGCGATCACTCCCCGCAGTCGCCCAACTTCAGTAGCGACTTCATAGCTGACGGGGATTATTTCGCCCTCCCAGCTCGGGATCGCGTTCAGCGTGGGCGTCGTTGGTTCAACCTCGACTGACAGCTGATCTTCATTGACGGCTATCACCTTCCAGGTTTGACCATGCATGATCAGCTCCGTTCCTGATTTGCACTTGCGGGCAACGAAGTCTTGATCGAGCGTGCCGATCTTGCGTTTCCGGAAGAAATCGAATACGAGGTATCTCTTCATGTCAGGTATCATCGAGAGGTTCTGGTAGTAGTATCTGAACGTATTCGGAAACCGGGGTCTAAGAACGTCTTCTTGAGCTGTGATCACTCTCCCGGCTCCGAGTTGCTTCACCACTGACATGAACGTCTCAGGTGTCAAGTCACGATACGGATACGCACGCTTGACGATCTCGAACGCTTCTGCTGCGGTAAGCCTGCGGAGGTCTAGGGTGAGGCCTGCTATCTGATGCGCCAAGACGTCAAGCGCATTCTCGTGAATGAACATCGGCTCCAGCTTTTCGTTCTTCGCGTTCTGCGCGATGACGGCTGACTCGAGAATGTCATCCACGGATGCGCCTACTATGAGACCTTTCGCGACGCCTCGAAGTCTGTGCTCGCTTCTGCCTATCCTCTGAATCAGCCGAGCCGCTTGTCGCGGCGACATGTATTGGATAATGAAGTCAACCGAACCAACGTCGATTCCCAGCTCAAGCGAGGAAGTGCAAACGACCGCCTTGACGTTGCCGCTGTGAAAGTCCCGTTCGACTTCTTCTCGAATTTCCTTTGACAGCGACCCGTGGTGGACGCGGACCGGCGCGTGCGAGTCAAGAGCTCTGAGCTGAGAACCGACGGCCTCTGCGTGCTCGCGGGTATTCGTGAACACAAGGACGGAGTTCTTTTCATCTATCAGCTGCGCGATGCGTCTTGCTCGGCTGATAGATGATGGTGGAACGCTGAACTTGTCGCTCTGCTCTCGGTCTACCGAGGTCGGTGAAACGTAGTCAACCGTGACTTCAAAACCTCTTCCTTCTTTGGACTTCACAATCACCGCGTCTCTTTCGGATCCTGCAAGAAACTTGGCTATCCTGTCCTCGTCTCCGACGGTTGCTGAGAGCCCGATCCTCTGGAAATCTCGATTCGTAAGGTTTCGTAGCCGTTCGAGTCCAAGCGCGAGTTGGACTCCGCGCTTGTCCGTTGCCAACTCATGTATCTCGTCCACAATGACCCATCTGACGTTCCTCAAATGCTGGCGCATGCGTTTGCCGGGCAAAATCGCTTGGAGGGTCTCCGGCGTCGTGATGAGCATTTCAGGAGGAGACCTCGCTTGAAGGACTCGAGTCGCAGTCGCGGTATCTCCGTGCCTGACCTGAACTTTGATCCCAAGCTCAGCGCCCATGTCAGACAGTCTGCGTAGGATGTCTCTGTTGAGCGCGCGGAGCGGTGTAACGTACAGTATGGATATGCCCCGTGTTTCGTCTCTGCTTCGCGCGGCAACGAAGAGATCAAGAACCGGTAGCACAGCAGCGAGCGTTTTTCCTGTTCCGGTTGGGGCGATGAGAAGAGCATTCTTGCCATCAAGGATAGGCGGAATCGCGAGTCTTTGAATATCGCTAGCCTCGGCTATGTCGAGCTTTGCCACCTGTTCTCGCAGAGGTTTTTGTAGCAGATCGAATGCGTCATCGGGCAAGGACGATCCCCCTGACTCAACGTAACTAAACCGTCAAAGGTGCGGGCGAGACTTTGACTCTACCCGCCAGGGCGCCAGACCATCTCCAATTTCGCTTTGCGAAGCATGGTCCTTCGTTTATTGGTTTCGTCGATGGGCAATTGGTCGGTTCAGAAGCGAAAACGCGGATTGGCGGCGGCAGCTGAGTTCTGGAGTCAGCTCTTCTCGTATGCAAGATATACAAAGACCAGAATGAGCGCGACGAATGACAGAACAGTGATGCTCATCTGTACGAGGGTATAGTATTCATCAACAGTCAATGCTGCGGGCCCATCTTCGGTCGGTAGACGGAAGCTCCGAATTTAAACAATTCTCCAAAGGTCCAGTTTCAGATTGAATGCCTTAGGCGTGCTAGTGTGGCGCACCAGGACCTCCCGCCACTAGCCAAGACTGGTCTTCTGCTCGTTTCTTGATTCTTCGATCCCTATCAGAAGAGCCTCCGCGTTCTCTAGGGCGTCATATTGCTTCTCCCAGGCGACTTAGACCTGAGCGGGAAAAGGTCCGCCCGACCCGCCAGCATCTACATTGGGCTGTCCGAAGTTGTGGGGCAGATTACACTATTCTGCTCAAAATGCTTAGTCTGACTTCATGAGAATCAGCACACTTCTCTCCATGGACATGTGTAAGTTTAAGCTCGTGCGATGACAAGCACGATTCATCATTGTGCGTGAGGCATCACTATGACACAGCGTGCGGAGCTGAGGAAGGCTCTGCTCGGAGCTGTTGACCACGGGCTACAGGTTCCTGGAGAAATTGTGAGGGCGGCAATTTACGAGCGTATCGAGAGAAGCTACCGGGTTAGACGTGAGGAAATTCCCGAGAAACTTGAGACCTTCCACCGAGCGCTGGAGGACTTGCTTGGTGCGGGCGCCAAAGTTATGGAGAGACTGATCGCCAAGAACCTCTACAGTCGCCTCGAACTGAACTTTACAGAACATGACCGCTGGACAATAGTCGAGTATGTGAACCACGCGAGGAGTGAAGTCAATGAGTCAAGAGACGGGTAAAGAGAAGGGTTTGAATCAGCCTGAAGAAGTTCGCGACCGAAACAGGGTAAAGGCTTTCGGAGAAAGCCAACGATTTCTGGAAGAACTGATAGAGACAGCTGGCAACCTGATTGTTCTTACGGATCCGGAAGGTCGCATTGTCCTGTTCAACCGCGCCTGTGAAGACCTGACTGGCTACAAGCGAGAGGAGGTCTTTGGAAAGACCATTCCTGAATTGTTCCTGCCGCCGGAATGGGTCCCTATAGTTCAGAGACGCTTTGCTGATCCATACGCACCGGAAGTACGCGCACCCCATGAAAACCCTTGGCGGACGAAATCAGGCGAAGAGCGCATAATCGAATGGCGCTGCACGATCCTTCCTTCTCCAGAAGACGGCAGACCCTGCGTTCTACGAACAGGCACAAACATAACCGAACGCAAACAAGCAGAACAGGCCTTGAGGGAAAGCGAGGAACAGTATCGTCTCTTGATAGAGAGGCACAGAGAAGGACTCACGATTGTCGATCTTGAGGAGCGGTTCATCTTCTGCAATTCGGCAGGGGAGGAAATCTTTGGTGTGCCGCGAGGAAAACTTGTTGGCCGAAACCTCCGTGAGTTCACATCTCCCGAAACGTTCGAGTTCATCAGGAAGCAGACTAAGAGGCGACGCTCCGGGGAGAGTAGCACTTACGAAGTTGGGATCATCCGCCCGGACGGCGGGAAACGACAATTGCTCGCCACAGCAACGCCGTGGATGGACAAAGATGGGCGAATCGTCGGCGCGTTGGCGATTTTCCGCGATGAAACCGACCGCAAGCTGGCTGAGGGAGAGATTCGAAAACTCAGCCAGTTCAGGGAAAGCATCATCGACAACGCGAATGTTTGGCTTGATGTTCTCGACGAGAAAGCAAACGTCGTCGTTTGGAACAAGGCTGCGGCGGCGATTAGCGGTTATTCCCGAGAAGAGGTAATCGGGCACGGCAAGATATGGGAGTGGCTCTACCCAGACGAGCAGTACCGCAAGGAGGTCACCGCAAAGGTCAGGGCCATCATGGATAGAGGGGAAATTGTAGAGGATTTCGAGACGAGAATCAGGCGCAAAGACGGTGAGACGCGGGTTATCTCTTGGCATTCACGAAACCTGCTCGACGAGCATGGCCGCCCGATCGGTTCCATCGCACTTGGCCGCGATGTCACAGAACACAAGAGGACGGAGGAGACGCTGCGTCGCCGGGCAGAAGAGCTAGCTGCGCTTCAAGCAACTATGCTCGACATTACCGGTCGCCGCGATTTGCCCATGCTGCTCGAGACAATCGTCGAACGCGCGGCGCGACTATTGGGCGCCCCCGCTGGAGGGATGTACCTATGTGATCCCGAGAAGCAGGAAGCTCGCTGCGTGGTCAGCTACAACACTCCATATGACTACACGGGGACGGTGCTCAAGTACGGTGAAGGCGCCGCCGGCATCGTAGCCCAGACCGGAGAACCACTTGTCATTGATGATTGCCGCATCTGGCAAGGCCGAGCAACCGTCTTCGAGAAGGAACAGCCTTTCAGGGCGCTTCTCACGGTGCCCATGATCTGGCAGGGCCGCGTGACAGGCGTGATCCATGTCCTCGACGACACCGCGTCCCGACGCTTCACAAAGACCGATGGGGAGCTGCTGACTCTCTTCGCCAACCATGCAGCTATTGCGGTTGAGAATACGCGGCTCTTGGAGGAGGAGAAGCGTCATGCCGAGGCGCTTACGCGTTACTCGACAAACCTGGAGCAGCTCGTTCTTGAGAGGACAAAGAAGCTAGCGGAAAGCGAGAGGAGATTCAGAGAACTAGCTGACCTGCTGCCGCAGATCGTGTTCGAAATAGATGACGGGGGCAATCTCCTTTTTGCGAACCGCATCACATTTGCGGCGACTGGTTATAGCGAGGATGATCTTCGTAGAGGTTTGAATGCCTTTCAGATGTTTACTCCAGAAGATCATGATAGGGCTCGGCAGAGTATGGAGAGAATATTGAGTGGGGAAAAGTTGCACGGTGATGAATACACGATTCAGAGGAAAGATGGCAGCACATTCCCCGCCATTGTGAATGCTGCTCCGATCATGCGTGGAAACAAACCTGTCGGCTTAAGAGGCATCGTCATAGACATCACTGAGCGCAAGCGGATCGAGGATGAGCTGCGTTCGGCTAGAGAGCGACTGGATTACGTCATCACCTCCAACCCGGCGGTCATCTTTACCGGCAAGCCTCGCACGGATCTGTCCGATTATGACGTAACTTACATGAGCAATGGAGTCGTTGAGATGCTTGGCTTCGAGCCGCAGCAGTTCATTGGTCACCCGGAATTCTGGGATGGTCGCGTGCATCCTGACGACCTACGCCGCTATCGGACGGAGGTTCCGGTGCTGTGGAGGAAAGGACACTGCACCTTCGAGTACCGATTTCTGCACAATGACGGAACCTATGGGTGGATACGTGAGGAAGCAAGAGTGGTTCGTGATGCCAAGGGTAATCCGGTGGAGGTTATTGGTTACTGGACCGATGTCAGCGAGCGGAAGCGGATGGAGGAAGCCCTTCTCAAGTCTGAACGGTTAGCTGCTATTGGCGAATTGGCAGCTATGGTGGGGCATGACCTACGCAACCCCTTGACGGGCATCA
>Ga0315312_1002397_pt1 | contig 13049 bp, 16 predicted proteins | sample TDP7_MG_FD_203629 | JGI IMG/M metagenome (GOLD analysis project Ga0315312, IMG submission 203629) | Freshwater sediment microbial communities from Lake Towuti, South Sulawesi, Indonesia - TDP7 | ecosystem: Environmental > Aquatic > Freshwater > Lake > Sediment | place: Indonesia: South Sulawesi... | reverse complement strand
CGGGACAAGGTGTAGCGAAAGTGTGGTCTTACCTGTAGCCAGCCTGTGATATAATGTAGGAAAGTGTGTCGCAAGAGGTGACTAGATGTTTCTGGATGCCTTGCGGATTATGGCACAGGTGGCGGTGAAGTATGACATAACGGCTGATGACCTACGTGGTAGCGGCAGGTCGCGGCGGCTGTGCGCCGCCCGGCGGGAGGCTATCTACAGGATGGCGACGGAAACGTCGCTTTCGCGGAGAGAGATCGCACGGGCGCTTGGGCTTCGGGGAGGGGTCAAGGTACGTCAGCCAAAAGTTATCCACACCATTATTAGTGGGGAGGGGTAGGGTGGGGCAGGGAGGGGGGAAAATTAGGGGGGATAGGAGGGGCACGGCCCTACATACGTTGTTTCTACCACATACGTCGGAGCTCCCACTACAAACCCTTCCTTCCTAACTTGGGTGGGAGTATGTATACATTGCCGCCGGCCGCTGTGGGCTGCCTGCCTGGGGAAAGGGGCAGGGAGGCGCAACAGGGGGCTTGTGGAGGCCGGCTGGTATGGTAGCACCAGCCCTGAGGGTGGGAGTGGCCTGTTGCGCTTCCCTGGGGGGTTCGTATGTGGTGCTGGTTGGCGTAAGGGGCATGGTGGCTTCAGCCACGATGCCCCGATGGTCAGGGGTGTGGGTAGGACTATTGGGGGATGGTATACATAAAGGGGCTGCCTGATAATGTATACATAGAGTAAAACGTTGGAGGTGTCAAGATGATGTGTCCGTTGCTGACGATTGCGATGTGGGGTGGTCGTAGGAAGTTGGATGTGCCTTGGGATTGTGCTGAGGAAGGGTGCGCGTGGTGGCATGGTGAAGAAAGGGAGTGTGCTGTGATGATGCTGGCTGTGCAGGCTAGGTGGCTGGTGAGATTGGCTGACAGGTTTGTCGAAGGTGGGCGGTGATGGCGCGCACATACCGTCCCCGGTGCAAGTCAAAGGCGTGTATGCATCACTGGCAGAATATGGTTCGGCTGTACATCCGTGCCGGCAAAGGGTGGGTGGCTGTGGGCTGGTTCTGTCCTAGCTGTAAGATCATGAAAGGGGGTAACGATGCCTGGGAAGGGATTTGGCCAGGAGTGGATGCGGAAGGTGAACCTGGTGCTGGAAGCGATAGAGCGGGAGGCTCCGCGGGATCACCAGGGGGAGTTGGAACAGCCGTTTCTGGGATGGGCGCGACGGATGCGGGCGGACTTGGAGCGGGCAGCGAAGTGGTTGGATGCGACTGAGGGAAAGAGGGTAGGATGATGGGGTCTAAGTGGTGGTATTGTCGGCAGTGCGAAGGGGTGCTGGTCTACATCGGGGCTACGGTGGGAGGAAAACAGTTGTATGCCTGCGTAAAGTGTGGGGCGGTGTATGCCCCGGAGGTTGTGAAGAAAGGGGGTGAAGAATGAGGTTCGGTGGTTATGATGACCCGAGGTCTGCTGAGGAAGCGCGGATGCTGGGGGAGATAGCTATAGCGCACGGGCTATCGGAGCGAGACGTGTATGTGGTGTTGGTTGTGGTGGCGCTTGCTGAGGGGCTAGGGCTGGTCAGGGAAGTTGGTGCTGCTAGCCTGGCTGAGCTTGCGCTTTCGCGGCTGAGTGGGTTTCGGGGTGGTGTAATCGGTCATGGGTGAACGGCGAACGGCCTAGATTTTGATTGTGGTGCGTCGTTTTGAAGGCTGGTGGCCTGATGGTTTGGTCACCAGCTTCACTTTTGTGATAGACTGGGCGAAACGATTTAGGAGGTGCCTGATGGCGAAGGTCAGGGCGGGTCTGCTAGGGGTTGGTGCTCAGGGGAGCTTGGGTGGTGTGATCAGCTACCGTCGGCGTGGCCGGGAGACGATAGTTGAGCGGATGCCTGTGGCGGTGGACCGCGTGAGCTATGCGCGTCTGCACCAAAGGATGCTGTATCAGGATGGCGTTGCCTACTGGCGGGGGCTGTCGCAAACAGTTAAGGCTGATTACGAGAAGGCGGGGCGTGCTGTAGGGAATACCGGGTTGGGGATGTGTCTCTCGGAGTTCCTACGGGAGAAGGCGAAGTGTGTGGCGTTCTGGCGGTTGAATCAGCTTAGTGGGGCGACTGCGATAGACGAATGGCCTGGGTCGGTGAATGTGCCGTTGAACCTGCCAGTGTTTGAGGATGGGGTTATCGACCGGGCGCTTTACTTCGATGGCATTGATGACAGGGCGGGCGAATTCAGTACGTCTCGCGGCTACTGGGATGAAGATTGGACGTCAGAGTGGTTGCTGCGGGTTGTGGATTATACCGGTGAACGGGAGCTCGAGGGGCGTGCTGGTGGGACGCCGTGGCATACCTATCGTCTGGGTATCACGAGTGGACAGAAGGTGCGTATCTGGCTATATGGGGGGGTGTGGTCTGACTGGCTGACAGGTGCTACGAATGTGGGAACGGGCTGGCGACACGTAGCGTTCACGTCGCGGGTAGGCGTTGGGGGGCGCACGTTGTCAGCATACCTGGATGGCGAGCTCGATGGGCAGTGGTGGAGCACGAGAACGCTGTATCATTGGGAATGGGGGACACGATGGTCGTGGTACTCGACCTGGTGGTTCAAGGGCTGGTGGGAGTACCACCGCGTGCTGGCATTTGCTGCGGGGCGGGAGTGGGCTGAGGCTCGAGTAAAGCTGCTCAAGGCCTACGGTGTGCCGTTGGCCTGAGCTTGAGGGGGTGAACCATGTTTTACCGGGTAACTGCTGTTCTATTGACAGAGTCGCTTGAGGGATGGGAGGGAGTCCAAGCTAAGGTGTTGAGGTTGCTCAACAAGTGCACCTATATTGAGTATACGAGCGGGATAGTCGAACGATCTTATGTGCAGGTAGAACGCTGTGCGCATGAAGACGATCCTCCCGGCTCATGCGAGGTGTTGCGACACCTTGAGGGGCCCGGCCCGGGCTAAACAGTTTAACTGGGAGTTAAGATAGGGCTGGGGCTAGGATTTGGGTGTCGTCTGCCCAGCAGTATTTTATCCCCATGTATAGGCCAACTCGATTGATGGTTGAGTCTGCCCAATTGTTTAGGGTGTCATAGAGCAGGGAGCCGGGTAGCCAGGCTTCGCCGTCCCAGGGCTGTAGACGTACGACAAGGGCTATTTGGGCGTCGGGGTTGTAGCCATTCCACCAAGTAAGGCGATAGCGGCGCCAGGTGTTGATGGGGAAGGGGTCTGACCAGGTCCCGAGCACGGTAATAACCCCGTCAACGCAGCGTAAGAGCAGTATGGTTGGTGAGTCGTCGAATCTGATGCGGTAACCATTAAGCCAGCTTGACTGAAAGGCCTGGCTCTGGTTGCGGAAGCAAAGGCCGAGGCGGAGGTCTCCTGTTCCGAACTTTGAGCGCCTTAGCCACGATATGATACCGCCTTGTGGTAGACAGAATGTGCCGTCGAAGTCGGATATGACTGTGGTGCGAGCGTCGGCGGTGTGGCGCAGGCTTTTAGGCGGCGAAACATACTGGGAAGGGTCTAAGTCCCAGTTCTGAGTGCTAAACGTCCAGTTGCCTGTTGCCACTTGTGATCCCCGCTATTGTCTACGTTGTCCAGGGTTCGATGACGATGATTGTAAAGGGTGGGCCTGGTTCTGTGAAGATGCTCCAGTCCTGGGTAGCGATAGGAGAAAATGGATCGGCGAAGTGGTACTCGAAGAACGCTGTGTTGCTCCTTGATAGTTCCCCGGCTATAGTGCCGCAGAAGTAGTACCACCGAGTCAGGCAGTGATACCAGTTCGGCCAACGGAAGGTGTGCTGTAGGGTGTCTCCGTCCTCTAGCTGCTCGATTTCCAGCCATTCCACGAAGCAATACTTGTTGTCCCAATACCACGAGCGGCCGCGACGGGTGGTGCTGTATTTGTGTCTCTCAGGCGGGATAGCTGTCCAGCGCAGCGTCAGATGGCAAGGCACATCCGAGGTTGCCATGATGTAGAGTTCGGATATTTGCCACGTTTCTATGACGTCAAGGATGGCGAAACAGCCGGCCGGTGGGTCGGGCGTAGGGTTGGCGGTAGCTTGCCGGGGATCGCCCCCGAGTCTGGCTGTGCGGGTAGGCATGTTGCTCCTCAGTAGCGTATCCCTGAGCTATAGGCTCTGACGAAGTAGTCCCTGGCGGTAAGGTCTGTGTCGCTCGATATGTGCTGGTAGGCTTTGCGAACGCGGGGCGAGATTTGGGAGTAGAGCTTGATGGCGTAGGTGAACCTCTGGATGGCTGGCTGAGTTGATGCTGCCCTGGGGAGCTTAGGCTTGCGTGGCCAGCGCCTTGCGCACGGGATGCCACACCAGACGTAGTAATCGATCGTCCCCTTGAGCATGGAGATGATGTGCTCTTGCGGAAGCTCACTAATGCGTGCCACGTTTACCCCCGGTGGTCATCTGGCAAAGAGGCCGTGCGATCCTCGCGGGGCTTTGCCGGTGGCCTGGCTCTACGCTTGACAGACGGAACGTGTTGGATGCCGAGGTGAGCGGAAGCAATTGCCAGGAGAATGTAGGTGATGATGGTGTCCCTGCCCAGGGCTAAGAGGGTGAAGCATCGTACAGCGAGAACGATGCTCATGACATCGATTGTCTTGAATGAGAGCATGGCTGCCCCCCGTGATTTTTGTGTATGCGGGGACAGCCTACGAGTTTGCTACGTAGATGTCAAGGCCAGAGGGGGAGAGCTTTCGCTGCGCTTAAGGGAAAAAAAGGGGGTGCTGGCAACCGAGGTCAAGCCCCGAAGCCCGAAGGGTGCGCCGAAGGCGCAGGGCTTGACGGAGCGCCAGCACCCCGCAAAATTTTGACTGCGCAGCGAAGCGGTGGGGGGGCTAGGCTGCTGCTGTGCGGACCTGGTAGATGCCGGTGCGTCCGACTTGTGCGCTTCCCTCACCACGTGTGGCGTAGACGTAGTAGAGGGTGTCGGCGGTCAGGCCGGGGACTTGTGCTCTGAACTGGCCCCCGTCAACCATCGGCATGGTGTCGGAGTAGGGAAAGTGGGTCTTGGTGGTGCCTACATAGCACTTACAGTTGGGAGCGCCAGCATCGGAGTCAACCCAGAAGAAGAACTGGGTGGTGGTTATGCCGGTGAACCTGCCGTTGCGAATTTTCCACCATGTTTTGCCGAGGATGGCGTTTTTGATGTGCTCCTCGACCATCCTGTTGAAGCCGCTTCTGGCGGTGGCTGCGAGTGAGGCCAGCCTGTTCCAGGCGGTGCGGTCGTCGGCGGTGGTGTTGGTGGCGTGCCAGGCGTCTACGGCAGCTTCGAGGCGGTTTCGCTGTGTTGTCTGGGCGGGTGTCTTAGGGTTGGCGGGGATGACGTAGGTGCGGATAGCGTTGACTCCCTTCCAGGGGAAGAAGACCAAGCTGTCCGCGAGTTTGCCCCTTGCTTCGAAGCTGAACAGGGGAGCTCGGGTTTTAGCCATGTGTCCTCCTCGGAGTGATTTTGAGGTAGAGCGTAGGTTGTAAGAGGGCGCCTGTCAAGTGCTGACTACGAAAGTGGGGGCTGGTGGTGGGTAGGTGGTTGTGGGAGGTGTAGGCGGCTAAGGGCTGTGTGGGGGGGATCGCCGGCGAAGCTGGTTTTGGGGTAGGTAGGGAAAAAAAGGCTATTTCAGGCGAGCGAAAGCGCGACGGCGACGAGTGGCGGCACGAAGAAAAGCGCGAGCGGCAGCCAGAGCGGGGCGGGGCGGGGCCGGCGGCGCAACGGCCGGCGAGCGGCGCGACAGAACGGACACGGCCTGAACCGAGACGGCAACCAGCGATGCCTGCACCCGACCGAGAACGACACGAGACACCTCCGCGAGCAAGGCTGCTGACGCGAGCACCGCGCCAGCGCAGGGCGGAGCGGAGCGCCGGGAGCCCGCAAGCGGAGCCGCAGGCGGTGCAGCGAGCGAAGCGAGCCACCGGGGGGAGCGAAGCGACCCCCGAAGCGCAGCGGGCTGGCGCTAGAATGGGAGAAGCTGGCGCGGGCGAGCCTGGGGGTGGGGGGTGGCAACAAAGAAGAGTGCCTTGCTGGAAGGGTGGTGTGGGGAGGCAGCAGCAGCAGGGGTGGGGCGGCCCTGCCCGGAGCAAGGCGAAGTGGGCGAGGGAGGCCAGAATCTAGGCGAGGGGTTGGGGGAAAGGGGGGGGAGGGCTTCGGGTGGAGCGACAGCGACAAGCGAGCTTTGCGAGCGACCCGAAGCCCTTCCCCCCCTTTCGGTGGTGGGGGGTGCGTCGTGTGGTAGGCCAGGGGTGGGGTGGCCTGCTGCTGCTGCTGCCAGGGGTGGGAGGCGCAGCGAGCGCGGGCGAAGATGCGCCGTGATGTGGGGTGGTTCGCTGGCCTGGCTGACCAGGCTAATGTATACATTAATGTGGATAACTTTTGGGCACTTTATCCACAAAGGTAAACGAGTTTTCCACAAAAGTAAACGAGTTATCCACATCAATGTCTACAATAAAACGGGACAAGGTGTAGCGAAAGTGTGGTCTTACCTGTAGCCAGCCTGTGATATAATGTAGGAAAGTGTGTCGCAGGAGGTGACTAGATGTTTCTGGATGCCTTGCGGATTATGGCACAGGTGGCGGTGAAGTATGACATAACGGCTGATGACCTACGTGGTAGCGGCAGGTCGCGGCGGCTGTGCGCCGCCCGGCGGGAGGCTATCTACAGGATGGCGACGGAAACGTCGCTTTCGCGGAGAGAGATCGCACGGGCGCTTGGGCTTCGGGGAGGGGTCAAGGTACGTCAGCCAAAAGTTATCCACACCATTATTAGTGGGGAGGGGTAGGGTGGGGCAGGGAGGGGGGAAAATTAGGGGGGATAGGAGGGGCACGGCCCTACATACGTTGTTTCTACCACATACGTCGGAGCTCCCACTACAAACCCTTCCTTCCTAACTTGGGTGGGAGTATGTATACATTGCCGCCGGCCGCTGTGGGCTGCCTGCCTGGGGAAAGGGGCAGGGAGGCGCAACAGGGGGCTTGTGGAGGCCGGCTGGTATGGTAGCACCAGCCCTGAGGGTGGGAGTGGCCTGTTGCGCTTCCCTGGGGGGTTCGTATGTGGTGCTGGTTGGCGTAAGGGGCATGGTGGCTTCAGCCACGATGCCCCGATGGTCAGGGGTGTGGGTAGGACTATTGGGGGATGGTATACATAAAGGGGCTGCCTGATAATGTATACATAGAGTAAAACGTTGGAGGTGTCAAGATGATGTGTCCGTTGCTGACGATTGCGATGTGGGGTGGTCGTAGGAAGTTGGATGTGCCTTGGGATTGTGCTGAGGAAGGGTGCGCGTGGTGGCATGGTGAAGAAAGGGAGTGTGCTGTGATGATGCTGGCTGTGCAGGCTAGGTGGCTGGTGAGATTGGCTGACAGGTTTGTCGAAGGTGGGCGGTGATGGCGCGCACATACCGTCCCCGGTGCAAGTCAAAGGCGTGTATGCATCACTGGCAGAATATGGTTCGGCTGTACATCCGTGCCGGCAAAGGGTGGGTGGCTGTGGGCTGGTTCTGTCCTAGCTGTAAGATCATGAAAGGGGGTAACGATGCCTGGGAAGGGATTTGGCCAGGAGTGGATGCGGAAGGTGAACCTGGTGCTGGAAGCGATAGAGCGGGAGGCTCCGCGGGATCACCAGGGGGAGTTGGAACAGCCGTTTCTGGGATGGGCGCGACGGATGCGGGCGGACTTGGAGCGGGCAGCGAAGTGGTTGGATGCGACTGAGGGAAAGAGGGTAGGATGATGGGGTCTAAGTGGTGGTATTGTCGGCAGTGCGAAGGGGTGCTGGTCTACATCGGGGCTACGGTGGGAGGAAAACAGTTGTATGCCTGCGTAAAGTGTGGGGCGGTGTATGCCCCGGAGGTTGTGAAGAAAGGGGGTGAAGAATGAGGTTCGGTGGTTATGATGACCCGAGGTCTGCTGAGGAAGCGCGGATGCTGGGGGAGATAGCTATAGCGCACGGGCTATCGGAGCGAGACGTGTATGTGGTGTTGGTTGTGGTGGCGCTTGCTGAGGGGCTAGGGCTGGTCAGGGAAGTTGGTGCTGCTAGCCTGGCTGAGCTTGCGCTTTCGCGGCTGAGTGGGTTTCGGGGTGGTGTAATCGGTCATGGGTGAACGGCGAACGGCCTAGATTTTGATTGTGGTGCGTCGTTTTGAAGGCTGGTGGCCTGATGGTTTGGTCACCAGCTTCACTTTTGTGATAGACTGGGCGAAACGATTTAGGAGGTGCCTGATGGCGAAGGTCAGGGCGGGTCTGCTAGGGGTTGGTGCTCAGGGGAGCTTGGGTGGTGTGATCAGCTACCGTCGGCGTGGCCGGGAGACGATAGTTGAGCGGATGCCTGTGGCGGTGGACCGCGTGAGCTATGCGCGTCTGCACCAAAGGATGCTGTATCAGGATGGCGTTGCCTACTGGCGGGGGCTGTCGCAAACAGTTAAGGCTGATTACGAGAAGGCGGGGCGTGCTGTAGGGAATACCGGGTTGGGGATGTGTCTCTCGGAGTTCCTACGGGAGAAGGCGAAGTGTGTGGCGTTCTGGCGGTTGAATCAGCTTAGTGGGGCGACTGCGATAGACGAATGGCCTGGGTCGGTGAATGTGCCGTTGAACCTGCCAGTGTTTGAGGATGGGGTTATCGACCGGGCGCTTTACTTCGATGGCATTGATGACAGGGCGGGCGAATTCAGTACGTCTCGCGGCTACTGGGATGAAGATTGGACGTCAGAGTGGTTGCTGCGGGTTGTGGATTATACCGGTGAACGGGAGCTCGAGGGGCGTGCTGGTGGGACGCCGTGGCATACCTATCGTCTGGGTATCACGAGTGGACAGAAGGTGCGTATCTGGCTATATGGGGGGGTGTGGTCTGACTGGCTGACAGGTGCTACGAATGTGGGAACGGGCTGGCGACACGTAGCGTTCACGTCGCGGGTAGGCGTTGGGGGGCGCACGTTGTCAGCATACCTGGATGGCGAGCTCGATGGGCAGTGGTGGAGCACGAGAACGCTGTATCATTGGGAATGGGGGACACGATGGTCGTGGTACTCGACCTGGTGGTTCAAGGGCTGGTGGGAGTACCACCGCGTGCTGGCATTTGCTGCGGGGCGGGAGTGGGCTGAGGCTCGAGTAAAGCTGCTCAAGGCCTACGGTGTGCCGTTGGCCTGAGCTTGAGGGGGTGAACCATGTTTTACCGGGTAACTGCTGTTCTATTGACAGAGTCGCTTGAGGGATGGGAGGGAGTCCAAGCTAAGGTGTTGAGGTTGCTCAACAAGTGCACCTATATTGAGTATACGAGCGGGATAGTCGAACGATCTTATGTGCAGGTAGAACGCTGTGCGCATGAAGACGATCCTCCCGGCTCATGCGAGGTGTTGCGACACCTTGAGGGGCCCGGCCCGGGCTAAACAGTTTAACTGGGAGTTAAGATAGGGCTGGGGCTAGGATTTGGGTGTCGTCTGCCCAGCAGTATTTTATCCCCATGTATAGGCCAACTCGATTGATGGTTGAGTCTGCCCAATTGTTTAGGGTGTCATAGAGCAGGGAGCCGGGTAGCCAGGCTTCGCCGTCCCAGGGCTGTAGACGTACGACAAGGGCTATTTGGGCGTCGGGGTTGTAGCCATTCCACCAAGTAAGGCGATAGCGGCGCCAGGTGTTGATGGGGAAGGGGTCTGACCAGGTCCCGAGCACGGTAATAACCCCGTCAACGCAGCGTAAGAGCAGTATGGTTGGTGAGTCGTCGAATCTGATGCGGTAACCATTAAGCCAGCTTGACTGAAAGGCCTGGCTCTGGTTGCGGAAGCAAAGGCCGAGGCGGAGGTCTCCTGTTCCGAACTTTGAGCGCCTTAGCCACGATATGATACCGCCTTGTGGTAGACAGAATGTGCCGTCGAAGTCGGATATGACTGTGGTGCGAGCGTCGGCGGTGTGGCGCAGGCTTTTAGGCGGCGAAACATACTGGGAAGGGTCTAAGTCCCAGTTCTGAGTGCTAAACGTCCAGTTGCCTGTTGCCACTTGTGATCCCCGCTATTGTCTACGTTGTCCAGGGTTCGATGACGATGATTGTAAAGGGTGGGCCTGGTTCTGTGAAGATGCTCCAGTCCTGGGTAGCGATAGGAGAAAATGGATCGGCGAAGTGGTACTCGAAGAACGCTGTGTTGCTCCTTGATAGTTCCCCGGCTATAGTGCCGCAGAAGTAGTACCACCGAGTCAGGCAGTGATACCAGTTCGGCCAACGGAAGGTGTGCTGTAGGGTGTCTCCGTCCTCTAGCTGCTCGATTTCCAGCCATTCCACGAAGCAATACTTGTTGTCCCAATACCACGAGCGGCCGCGACGGGTGGTGCTGTATTTGTGTCTCTCAGGCGGGATAGCTGTCCAGCGCAGCGTCAGATGGCAAGGCACATCCGAGGTTGCCATGATGTAGAGTTCGGATATTTGCCACGTTTCTATGACGTCAAGGATGGCGAAACAGCCGGCCGGTGGGTCGGGCGTAGGGTTGGCGGTAGCTTGCCGGGGATCGCCCCCGAGTCTGGCTGTGCGGGTAGGCATGTTGCTCCTCAGTAGCGTATCCCTGAGCTATAGGCTCTGACGAAGTAGTCCCTGGCGGTAAGGTCTGTGTCGCTCGATATGTGCTGGTAGGCTTTGCGAACGCGGGGCGAGATTTGGGAGTAGAGCTTGATGGCGTAGGTGAACCTCTGGATGGCTGGCTGAGTTGATGCTGCCCTGGGGAGCTTAGGCTTGCGTGGCCAGCGCCTTGCGCACGGGATGCCACACCAGACGTAGTAATCGATCGTCCCCTTGAGCATGGAGATGATGTGCTCTTGCGGAAGCTCACTAATGCGTGCCACGTTTACCCCCGGTGGTCATCTGGCAAAGAGGCCGTGCGATCCTCGCGGGGCTTTGCCGGTGGCCTGGCTCTACGCTTGACAGACGGAACGTGTTGGATGCCGAGGTGAGCGGAAGCAATTGCCAGGAGAATGTAGGTGATGATGGTGTCCCTGCCCAGGGCTAAGAGGGTGAAGCATCGTACAGCGAGAACGATGCTCATGACATCGATTGTCTTGAATGAGAGCATGGCTGCCCCCCGTGATTTTTGTGTATGCGGGGACAGCCTACGAGTTTGCTACGTAGATGTCAAGGCCAGAGGGGGAGAGCTTTCGCTGCGCTTAAGGGAAAAAAAGGGGGTGCTGGCAACCGAGGTCAAGCCCCGAAGCCCGAAGGGTGCGCCGAAGGCGCAGGGCTTGACGGAGCGCCAGCACCCCGCAAAATTTTGACTGCGCAGCGAAGCGGTGGGGGGGCTAGGCTGCTGCTGTGCGGACCTGGTAGATGCCGGTGCGTCCGACTTGTGCGCTTCCCTCACCACGTGTGGCGTAGACGTAGTAGAGGGTGTCGGCGGTCAGGCCGGGGACTTGTGCTCTGAACTGGCCCCCGTCAACCATCGGCATGGTGTCGGAGTAGGGAAAGTGGGTCTTGGTGGTGCCTACATAGCACTTACAGTTGGGAGCGCCAGCATCGGAGTCAACCCAGAAGAAGAACTGGGTGGTGGTTATGCCGGTGAACCTGCCGTTGCGAATTTTCCACCATGTTTTGCCGAGGATGGCGTTTTTGATGTGCTCCTCGACCATCCTGTTGAAGCCGCTTCTGGCGGTGGCTGCGAGTGAGGCCAGCCTGTTCCAGGCGGTGCGGTCGTCGGCGGTGGTGTTGGTGGCGTGCCAGGCGTCTACGGCAGCTTCGAGGCGGTTTCGCTGTGTTGTCTGGGCGGGTGTCTTAGGGTTGGCGGGGATGACGTAGGTGCGGATAGCGTTGACTCCCTTCCAGGGGAAGAAGACCAAGCTGTCCGCGAGTTTGCCCCTTGCTTCGAAGCTGAACAGGGGAGCTCGGGTTTTAGCCATGTGTCCTCCTCGGAGTGATTTTGAGGTAGAGCGTAGGTTGTAAGAGGGCGCCTGTCAAGTGCTGACTACGAAAGTGGGGGCTGGTGGTGGGTAGGTGGTTGTGGGAGGTGTAGGCGGCTAAGGGCTGTGTGGGGGGGATCGCCGGCGAAGCTGGTTTTGGGGTAGGTAGGGAAAAAAAGGCTATTTCAGGCGAGCGAAAGCGCGACGGCGACGAGTGGCGGCACGAAGAAAAGCGCGAGCGGCAGCCAGAGCGGGGCGGGGCGGGGCCGGCGGCGCAACGGCCGGCGAGCGGCGCGACAGAACGGACACGGCCTGAACCGAGACGGCAACCAGCGATGCCTGCACCCGACCGAGAACGACACGAGACACCTCCGCGAGCAAGGCTGCTGACGCGAGCACCGCGCCAGCGCAGGGCGGAGCGGAGCGCCGGGAGCCCGCAAGCGGAGCCGCAGGCGGTGCAGCGAGCGAAGCGAGCCACCGGGGGGAGCGAAGCGACCCCCGAAGCGCAGCGGGCTGGCGCTAGAATGGGAGAAGCTGGCGCGGGCGAGCCTGGGGGTGGGGGGTGGCAACAAAGAAGAGTGCCTTGCTGGAAGGGTGGTGTGGGGAGGCAGCAGCAGCAGGGGTGGGGCGGCCCTGCCCGGAGCAAGGCGAAGTGGGCGAGGGAGGCCAGAATCTAGGCGAGGGGTTGGGGGAAAGGGGGGGGAGGGCTTCGGGTGGAGCGACAGCGACAAGCGAGCTTTGCGAGCGACCCGAAGCCCTTCCCCCCCTTTCGGTGGTGGGGGGTGCGTCGTGTGGTAGGCCAGGGGTGGGGTGGCCTGCTGCTGCTGCTGCCAGGGGTGGGAGGCGCAGCGAGCGCGGGCGAAGATGCGCCGTGATGTGGGGTGGTTCGCTGGCCTGGCTGACCAGGCTAATGTATACATTAATGTGGATAACTTTTGGGCACTTTATCCACAAAGGTAAACGAGTTTTCCACAAAAGTAAACGAGTTATCCACATCAATGTCTACAATAAAACGGGACAAGGTGTAGCGAAAGTGTGGTCTTACCTGTAGCCAGCCTGTGATATAATGTAGGAAAGTGTGTCGCAAGAGGTGACTAGATGTTTCTGGATGCCTTGCGGATTATGGCACAGGTGGCGGTGAAGTATGACATAACGGCTGATGACCTACGTGGTAGCGGCAGGTCGCGGCGGCTGTGCGCCGCCCGGCGGGAGGC
>Ga0315312_1002396_pt1 | contig 13057 bp, 11 predicted proteins | sample TDP7_MG_FD_203629 | JGI IMG/M metagenome (GOLD analysis project Ga0315312, IMG submission 203629) | Freshwater sediment microbial communities from Lake Towuti, South Sulawesi, Indonesia - TDP7 | ecosystem: Environmental > Aquatic > Freshwater > Lake > Sediment | place: Indonesia: South Sulawesi... | reverse complement strand
CTACAAGTTGCTCATGCGTCATCTTCCTTCCCGTCTTCTGGATTTCCTCGCCAAGTTCCTTCCAGTAGTGCACTGGCGGCTTGAGTATTCCGAAGCCTTCTCCGAGCTTCAGTATTCCTGCTCTTATGGCCTCTGATTTGGTTCTGAAGTATCCTCTCTTGACGAGCTCATTGAGCATCTCAGCAGCTGCCCCGCTAACCCTAACTAGAAGCTTTTCCTCGGCCAACTTTATCGCCGAATGTATGAATAACGAAAAGATATAAAAATGTTATCTACGGCCCCTCAAGCTCATTTGCGTGATGGGCCTAAGAGAGCTCAAACAGAAGTTTGGGAATTACTGGAACACTGTAGATCCATTAAAGGCCTAAGGCTGAAGCGTACTCATCGGGTGATAAGAATGGAAAATCCGCTATCTTGGACAGTCTGTCCTTTTGATCTAGAAAATCGTCATCGCCTGTCACGAAGGCTTGTATAGGTGCATTAAGAGCCTCTCTAGCGTATTTGGCAGCGGATAGATGGATCAGGTCGAAGGATTTCATGCCTACTCTCAGGGCGATCGATAGCGACTCGCGGAATATCGCGGGCATAACTACGTCTTCTCTAAGGAGTTTCATACGAGTGTCTCCTGGCAAATTTATGAGATGAATGTTTAGGCTGAGTAGCCTCTTCAATAGAGCTCCGATCAACCTTCTTCTACTTAACGCCTGATTCATTTCAAGCAGCCCGATGTCTTTCTCATAGCCTCTACTTGCTACAGCGGCTGTTTCGAGGATTGTTAAGACAGATGTATAGGCTTCAATGTTCCCGTGCTTCAAGCCGTCGATAATCTTGGAAGAACTTGAATGGAAGGGGTCGTCGCTCTTGTACTTGGAGATGAATACATTGGTGTCGAGGTAGAATGTTCTCACATACCTCTGCCTTCTTTTACTAATTCAGCTGCAGTTTTCCTCCCTGAGAATAGAGTAGAACACAACTCAAGGAGTTCTGTTTCGGGGAGGTCCTCTAGCATTATCTCCCCGAGCTCTTCGTTTATGAATAGTTCAGGATGCTCATCCAAGTGATCTTCCACTATTCTCCTCAAAGCTTCGCTCCTACTGGCGAATACGCCTTTGCTGACTAAGGAGTCTATCTTCTTCTTCGCATCCTCATTCAACCTTATGTTGACTATCTCCAAGGGTGTTTCCTCAGTTACAACTTGTAATCGTAACATAAGAACATTACCAGGGCGCGCGTTACTGCCTGAGCGTAGTTAGTTTCGGCCGACAGTTTCAGAAAGCTTCTCCTTACTTCGCGGGAAGATGCACTTCAATTTACATCAAAACAGGTGCCTTGAGGATGCGATGCGTATCAATCAGAACCCATCCGACCGCTGTACGTCGACGCAAGCGAGAGTCGGTTCCTTCTTGAGATGTACGCGGCTAGACAGGCCTCAGGAATCAGTCTTCGAGGAAAGCTTCCTTTATGAATATGCGACCCATAATTCTATTTTGAGGTTGAAGGTTTGATAGTCGCTGCTATCCCGGCTTTCAATGAGGAGGCGACGATAGCTAGAGTCGTGATCGGTTCTGGTAGGCATGTGGATAAGGTTCTCGTATGTGATGACGGTTCTTCAGATATGACTGGTGAGATCGCTGGGAGGCTTGGCGCTGAAGTTGTTAGGCATGATAGGAATCTAGGTTACGGCGCTGCGATTAGGTCTCTCTTCGATTTTGCCAAGAGGCTTGGAGCCGATGTCGTTGTTACTCTTGATGCTGATGGTCAGCATGACCCTGACGAGATCCCTAAGCTTGTTGAGCCGATTTTGAGCGGGAAGGCTGATATCGTCATTGGTTCCCGTAGTCTTGCAGAGGGCGAGATGCCGAGGTATAGACGCATTGGCCGGAGGGCTCTCGATCAAGCTACGGTGGCGGCTGGGCATGTCAAGGTTGCTGATACGCAGAGCGGTTTTAGGGCTTACTCGAAGAATGCGGTCGAGAGTCTAGAGGTTACTGAGTTCGGGATGGGGGTTGGTTCTGAGATCTTGATGAAGGCTGAGGGTTTGAGGTTGGCTGAAGTTCCTGTTGGCTGTAAGTATAAGGGCGTCAAAGGTTCTGCTTATAACCCTATTACTCATGCGCTTTCTGTTCTCGGTACGATTGTTACGCTTGTCGGGGAGAGACATCCGATGACTTTCTTGGGGTTGCCTGGTCTCGTCTTGCTCTGCGTCGGGCTTTACGGTTGGATTTGGGTTATAAACCGGTACGCTGAGGTTCAGACCTTGCCTACTGGAACCGCTTTGATCTCAACAATCCTATTATTGATTGGGATCTTTGCAGTCTTCGCCGGGTTGATCCTATTCACGATCTCGGGCTTGGTTAAGCGGTATAGATGAAAGTCCTTCCTTTTTTGCGTAGCTGAATGATATCAGAGACTGTAATTGATCCTTACTGCTTCCTCTCTATCAGCGGCTTCAATCAGCCTGTATACATTTAAATCCGTCTTTCGTATACAAGATCTCAGCTGAAAAATGATGGAGACAACCACTCTCCCTCTAAGGTTGCCGAAAAAACTGCTTGCAGAGATAGACCTTCTGGTCAAGGCTGGGCTATATGAAACTCGTAGTGAAGCGATCAGAGACTCTATTCGCAGACTGATCGAAGCCAAGAAGCTTCTCCTGGAACCTCACCGTTACTATAGAATTCGCGTAGAAGAGGCCTTGACGGAGTCGAAGAAAAAGCCATCGGACCCCGATGAAACCATAGAGGAGCTGCGGAAGATTAGAGAAGAGCTTTGGAGGAGAGAGAAAGCGTACTTTGGAATCTAAGAGGTTAAAGGTGTACCTAGATTCCAATGTCTTTATCTTTGCTAAGGAGAGGCATGAATCCAATTCACGCATTATCTTGGACCTGATTGAAGAGCGTAAAATTATTCCAGTTCTTTCATACCTGACACTTCAAGAATTACGTGAATACTTCTCAATCATGTATGGAAGGGAGACCGCTATCGATGAAGTATACTACATAGTCAGCCTGCCTGAGCTTGGGATAGTAACTCGCGACAAGGTTAAGCAGCGCATCGGTGAATTCGGAGGAGTTGTAACTGAAAAGGATCTTCCGCATCTCGTTGCAGCGATCATAGCCCAAGTCGACTACTTCGTGACGTACAACCGGCACTTCACAGAGTCCAAAGCCTCGCAATACCTGAAGATAATTAAGCAGAAGGATCTCGTAGAACTCTTGGGGATTGGGCCGGCGCCCACAGACTATTAGCCTATCTCCAGCCGCTTGATCTGCCGGTGGATTTTGCGAATCTTCTCATAGTGGAGCAGATCTTCTGGAAGCCAGATATTCTCACTCGATAACTAAAGGCTAATTGTTGATGTCTCGTTTTAGCTATCTTCAGGAACTTCTCTGTAAAGCTCTTCAGTCTTCTTCGCGATGTGCTTCATGTCGTGAGCTTTAGAAAGATCTTTGCTCGATATCTTGCTTTGAAGAGTTACATGGGATACAGTTACAACATGTCGGCGCTAGTCTTATTCACAATCTCGGCTATTACTTACGGAAAGAAAACCGGGATTTTAAGTTGAAGAGTTAGGTCTAGCCGAAAACATGGGCTTCTACGGGTTTGGCTTCTGAGATTCATTCAAACAGGAGATCGAACTTCTCCAAGAAGCTTGGCTCCTCGTGTTCCTATCGATATGGGAAGGGTTCGGATTGAATGTTGTTTAAGCTAACGCTTGCCAAACACTGTTGTCTCTATAGATGCGGTCGGCTTGAAGGACACTGTGAAGAAGAATGAGATGGGCACTGTTATGCCACTAAAGGATTTAATGCCCTAGCTGAAGCTATTATCAAGATCCTCAGAGACGAGGAGCTAATTGGGAAAATCTGCCGCAACGCTATAGAGTGGCGAAGAATTTCGATTGGGATAAGACGACGAACCGCGTGCTCACTGTGCTAAAAGACACGGTCAGCTTATACAGTCTAGCGTAAACTCAGTATTCGCGCCACTTTTCTCCGCGTTCTTGCCTTCAGGTATTTTCAAAATGCTTTTCAACTGTCTCAGAGCATCTAATCGTATTGTGAAGATGGGACTGTCGATGAAGGTGGATACTGCCGTGGTCCTAGCGGGAGGACCTGGGATTCGCCTTAAGCCCTTAACGGACAATACTCCGAAGGCTTTGGTAGATGTTGATGGGAAACCGCTCATCCAATGGATCATCGAATGGCTGAGGATGAATGATGTGAGGCGAATAGTCCTAGGTGTGGCTTACTTGAAGGAGAAGATTATCGATTACCTTGGCGACGGCTCGAGGCTCGATGTCGACATCACTTATAGCGTTCATACTGTAGAGGGAGGAACCAGCGAAGGCTTTAGGCTTGCCATAAGCAGATATGTTGATGAAGACATCTTTTTTGCTATGAACGGTGATCAGATTACGGATTTGAGGTTAAAGGATTTGGCTGAATTTCATTTTAAGTATAACCCGACGGCTACGGTCGCTGTTACGAATCCTCGCTGTCCTTATGGCCACGTAGTAGTTGATGATAAGCACAATGCGGTAGGGTTTATTGAAAAACCGCTTTGCCATTATGCTCTTTGCAATACTGGGATCTACGTATTCAAGAGAGAGATCGTCCGTCACCTAACGGAGAGAGGAGATGTGGAGAAGACGACTTTCCCGGAGCTAGCCGAGAGGAGTAGTTTGAAGATCTATCCCTTCGAAGGGCTTTTCATCACCGTCAATACATCTAAAGATTTGCTTGAGGCAGAGGAGAAATTGAAGGTGATCAATCGATGACGAATGTTCTCGTAACTGGCTGTACAGGGTTTGTCGGTTCCAACCTGACTCGAAGGCTTGTCGAGGAAGGATATAGTGTATACGGGCTGGTTAGACATGCTTCGAGAAGGGATTTGAAGCCTCTAGATTCCATTCTGGACAGAATTCACCTTCTTGAAGGAGATTTGACATTATATCACTCAGTGAGTTCAGCGGTTTCTTCAGTGCAGCCTCAATTTATCTTTCATTTAGGCGCCCTAACTCCAGTCCGCCTCTCCTTCGAAGATCCCTTCCCATATCTCTCAACGAACTTAGAGGGGACGGTTAACCTCGTTCACGCTGTTCTGGAGAAATGTCATGGAGCAAGGTTGATTGCCGCTTCTACAGCTGAGGTTTATGGTTGGCAGAGGAAGGGAAAGCCGGCTAGGGAGAAAGCTCCCCTGAATCCAGCTTCTCCATATGCAGTTAGCAAGGAGGCGGCTGACAGATACATTCAGATGGCTATGAAGGTCTACGGCTTGAAGGCTACAATTTTGAGGCCAATCAACACTTATGGACGAAGCGCCGAGAGAGGCTTCTTCACAGAGTACATGATCTCGACGATGCTGGAAGGCGGAACATGCTACGTCGGTGCGCCAGACTCAATTCGAGACTACATGTTCATCGACGACCATGTCAATGCGTATTTTCTCTCCATGAAGTCTGACAAGGCCGTTGGAAAAGTGTTCAATGTATCCCCGGGAAACCCTGTTTCAAACCGTGAGCTGGCAGAGATACTGGTTAGACTGGTGGCATTCGGCGGTAAGATTGTCTATGGCAGTTATCCGCCCGGTTATCCTCAGCGTCCCGCGACTTGGGACCCCGACTATCTGGTTCTTGATAGCTCTAGGATAAGAAAAGTCCTCGGTTGGCAACCTACCGTATCTCTGGAGGAAGGTTTGAGAAGAACAGTAAATAGTTGGCGCGAGATGAAAGCTTAAGTTTCGATGTTGAAAGATAGCGAGAAAGGAGATTCGCAGACTTCCCTAGAATGGTCGAGAGAATCATAGCAAGTCCATTGAGCGGTGTGGAAAGGATGAGGCGCACACTTGGATGACCTGAAATGAAGATATGTTTCTACCAGTCGAATAGCCTCACTTCAGGTGGTGGCGCTGATAACTGGGTAATCGAGGTTTCGAAGAAACTTGCCGAACGCCATGAAGTAAGCATAGCAGGATTGAAATACGCAGACGAGAGGAGGCTGGGATTTAAGAAAATTCACTCAATTTTGAGCGGAGTCAAGTATTATGAGTTTCCTTTCTTCAAGTTTCCAAGAGGGGTTGCGATGCCCAGCCCCTTCCACGTCAACAAGCTAACGGACATATTCAATTCTTGCGACGTTACCTATGTTTCGGTTCCTCGTCCACCCGGGGAGATGATACTTTCTTTTTTGAGGATGAAGATAAGGTGCGGTCTCGTTGCAGGCTTTCATGGCTCTCTAAGGTCAGATATATTCTTGCAAAGGTCATATGCGCCTGTATTGAGAAGGACCTTGGCAGTGTTCGACGCTTTTCACGCAGTAAATAGCGAAACATCTCATTGGCTGAGAGGTTTAGGTTTCGATCGTATCTTTCTTATCCCCAACGCCGTAGATACAGACATGTTCAGACTCGAAGAGAAGCAGTCGTATCCAATCTTCAAGGTTCTCAGTGTAGGAAGACTTGCGGAGGAGAAGGGCGCGGACAGGCTCATAGAGGTTATCCGCTATGTAAACGAACGGTCAACTGGCCGCGAAATCAAGTTTGTGATAGCTGGCTCAGGTCCACTTCAAGACACGATAGGAGAGATCGCGCGAAAATATGAGAATGTTGAATATTTAGGATGGGTCCCGCGGGAAGCTTTGCCCTCTCTATACTCAAACGCACACCTATTTCTCATGCCCTCCAAAACAGAGGCGTCACCCTTGGCATTGCTTGAAGCCCAGTCATGCGGCTTACCCGCTGTATGCTCGAAGATAACAGGTATCGCTGATGTAATTTCAGACACAAGCAAGGGGCGTCTTGTTAACCTGAGAGACACTGAAGGTTTCGCTAATGCTATTTACGAGTATTATGAGTTATGGCGTAACTCTCCAGAAGAATACTATGAACTTAGAAAAGAGATAAGAGAATATGCGGTAGCCAATTATGACTTTAATGCGACAATAGGAAGACTTGAAACAATGTTCAGGAGATGTATGGAAGATAAGACAGCACGCTAGTCTTTTGCAGAAGATTTGCAGATGATAGAACATGCTATCCTGTCTGCTATTGTTGCCTTCGTTCATAGCTATCCTATTTCAATACGTCTGTCGTCGTATGGATAGCATAGTCTTTCTAAGAAAATTGAGTGCTAACGTGAATTCCCTCGCTACTCCTTTCGAAGGTAAGATACTCTGTAATGCACGCATGATTTTTTGATCTGAAATCTTCCTTGAACTTTGGATATCAACCCGTTTCTTGTAGACCATGGGTAGATCTCTTAGAAACGAGACTATTGCAACTATCCCCCAAGGTCCCGACTCGAATAGAGCCATAAAAGGTATCATTGGGGAAAACGGCAGCACATGTCTAAGTAGCTCCCTCCCCGACATATTCTTTGTCCATAGTGATAATAGGTTCTTCACGCCGTAGAAGGCAAAGATTCGGGACGTATCTTTGCCTGATCTCAGTTCACCGCTTGCATCTTCATGGTATACTATTGCCTTAGGAGTACACGCGACCTCATAGCCCGCGAGCCATAATCTGATTCCTAGGTCTACGTCGTCATTCCCTATAAAGAAGTCTGGATCAAAACCTCTTACGGTCTCCCAAGCATCTCTTCTGATTACAAAGCCTGCGCCGATTGGATACAAGACATGCCAATAGGACCGCCTATGATGAAGTATGCTGCGAGGAAATCCTTTCCAGAGGAGACCGTCTAAACCAACTCCACCATGGGATATGATATCCGGGTTTCTTGAACTAAGGTTTACGCACTGAACTGCTCCAATCTCCTTATACATCTTCAGAAGCGCAACAGGTTCCTCAAGCCAATTCCGATGTACTTTGGTGTCTTGGTCTACAAATGCGAGGTATCTTCCTCTCGCTTTTGCTGCACCCAAGTTTCTTGCTCTACATAACCCAACATTGGAGTTCAATCGGATGATGCTTAAACGGTTGTCATCACACTCTTCTATCAACGCTAAACTTTCGTCTTTTGAACAGTTGTCGATTAGAAGTATTTCATCAACATGGTTTGAACGGATGATGCTGGTTATACAGTCACGTATAGTCTTATACCCATCATAGTTCACTACGATGACTGAAACCAGCTTCTGGAGCAAAAATACTCCCGTTGTGAATGCTAATCCATTGTACTACTTAGCTTTTTTTTCGGGCACGCACTCCCATCCAATAGCATTTCCGAAAGACGATTTCTCTCCGATGATACGGTGGCGATTATGCCCATACCTTGCGGTTTTCTTCTCTTTTCGACAACAAATCCTTGATTTGTTGGAAAATCTCTTATCTTATTCTCAGTCTCTTCTTCTTAACCTTGGCGATAACATGCTAGAGTGGAAATCCGAATATCGCTTGCGCGACAGAAACTCGTATGGCGCTGAAGAAGCGACAGCTACGAGCGGCCTAAAGGTTCTTGCCGTCTTACCTTCGTTCTACGGTTGGACTGGCGATGCTGTCAATGAAAGACAGCTCACTCTGGCTCTTTCGCGCTATGTGAAGTCAGTTTACGTGTTGACGCTGATCGGTCTAAAGCAGCTGGTTACTAGGCGTAGGTCAGAGCTGAAGGTTAGCGTTCCAGAGAACATGAGGGTACTGCCTCTACTATGCCCATATCTGCCTCCCCCTCTGGGTCTTTTCGAGATTGTTTTAGCCTCGTATGTGGTCAGTCTGTTCGCTATGATTCTCAAAATACTTCGTATTGTTGACTCAATATATGTAAGAAACTCGCTTCTGGCATTCGGCTTTGTTTCGATCAAGAATTTGGCGAAAGTTACTGTTGTTAAACTTCCTGCACTTGTTGAGGATGAGCTGTTGCCCACTATTGGAGGTCAGCTAAGTAAGGTTGTGGTGAAACTCTGCGAGACGGCCGATAAACTAGTCGTTGCGAAAGCTGGGCGAGTATGCGTTCCTTCTGGAGCCTTTCGACAGCAGTTAATCGCAAGAAGAGGATTGTATATTAGAACTCCGGTCTTTGTGATCAGTCCAGGCGTAGACGTGAAGAAAATGAGAAGTATGAAACCGGACGATCAGGCCTTCTCAAGAAGTGAGACAAGAATCGGCTTCATAGGCTCACTCAGCTGGTGGCAGGGGGTGGATCTACTTGTTGAGTCGATGGCAATCGTGAATAGACAGTTTCCTGAAGCGCACCTGTTCATTGTTGGAGGAGGAAAAATGAGCGAAATGCTGGAGCAGAAGTGTCGGAGTTTAAAGGTGAGGTGCACGCTTACTGGCTTGATACATCATGAAGACGCCGTCAAACTATTGGCGACGTTCTACATACTAGTTTCACCCGGAAGAAGGACGTCTACAACAGAGTCAAATATCCCGATAAAGCTCATTGAGGCTTGGGCCCTCGGCGTTCCAGTAATAGTAACAAAGCACAAAATTCTGGATGGCAGGTTCAAAGACAGAGAAGACTTGATATTTTGTGAGCCAGAAGTCAAGGATATAGCTGATGAAATCCTCTTGGCGCTCACGAATCCAGAGATGATAAATAGACTCGCGGGGAGAAGTACACTACTCGCTGAGGAATTCGATTACGAACATATAGCTTCAAAACTACTAGAAGCCTTGAATGAATTAAAGCGGAAAACCTCCTAATTATTCGGCAGAATCTATGCAGGTTTTTGTACGAGAAACCGAAGTGCTGGTGAAGGATTCATTTAAAGCATAATCGCCCAGACTCTGCATAGCTCAGGCTGGTTTCCTACTAAATTTGGTTTATTCGACTTGTGTAACTCTAGGAGGGGGATGGATTCAGTTAAACTCCATATATCAATATCTACGTGACTGGATTTCGGGTTACGCGAAAAACTTGGACCCCTTTCACCGAATACACCTGCGGAAAGAGGTCTGGCCTCTGATCGGCATTGTAGAGGAACTGGGACTCTAAGTACGGATACGCTCTGTCTTCACCCTGCCATGAACGGACCCCTATGACAATGTACACATCAGTTCCATTGGATGCGTTTAGCACTGCTTCAGGAAACGCTATTGGCGAATTCATTAGCGTGCTGTTGAACTCTGCTCCTTCCAAGAAGCTCCTCTCGCTTATCACGCAGAAAGCCTTTCGTAGAACGCCACCGGTAACGTCGGGGGATAGAATTAAGAAGGGGGGAAGTGGAGGGAGCGGGGGTGGAGGAGTCAAGAAGGCGATCACACAAGCCTCCTTACCCGTGTTGTCTCTTATCCATTTGAGTGCATCGTAAACTTCTTCTGATGGTGAATCCGGCCACTTGTCGTACTGAAACGTCACTATCCATGGAGAAGCTACGTCGCAACCGACCGTTTCAGAACTCTGGGCAGTCAATTCATTCAATGTGAGAGCGAAGTCGTGGTTTCCGCCATAGTTCACTACATTCAAATTGCCCACGACTACAAGGATTAGGATAGCGATGCTAAGGATTTGAGTAGATCTTCTTCTCATCCAATTATATGATCCTGATGTAATCACGGATTTGAATTTGTGAAATCTTATCATGGTCTCTATTTTGTCAACGCTTTTGATCAGAGCAATAGCCGCGAAGATCGAGAGAGGAAATGCTGCGATAGAGAAGAGATAGGTCACTCCAGTGTCATACTTACCTCCTCCAACTATTAGGGACATAAAGATCAGAATGATTATTGAGGCAGAGTACACGGAAAGAAAGATTGACGATGGGTTTCGTCTTAGTTGTCTATGCGCCAACGTGTATGTGAAACCGGAAACCCCAAGGATCGGAAGAATATAACCCCAATGTTTAACGAGAAGTGGAAGGAAGGACGAAAGTGTACTTTGGCTAGCGAAAGAAGCTGATCTCAACCCACTATCAACCAGCGTATACATGAAAACTATTGCCCCAAATGGGTCAGGGGTGTAGAAGTACCATAAGACTCCTGCGAAGAAAACCGATAGGACAACGATCAGGACAAGTCTGGTGAAATAGGGAGTGTTGCGCAGGTTGACAATGCATAAAAGCGGGAGAAAGACCGTGTAGATCGCAAGGGGGAGAGACCAGAACATCACAGTCATCGTCATAAAGAAAATGCTCGCAGCCATATTGCGCCACGTCGGCGTATAGCGAAGTCGAAGAAGAAAAAGTAGGGAAAGGACCAGCCAGAAATGAGTGAAGCATTCAGGATTACCGATTGAAGTTCGTATCGCATACCATCTAGAGATGGACACAAGAACTATCGAGAAGGCGGCGACTCTCCTCGACTTTGACACAAAAAAGGATAGGAAATACATTGGAACTAGATTGAGCGCCGAGACAACGGGATAGAATCGTACAACTTCATACCCGCTAGTCCTAGTAACCACGGCGATTAAGGCAGCCAATAGTGGGTAGGCTTTCGGGTAGACCGCGATGGAAAGAAATGAAGGCGCGCTTCTAATCATAGAAAGCTGCTCAATAAGGGATCCTTGTGCAAACCTCTCAACCACTAATGCCCAAAGCCAAGGGTCACCAGCATGCAGAACGGGATCTGCCAAAGCCAAATACAACTTTAACGAGAAGACGGCTACCGAAACTACGATGAGTGGCCAAAGGCTTATGACATGATTCTTTATGACGCTACAAGCATTAGACGCAGTCTCTGAAAAGCACTTGATTGAGACCTTGAATTGAATCTTAAGCTTCCCCCAGACTCTTTCATCCTAGATTCTATTGATCATAAAAATGTTTAGCGGTATTCGGGATTATGGGTAACTAATCCGCTTTGTAGGCGGTAACTGCCTTTTCGAAACATCTTTCCACAAGTTTCGCGACTGAATCCCATGAAAATCTTTCTATGGATACTTGGCGTCCTCTTTGTGCCATGTCGAATGCAACATTCTTATTTTCAAGTAGGTTGATTATCGCCTTGGCGAATTCATCAATATTCTTGTGAGGGGTAGTCAGTCCGCCCCCTGTCAATTTTGTCACTTCTCGGATGGCGGGTATGTCATAGGCGACGTAGGGGGTGAGGGCCATATTTGCTTCAAGTAAGACTAAGCCGAATCCTTCGTCGCTGCTGGGAAGGAGGAGGACTTCAGATTCCCTAAGTATTCTCAGTTTATCCTCGTCGGATAGGGGCGGGCGTCTGAAGGATTTGATGAAGTTGTTGGTACGGCTTAATGATTCGATGTAGGATTCAAGGGGTCCTGAGCCAACTATGATTAAAGTTGCGTTGGGGATAGTCTTCCGGACAATTGTTACAGCTCTAATCGCATCAATTACGTTTTTATAATTAACCAGTCGCCCCAAGAATAGGAGTTGGTTTTCAACCTTCTTTTTCCCTGCCTCGGGGAAAGGCGTTGAATCGACGCCGCAGTATACCACGTCGATATTTCCTCTTGGCTGATATTTTAGGAGCTTTGATTTCACAGCTTCTGATATGGTAAGCATACGGTGGTAAGGTATTCTCAGTATTAGCTGTTCTAAGCTCCATCCGGCAAGACCTGTTAAACTGTAGATTCTGAGCCAGTGCTCTAATCCTAGGAATCCTCCGCTTGAATAGATGTCGAAGAAGGTTGCTACGCAAGGGCATAGGCCTTTGGAGGCGAGGTATAGAGGCAAGCATGGTCTGAAGATCTGAGGATTTGCGACATCGATTCCGTATTCTTTGATGAGTCTTCGGGAGGCATTTGTGAGAGTGATGAGGAAGGGGAGAGAAGCTATACTGGAGGAGTATTCAAAACGACCTTTGATCCTGTGAATCTGAATCCCGTCCGTTACCTCGTAGGCTGCTGGGAGGGTTCCTTCGTCTAAGAAACTTCTTTGAGGACAGATAACATGAACTTCATGTCCATGTTTGACGAGGGCTCTTGAAACATTTAGAGCGAAGACTTCTCCTCCGCCATATACTTGAGGGTAGAAAACTTCGGTTCCAATTAGAATACGCATGAGATTACTATCTTCTAGAACTTCGTTATAGAGTTCTTCGGCAATCCTCTGACCTGCATCAGCAGCAGCATAATAGCTTGGCAGTTCATCATCGTGGAAATTCCATGTTTGCGCATTGTTAAGGGATGGCTTGGAACCCTGCGTTCTCGAAATGCTTATCGAACGTGAAGGCGTGTGTGATTCCAAGTCTCTTC
>Ga0315312_1002395_pt1 | contig 13058 bp, 2 predicted proteins | sample TDP7_MG_FD_203629 | JGI IMG/M metagenome (GOLD analysis project Ga0315312, IMG submission 203629) | Freshwater sediment microbial communities from Lake Towuti, South Sulawesi, Indonesia - TDP7 | ecosystem: Environmental > Aquatic > Freshwater > Lake > Sediment | place: Indonesia: South Sulawesi... | reverse complement strand
TATTGTCGCCAGAGCTCAGTACGTTGTCTAGGTTGTTGTCTATCCAGTTCTCCAGTGTGTAGTGCCTGCTGTTATCGGGGTAGAGCTCGTGAAGCCGGGAGTTCTCGGGATCCCTTAGGTTTTCGCGCAAATTGTCGAGGTATTTCTTATTCTCTCCTGTCTGACTGACGACGATATCGTATTTCACATCGACAACTTCGTGCCACCACGTCAGCATCGTGTTCTCATCGTGAATGTTGTCAAGCGAGATTATGTCGCCTAGCCCCAGGACGTTATCTCGATTTTCATCGACCCAGCCCTTCAGATGGTACCATCTCGAGAAGGTCGGCCAAATCTCATGCCACCTAGAGGAAATTGGGGAACGTCTCATGTCCTCATTTTCCCAGCGCGGAAGGTTCTCAGGATCGAGTTCGATGTGCATGTCCTGCTCGAGGTTATCTATTGTTGGTTTCCAGTTTTCGTTATCCCCCACGCTGAGGTTGTAGTTCCTTTTTTCCCAGCCCAAGTTTTTCACTGTTACTGTATAGATGATATTTTCCCAGCGCGGGCGGCTTTGGTTTTCAGGCGAGACCGATACATGTATCTCGTACCGCCCAAGGCTGTAAGCGATTACGAGCCGTGGCAAGTATCCCGGCCAATCCCTATGCGTGTAAAAAGTAGCTAGATGGTCCGGTGGGCTATTTTCCTCCGCATCGATCAAGCATAGGCTCACAATCTTATCGTTTTCAAATTGCTCCAGTAAGTATTCGCTTATGGCCCATTCATACCAATTATCTCCCCCGGTCACTTCCACACTACCGCTGATGGGTTCCCCTTCCTGGGGCATGTTTCCCCAGGTTATCGTGTTCTCACTCCAGTTATCATTGTCCACGCGATAGCATCGCACGTTCGCCTCGTGCCACCCAGGCGAGGTGCGGAGGAGGAGCGTCCCCCCAGCAAATTTCGAGCCCTCGGGGAGGGATACCCCCCTAAGGTCGAACTTCAGGAATATTCTCATTGGATTATCCTCGGATCTTCCGACCCTCAGGTAATCGTTATCGCCATATTTGTTATCAGGATATTTCCCCCACACCAAGGAATCGTCGATCCGCGAAATTTCCGGGCGGAGGATTTCTCCCTTTGAGAATGCGATACACGAGGCCTCAGCTCTGATGTTTTCATTCTCAACTGAGGTTATGCGAACGATTATTTTGTCGCTCGTGGCCTGCGGGGAATACCAGGAAACTATGACACTTAACGTCCTCTCCCCATGCGACTCAGCCCAAATAGTAATGTTCTCGTTGTCCAGAGTCGGATACCATCTCGGATTGGGGACGGTTATGTTGTCCTCAAGGCGGCGCGTCCCGGCGTTATCCTCGACCGTCAGGTTAAAGCCCTTCGAGTAGGTGGTGGGGTTAGTGACCCTCACGGTGTAACGGAGGTTCTCCCCCCTATAGCCCTCCTGATACGAGGGTAAGATGGACGCAGTCGGGAGCACTGACTGGGCGATGCATGAATTCTCATCCCAGATGCTTTCGTTATCGACTGAGGTGACCCTGACAGTTATCTTGTCCTCGGTGCCCGGAGCGGCATTGTCGGGAATCTTGACCCTGAGCGTGGTTGGCTTGTTCTCGCCCGGTGGCACGTTGTCGAACAGGGCATTTTCAAGCGCCAAGGCCCAGCCCAAGTTGTCCCAGTTCTCCAGGCGATAGCTGTTGTTCTCCCATCCAATGTTCTTGACCGTCACCCGGTACTCAACCGTCCTTCCAGGATAGTCATAGGCATAGTTTTCTACAGCATTTTCTCGGGAGATCGAAACTCTTACCCAATCTCGGGATGGCCTGTAGAGGATCCTGAGGTATGGTTTATAAGTAATATTTTCCTTTGAAAGGAACATAACCCAGTGATTTGGTGGGATGTTCTCCCCGACCCCAATCATAGCGAAGCTCGCTACGTTATCGACCTGATATTGGCCCCGCACGAAGTCCGTGACGTTCCAGGAATTCAGCCAAGGTCCTGGTGGAGGATCAAATACTATCTCCTTTGGCCCATCCAAGTTATCGCCGATCGATGGCTGATTGTTCCATATTATATTGTTCTCGCTCCAGCCGTCGTTGTCCACTCGGTGGCATTGCACGTTTTCACCGTAATATAGGTTCTCTGAATAGAGGTAAAGCCATACATTCTCGACCGTCCAGCCGACTGGAACCGTCGGTAGTTTGAACTTCAGGAACGACCTAGCCCGACTACCCTCCAGCATTCCGACGTATAGGTTATCGCCACTATAGTTACTGCCACGAGCGGCAAAACGCACGTGAGCGTCGTCGGTTGGATAGGTCCTCTCCTCAAATAGCTTCGAGTGAGCGATGCATGAGTTCTCAGCGCTGACATTTTCATTCTCGGACGAGGTCGCGCGGACGGTTATGTTGTCGCTCGTGCCCGGCGGGAAGTGCCAGGGGATCGTGACGATAAGCGTGGCGTTCTCATTCTCTCCGGCTGAGATTGTTAGTGAACTTGGGGAGATCATTAAGGACCAGCCCAAATTATCTAAGTTTTCCAGCCTGAAATTGTCCGTGATCGTGCCCGTGTTTTTGACGGTCACAATATAGGTGAGATTTTCCCCGCGGCGGTTGTCCTCCTTATATTGGGGTGTGATCGACACGCTGACGTTCGCGTAGCCCGCGTGCGCTATGCAGCTCGCGTTGTCAGTTACAGTGTTATCCGCCCATGAGGTGGCGGTGACGGTTATGTTGTCCCTTGTACATGGCACGACGTTCTCAGGCACTGTGACTGTGAGCGCCGCCCTTCCGTTCTCGACCCTTGAAACCCCTACATTCTCCGGCGAGATTGAAAGGCTCCAGCCTGAGTTATCGCTCCAGGTCAGCCTGAAGTTATCGTTCTCCGAGCTGGTGCTCGTGGTCCAGACCTTCACAGTGTAGGCGAGGCTGCGTCCCGGCAGGGCGCTGTTCTCGCTGGGTGTGACAGATACATATACGGCTAGGGAGTGGGCTATGCAGCTTCCCGAGCGGTTTTCGCGGTTATCTGCCTGTGAGGTAGCAGTTATGATCACGTTATCGCGAGTGCACGGCGTGGCGTTGTCTGGGATGGTGACGGTAAACGTCTTGCTGTTTTCCTCGCCCCGTCCGACGTTCTCGATCCTGTTCTCCGGGAGCGAAAGCGACCAGCCAGAGTTATCGCCGATCGTCAAAGAATAGTTATCCTGAAAGTCCACGTTGTCCGTGGTCGTGTTCCTTAAAGTCACCGTGTAGGTGAGGTTCTCCCCTCGCAGCCTGCTCTGGGAGCTAGGTGAAATCGAGACATCAAATGTCACGCGGGCGAGATGGGCTGTGCACATGTTCTCAGCCCTTACATCGGCATTCTCAAGCGAGGTGACTATGACGCGGACGTTATCTCGAGTGGCGGGTGTGGCATTGTCCGGTATCGTAGCGTGTAGGGTGGTCGTCATGTTCTCCCCCCGAGGCACGTTATCGAATCGAGCGTTATCGAGCAGCATTGACCACCCCAAGTTGTCCAAGTTCTCCAAACCGAAGTTATCTACGATATTTCCCCTGTTCCAGACCGTCACGGTGTAGTCGAGCGTCCACCCCCTGAGCCCGCTTAGATTTTCGGGCGAGATCGAGACCTCAACCCTTCTGATGATGATCGAGTAAGCTATGCAGCTCGCATTGTCGCTCACCTCTGAATTTTCCTGTGAGGTGGCGGTGACGGTTATATTGTCCTCCAGAAGCGTCCTCGCATTCCCTGGTATGGGCACGCTTAATGTGGTCGGTCTGTTTTCGCCCGCTGGGACCTCGAGTAGGTTATCTAAAAGCCTCGGCCCCCAACTCGGAACGGCATTATCGCTCACAATCAGGATATAATTATCATTTTCAGTTCCCATGTTCGTAACGGTAACAGTGAATGTAGCGTTTTCCCCGGGCCAAGCGTCGTTATCGGGGGGGGAGATCGAAACATCAACACCTCGAGGGACCATCACATGGGCTATGCAGCTGTCGTTGTCCTTCTTCGTATTATCTCCCTGGGAGGTCGCGGCAACCCATATGTTGTCTCTCGTGCCCCTTATCGCGTCGTCGGGTATGCGGACGTGGAGTGTAGTGGTCCTGTTTTCACCCTGTGGAATATTCTCAAACCGATAGTCATCGAGCCTTATGTTATCTCCCCAGCCGGCGTTGTCGCCTTTGGTCAGGTCGTAATTGTCGTCGCCGAGGCTTCCGATGTTTTTGACGGTAACAATATAGGTCAGGTTTTCGCCGGCCAGGTTTTTCTGATAGGGTGGCGAAATCGACACATCCACGCCCCTGCTAGGGAGTACCTGTACGGTTATCGGGCCTGCAGCTACTGTAGACATGCTTGGCTCCCATAGGGTTATCTGGTTCATCGCGAAGTAGATGTCTTGGTTGTCCGGGCTGTGGGGGGTGCCATCCCCACTGGCGGCTCGAAGCCATATGTCCACGTAGAAAGTCCCGTTACGCGCTATGCCTGAGCCATCATCAGCTATCTCGATCTGCCATCCATTGGGGATCGCGTAGTCAAGTATGTACACGTTCTCCACAGAAGTGCCGTCCGACCAGTAGACGGATGGGGTGTTCTCTAGGCAGAAGTTCTCCACTGGATCGCCGTAGTGGTACCAATAAATGGGCCCCCACATGAAGTACCCCGTATCCGGTTTGTCAAACGTTACCGAACCCCTCAGGAGGAAAACTCCACCCTGCTGAACCGTGATTGGGCTAGAAGGGGCAGTGGCAGAGGTCGCGAAAACCGGCGTGGCGATGAAGAGTATCAAAAAAAACATGATAAGGACGAATGAGAAGGAAATCAGACTATATTTTGGATCTTCACCCATTGCCACCCCCTCCAGTACCTCCATAAAGCAGAATGGTTTATATCATCTTCGCCGCCCCATATTTTATCGTAGCTTTAAGGTGGCGCATCTCCCCACTGTCTAAGGATATCCTTGCCCTCTGCCCTGAACGCATCACGCAGCTCTGGGTGATCTCCCCAAGCCCTGAGGATGGCTTTGTATCTGTCCTTGAGGTGGCTCTGGTGCACGGTGAAGCTCGCAATGGTTGAGATCACTTCCGCCGTGTTATCTGTGGTCAGTACGAGCTTGACTGTTTGCACCGTTCCCCAGGGATATCCTTCAGTTCCCCTGGGGTGCGGGACATTTTCTTTCTCTTTAATGTTTTCCGGCGGCGTAAAGTTATGGATGACGCTCTCCGCCTGTAAAGTGATGTCGTCGTACTTGTAGAACTTCACGACGAGCTTTGACCCGGTGTAAAGCTGAAGGTCCTTCTCCAGGCTGACCTTGTATAGATTTTCAAGCCTGAACGTCGCCGCCCCCATCCAGGGCAATACCGCGTGGACGGTGACGGTGTCATTGTCCGTCACCTCCGCGTTGTCTACCGCCGTTGCAACGACGATTATGTTATCCGTGGTGCAAAAGAGGTTCTCATTATCCGGTACGGAGACTGTCAACTTGGTCTCCCTGTTCTCATTCCCTGGGATTTCAAGGTAATCGTTATCCAGCTTAAGTGCCCAGCCGGCGTCGTCGTTATTTTCAAGTTGGTAATTTTCCCAGATGTTGCCCAGGTTCTTGACCGTGACGGTAAAGACAACATTTTCGCCTATCAAGCCGAGCTGACTTTCTGGCTCAATCGATACCTCGATGCCCCTAATCACCGGGACATGGGTAATGCATGAGTCGTTATCACTGACCGTATTATCCGTTTGGGAGGTCGCAATTACTGTTATGTTGTCATGGGTGCAGCCTGTCGCGTTATCGGGTATTGTCACGGTCAGCGTTGCCTCTCCTGAACTGCCGGAGGCAACTGATATCTCAGAGGGTAAGAGGCTCAGGCCCCAACCCGTGTTGTCGCCCACCTTTAACAGGTAATTGTCATCTAAGTTTCCCGTGTTCGTCACCGTAACGAGGAAGGCGACATTTTCCCCAGGCAATCCGCTTCTGTAAGTGGGCGAGATTGATATTGATACCGCATAGGGCGGGACGTAAATAACCTCGAGGTATGGATCGCGACCGTCGTATTCGCTCGCGCAAAATAGAATGGATAGTTCCTCCGCTTCACCGTTTATTAAAAGAAACCTGCCATCGTCTACACCGATGGATGGTTCGCTTTCATTATCGTTTACCCACCTCAATCTGAAACTTGTAAAGGTATTAGCGGCATCGTAGTCAACCTTCAGTTGGCTCAACACGTCCAGATTGTCCCAACCGTGCGACATGAATTTGCCCGCATTATTTTCTCCATCCGTTAGGGTTTGATTGTTGAATTCACTTGCCGTTATATTTTCACCCCAAAGCTGGTTTTCAACCCTAAACAGTGCGAGGTTTCCATCCCAGTTGTCTGCGGCTAACCTGTACATCCAAAGTTTCGCCGAGATCATGCCGGATCCAGGGGGAATGCAGCTCACGTCGAATTTTAACTGCGATCTAGAGTATCCTCTCGCATATTCACCGAATGCGTAGATGTCAGCGGTTGGGTAAATCAAGGTCCTTATCTCCGTCTTTATCCCCAAAGCATGTGCTACGCAGCTCGCGCTGTTCTCGATTGTGTTATCAGCTTGTGAGGTCGCGGTGACGGTAATGTTGTCCTCCGTGCAGGGCATCGCGTTCTCAGGTATGGTGACGGTGAGCGTGGCGTTCTCACTTCCATCCGGTGGAATATTTGTGAGCAGGTTCTCGGAAAGTTCCAAAGGCCAGCCCAGGATGTCGTTCACGGCCAGGTCGTAATTGTCCTTTAGTCCCCCTAGGTTCTTGACGGTTACAATATAGGTCAACGCAGTACCAAGCGGCCCTTCTTTGTAATGGGGGGAGATAGATACCTCAACGCCTACGGGCAAAGCGGCGTGGGCAATGCAGCTATTCTCATCGCTTACCCAGGTCCCGGTCGCGGTGACAGTAATGTTGTCCTCTGTGCAGGGCATCGCGTTCTCAGGTATGGTGACCCTCAGCATTGTCGTCCTGTTATCATTCCTTGGAACCACAAGCCAAGCATTGTCGAGCGTCGGGCTCCAGTTCTCTTTGTCATCGACCGTCAAGATGTAATTGTCTTCAACGTTTCCTGTGTTTTTAATCGTGACAGTATAGCTAAGCGTGCTTTTCGGTACCCCACTCTGATAACTCGGTGAAATGGATACCTCAACGCTGCGGATAATCAGAGCATGAGCGACGCAGCTGTTGCTGTTCTCAATCGTGTTGTCGGTCTTCGAGGTAGCGATGACCATTACGTTGTCTCTCGTGCAGGTCTCCGCGTTCTCTAAAATGGTAACGCTGAGCGTTGTCTGCCTGTTCTCGCCTGGGCCGACGTCGTAGAAATTCTCGTTATCGAGGGTCGGATTCCAGCTGGGCAAAACATTATCCCTGACGATTAGGGTGTAGTTATCCGGGACGTTGCCAGTGTTCTTAACTGTTACAGCGTACTTGAGTGTTTCTCCTGGCGGGCCGCTACTTTCGCTCGGTGAGATCGACACCTCAATGCGCCTGAGGATACTCGCGTGCGCCTGACAGTTTTCGCTATTTTCCACATCCAGGTTTTCCATCGAGGTAGCAGTGACTCGTATGTTGTCAATGGTGCAGCCTGCTACATCAGTGGGCACGACGACGCTTAGTAAAATAGTGCGATTTTCACCTGGCTGAACATTGTCGAGCCGATTCTCGGAGAGCTTTGGATCCCAGCTTGGGTCGGCGCTATCGTCCACCGTTAGGTTATAGTTATCCTTGGCATTGCCAGTGTTCATGACCTTAACTTCATAGGTTAGGTTCTCTTTGGGCAAGCCACTATCATAGCTCGGCGAGATTGATACTTTCACACCTCTGATCACGGCTGCGTGGGCGATGCAGTTGTTTTCGGCTTTCACGTTTTCGTTTTCCTTTGAGGTCGCGGTGATGGTTATATTGTCTTTAGTGCATGGGACAGCATCCCCAGGGATGGTGACGCTTAACGTGGTTTCCCCCTGGTTGTTCTCAAAGGGTGGAATGCTGTCGAACTGGTTTTCTGGGAGGGTTGGACCCCAGTTCTCGTTTTCTCTCACGCTCAAGGTGTAGCTGTCCGTGGCATTGCCGGTATTGACAATGGTGACGGTGTAGTTCAGTATCGCCCCAGCTAGCCCGCTTTGGTAAGTCGGTGATATCGATACATGGACGCCTCGCACGATCGTCGCATGCGCTATGCAGCTTGCGTTATCACTTTTCGTATTGTCTCCACGTGAGGTGGCGGTGACGGTTATATTGTCCCTCGTGCAGCCGATTGCATTTTCAGGTATGTGAACGCGCAGCCATGTCGTCTTGTTCTCATTTTCCGGAATGTTCTCTAACCGGATATCATCGAGCGTTATGTTAACTCCCCAGCCAGCGTTGTCCCCCTTGGTTAAGTCGTAATTATCCTTGCCGAGGTTTCCAGTGTTCTTGACCGTGACGAGGTAGTTTAGAGTCGTGCACGGCACCCCGCTCTGGTTGTCCGGTGAGATCGAAACATCCACACCTCGACCGACCACCTGTACGACTATCGGGCCGGCGGGCACCATAACTGAGCCCGGCTCCCACAGGGTTATCTGATCCATCGCAAAGTAGATGTTTTGATTGTCTGGGCTGTGGGGGGTGCCATCGCCGCTGGCCGCTCGAAGCCATATGTCTATGTAAAAGGTCCCGTTACGCGCTATGCCTGAGCCATCATCAGCTATCTCGATCTGCCATCCATCGGGGATCGCGTAGTCAAGTATGTACACGTTCTCCACAGACGTTCCATCCGACCAGTAGACGGATGGAGTGTTCTCCAGGCAGAAGTTCTCCTTCGGGTCGCCGTAGTGGTACCAGTAAACGGGCCCCCATATGAAGTACCCTGTATCCGGTTTGTCAAAAGTTATCGAGCCCCTCAGGAGGAAAACACCACCCTGCTGAACCGTGATCGGGCTAGGAGGGCAGGTGGCAGAGGTCGCGGAAACCAGCACGGCAGTAAAGAACGTTGAAAGAAGAGCGAGGAGAATCAATGAAATAAAAATCGGACCATATTTAGCAAATCTACCCATCACTTCCTCCTCCTTGTCCCCCTATAGTTATAAGCAGATAGCTCGTTTAAAAAGATGTTGTTTTATTCAAACCTGAAAATAACAGTGCAATAAAAGGTAAAAAAGTGCTCGCAGGGCACTTTTCGAACAATGCTTACGCTTGCTGCCAGCCGTGGTGTTTATCGCAGCTTTAGGGTGGCGCGCTCCCCCACTGTTTTAGGATATCCTTGACCTCTGCCCTGAACGCGTCCCATAGCTCCGGGTGACCTCCCCACTCCTTGAGGATGGTTTTGTTCCTGCTCCTGAGGTGGCTCTGGCGCACGGTGAAGCTCGCTATGGTTGAGATCACGTTCTCGGTGTTGTCAGTGGTCAGGACCAGCTCAGCTTTTTTCACAGCCTTGCTCACCGGGGGGGACCCTTGTGGGGGATGTGGCACGTTCTCATTTTCTACAACGCTTTGTGGCGGAGTAATTTCCTCGATGACGTTCTCGTTTTCGGAGTTGTTGAGGTAGTCGTAGAACTTCACCACGAGTTTCCTTCCGGCGTAGAGCTGGAGGTCTTTCTCCAGGCCGACCTTGTACAGGTTCTCAAGCTTGAACGTCGCCGTTCCCTCCCAATCAAGCGTCACCGCACGCGCGATGCAGCTCGCGTTATCCTTGATGGTGTTGTCTCCCTGGGAGGTCGCGATAACGGTTATGTTATCCCTCGTGTCGTGCGCTGCGCCCCCTGGTATGGTGACGCTCAGCGTGGTCTGTCTGCTCTCACTAGGTCGGACGTTTTCAAACCTATTTTCCAGAAGCGATGGGCCCCAGTTTTCGTTATCGATTACCTTCAGGTCAAAGTTATCGTTTTCAGTCCTGGCACTCGTGACCGTGACGGTGTAGGTTAGAGTTTTCCCAGGTGCCCAACTCTGATAGCTCGGTGAGATCGAAACCGAAACCCCGGGCGGTGGCGTAGGTAGGTATGCCCAGAGGACGGGGTCCCCATAGCAGCCTCTCCAACAGTATATCTTGCCACCGCTGCCCCTCGCGAAGCCGAGGCGGGGGCCATTTTGATCGGTGATGCCATTTGGTAGGTCCGAAAGTTTCGTCCAACTATTTCCTGAGATGTTGTAGCAGTAAAAGTTTTCTCCAGGGTCCTCTAAGGCAGAGCCGCCGCCAAGCGCGTAAATATTATCGGAATAGCTACCGCCCAACCAGACCAACGATCCCCCGTCGCCGACTCCGCCTGCCTCCGGGATATCTGGCAAATCACCCCAAGTATTATCGGTGAGACGGAAGCGCGCGAAAGCCCTATCCTGAGATCCATCGGTCTCGTGCCATTCCCCTTGCAGCGCGTAGAGGTTTTCTCCGCCAGCCCAAACCAGCGAGGAGCCATCGTCCGATCCCTCCCCAGACCAACTCGGATTATATGGCAGCGTTTCCCAGCTGTTCCCATCGATATTGTAGCGACAGAAGGTCGTCTGATTTGATCCCCACTTGTTTCCGACTACAGCATAAATCCAGTCGGTCTGAGTCCCGAGCACACTTCCAGGTACCCAAGTTATTGCATCTCCAGCGCCTTGCCCTCCAGGAGTATTCTCTAAATTCTCCCAGTTGTCGCCTGAGATGCTGTAACGGTAAAAATAATAGCGAGTATTATCACCCGTATCTTCGTAGCTACCGCCGAAAAGAGCGTAGATGTAATCTCCACTGTCCCATGCCATGCAGGTGCCGCTCTTGAACGATCCCCACATAGGGGTGCCCGTTTTCCCTGGTTTCCACCGCGGTCCCGATGGAACCGCAAGGCAATGCCATGTATCGTCGACAGAATTATAGCACATGAAACGATCAGAAAATGGTGATGATGTGTTGCTATTCGCGATATAGATGTTCTCGCCCGCGCCCGTCACAGCCACAGCATAATCTTTTATGCGGGGAGAATAAGATGCAACACTCCAGACTTCAGGACCGGCGGCAATTGCTTCGGCGGAGGCGCTTATCCTGTTGTCCGCCTGCGAGGTCGCGGTCACGGTTATTTTGTCAAGCGTGGCGAGTTCCTCATTCTCTGGTATGGTGACTCTGAGCGTAACTGTCCTGTTCTCACCAGGTGGAACGTTGTCAATGTTGTCCGAGAGCGTCGGGCCCCAGCCGGCGTTATCGCCCACCACCAGATCATAATTGTCATTGATCGTGCCTCGATTCTTGACCGTGACGGTATACTCAAGATCCCCCCCAAGCCGGCCAGCCTGAGAGCTAGGAGAAATGGACACGGAGAACAAAACTGGAGGCGCATTCTCGTAGTACCACACCTCCAGATAAGGCCACTGTGTTGGGTATCTGTTATCATCCTTGGCGGTGAAGTCCACGTCAGTGTTATTATCAGGGTCAAGATCCTCTTGAGGTGAGTACAGGACGAAGCTCGCCGCTCCATCCGAAATTTCGTTCTCAATGTATGATTTGACGGGGATGCCCGGCCAGCAATGGATCGCGCCGAGCCAGGGGTCAATAGAATACCCCGGGTAATTGACGTACTCGTGGTAGAGATTTTCTACTTTGGGCGGCTGATTGCTCCAATCTATCTCATTTTCCCTCCAATTGTCGTTCTCGACCGTCCAGACTTCGACCCAACACCACCTTCCTTCGGTATAGATTCCAAAGTGGTGGTAAAGCCCCAAATAAGCGTTCTCGATCAATGCCCCTGGTGGAATTGACGATATATCGAACTTGAGGAACGATCTCTCCCGAGGCCTATCATAGCCAGTTCCAGATTCATGATATCTGCCGCATGGGAGATCGTTTTCGTAATTTTCGCTCAGGTTGCCCCGGTTTTCCATCACAGCTTGATCATCGGTGGGATATTCCTTGTAGTGTTTGGGTGGGGGGACGACGTAACATATGGCCGTGCAGCTATCGTTGTCCCTGATGTTTTCGTTCTCTTGGGAGGTAGCGGTGACGGTTATGGTGTCCTCGGCGCCGTGCTTGGCATCAACTGGAATGGTGACGCGGAGAGTCGTCTGCACGTTCTCGCCTGGGCCGACGTCGTAGAAATTCTCGTTATCGAGGGTCGGATTCCAGCTAGGCGAAATATTGTCGCTGACGGTCAGGGTGTAGTTATCCACGACTTCGCTGGTGTTTTTAATGATGACGGTGTAGGTTAGCGTCGCCTCGGGAAAGCCGCTATTCTCGCTCGGCGAGATCGACACCGAAACTCCAAGCGATGGTTCACTGGGACTGAAGAAGTTCTGCGGTTCTCTCGTATCTCTGACAATGAAGTCCGCGGCATTGTTGTCCGTGTCCGTTCCATTGCCCCCCAGTGGGTCGAGGTATCCCGGCTTGCGCTCAACGCTCTTTGGAGAGGTCAAGTGAGCTGGTCCAGGTGATCCCTCATAATAATTCGCGGTAGGACCATACCCTACCATGTCGACGACGTTGCTAAGCGAATCGACGATACGGATGGACCTGTTTTCGTTTGCGAAACCCGTAGTATCATCCCACCACTTATCAGGCGTTACAGCCCCAGCGTACCCTGCCGGGTTTGCGAGTAGGTAAAATCCGTGCGAGGGGATGATTTTGTTGTCCGCAGGGCCGATGGTTGCCCTAGTAGCCCAAACTGTCAAGGCGTACTCCAGTTTCCAGCCCTGGATGTTGATATCACTATCGGTTGGATTATACAACTCTACGAACTCATCATATGCGCCGCCCGGTCCTATTGTCGCGAACTCGCTTATGACCACGTGATCTGTCTGCGCCTGCACCGTTTCGACCGAAACTAGAAGCATAGGAGGTGAAACCAATGACATCAACAACAATATCGACAATAATATGCTACTCCAATGATCTGTCCTCATTCATTACCCCCTATAAGCCTCCAATTTTATTTTTATTTAACCTAATTTATAACTATCGATTAAGCAAATTTTCCCTGATTTAGGGCAAATTGCCGATTTCATACTTGCGCGATGTCTCATCGACTAATTGGAATGAGGGGGCCATCGTACTTGGTGCTGCCAAGCTTTTGTGTGGAGATCAGAATTACGCTTGGCGCCCAGACCCAAC
>Ga0315312_1002394_pt1 | contig 13062 bp, 11 predicted proteins | sample TDP7_MG_FD_203629 | JGI IMG/M metagenome (GOLD analysis project Ga0315312, IMG submission 203629) | Freshwater sediment microbial communities from Lake Towuti, South Sulawesi, Indonesia - TDP7 | ecosystem: Environmental > Aquatic > Freshwater > Lake > Sediment | place: Indonesia: South Sulawesi... | reverse complement strand
ATGCTGTACAGGAGCATCCGGAAGGTACATGCCGGAGAGATCTGGCTGGACTCCCACACCACCGCAGCAGTGATGCGCCAGTTTGCCGCTCCCGTCCGAGCGCCGGCGGGCTTCGAACGGGGTGCGCGGGAACGCAATCCGCTCAGCCGGCGCGAGCGGGAGATTGTCTCGCTGGTGGCTCAGGGCTTCAAGAACAAGGAAATCGCCGAGCGGATGTTCATCAGCGAGCAGACGGTGAAGAACCACCTCCACAACATCTTCGACAAACTGGGGGTGGGGGACCGGCTGGAGCTGGCGCTGTACGCTATCCACAAGGGGATCTACGCCGAGGGCGCAGGCTGAGGCGCCGAACGGAGAGGGTGGCCTCGCCCCGAGCCTGTGGCATAATTGCGGAGTGCGAGTAGTCCGCCGGTCTGTATGCGCGCTGGATTGTCCGGACGCTTGCGCCCTGCTGGTCACGGTAGAGGACGGCCGCGCCGTCCGCCTCCGCGGCCACCCCGAGCATCCGGTCACCCGGGGATTCTTGTGCCCCAAGGTGACACGCTATCTGGAGCGCCAGTACTCCCCCCAACGGCTGCTTCATCCCCAGCGGCGCACCGGTGCGAAGGGCGAAGGTCGCTTCAGGCGTATTAGCTGGGACGAAGCGCTTGAGGAGATCGCGGACCGTCTGAAGAGCGTGGCGAGCCGGTACGGACCCGAGGCGATTTTGCCTTACAGTTACGCCGGCACTATGGGGCTGTTGAACGGTGCGGGTATGGACCGGCGCTTCTTCCACCGCCTGGGGGCTTCCCGCCTGGACCGAACCATTTGCTCGTCTGTGGGCACCGCCGCCCTCGCCGCCACTTACGGGCATCGCTACGGCACCGAACCGGAGCAGTTCCGCGAGGCCAAGCTCATCCTGGCTTGGGGCATCAATCTTCGCGCCTGCAATCTCCACCTGTGGCCTTTCATCGTCGAGGCTCGGCGGCACGGCGCCCGGTTCTACACCATCGACCCGGTGCGCAACCGCACCGGAGAGGGGGCCGACCGGCACTACTTCATCAATCCGGGCAGCGACGCGGCGCTGGCCCTGGGCCTGATGCACGTGATCGTCGTCGAGCAGCTTCACGACGCGAAGTACGTGGCCCGGCATACCACCGGGTTTGAGGCGTTGCGCGCGCTCCTGCGGGACTATCCTCCGGCACGCGTGGCGGCGCTGACCGGCCTCGCTGCCGACGACATCGTCGGCCTGGCCCGCGAGTACGCCACTACTCAACCGGCGGTGATCCGCTCCGGCTACGGCGTGCAGCGCTCCGAGCGCGGCGGCCTGGCGGTGCGCGCCATCGCTTTGCTGCCGGTGCTTACCGGCGCCTGGCGCCACCGTGGGGGCGGTTTCCTGCTGAGTTCCGCGGGTGCGTTTGATTTGAACCGCGCGGCCCTCGAACGGGCCGACCTCCAGTTCGTCTCTCCGCTCGGGCGCGAGGCGCGGCTGGTCAACATGACCCAGTTGGGCCAAACCCTCACCCAACTGGACGATCCTCCCATCCAGGCCCTGGTGGTCTACAACTCCAATCCCGCCGCTGTCGCCCCCCGCCAGGGGCTGGTCCTGGAAGGGCTGCGGCGCGAGGACCTCTTCACGGTGGTGCTCGAACAGTTCCAGACCGACACCGCCGACTACGCCGATGTCCGGCTGCCTGCCACCACGTTCCTTGAGCACACCGATCTGTACTACTCATACGGGCACTATTACTTGCAGATGGCCCGCCCGGCGGTGGCCGCGGCCGGCGAGTCGAGGTCCAACGTGGAGGTTTTCCGGTCGCTGGCGCGGCGAATGGACTTCACCGAGCCTTGCTTCGAGGACTCCGAAGACGAGATGATACGGACGCTGCTGGACTCGGAGCATCCCTTTGTGCGGGGGATCGCGTTGGAGGAACTGGACGGGCAGGGCTTCGTCCGGCTGCGGCTGCCCGAGCCCTTCTTGCCGTTCCGCGAGGGCGGATTCGGCACGCCCTCCGGGAAACTGGATCTGGCCTCCGCCGTGCACGAGTACACGCCGCCAGAGGAATCGCGGCAGGGAGAGGCCGCGCTGACGGCGCGCTATCCGCTGGAGCTGATTTCGCTCAAGAGCGACGGGGGGCTGAACTCCACTTTTGGCTACCGAGCTGAGGTGGACGCCGAGACCTCCCTGCTCTGGATCCGCCCGGAGGATGCCGCTGCGCGCGGCCTCCGCTCTGGCGACGAGGTGCGCGTGTTCAACGATCGCGGCAGTTGCCGGTTCGAGGCGCGCGTCGAAGCCGCCACCGCCCCTGGCGTCGTCGCTGCCCGTTCGGTGCGCTGGAACAAGCTCGCGCCTGAGGGGCGCAACATCAACCAGGTGACCTCCGACCGCCTGGCCGACGAAGGCGGCGGCGCCACCTTCTATAGCTGTCTGGTCGAAGTCGAGAAATGCGCAAACTGATCCTGCTGTTTTCGCTGATTGCTCTTCTGCTGAGCGCGGCGCTTGTCTCTGGCGGCTGCCGCCGCCAGGAGCGGACGCGCCTGGAGGTCACCGAAGAGGAACCCCCCGTGCTGGCCAGCGTAGTGCACGTGGCTGATCCCGCTGCCGCGGCGCAGTTACTGAAAGGCTTCCACGGGCTGGAACAGGGCTCCTGGCGCTGGACTGCCGGCAGTTTCGCGGTGGCCCTCCAGCCGCCGGCGCGCGCCGCTGAGCGCGGCGCCCGCCTGGTGGTGAAGCTCGCCATCCCCGACGTGGTCCTCCAGAGGCTAAAAGCGCTGACGCTGAGAGCCACCATCGATGGAACGGCGCTGCCCCCGGAGACTTACTCCCGGCCCGGCGACCACGTCTACACGCGCGAGGTCCCCTCCAGCCTCTTTACCGGCAAGCCGCTGGTGGTGGACTTCGCCTTGGACAAGACCTTCGCTCCCGGCGGAGGTGACCAGCGCGAATTAGGGATCATCGTCACCACCATCGGGCTGGAAGCGAAATGAGCCGCGCCTGGCGCGCTGCCACCTGGATCGCACCGCCACTGTTCTGCCTGTGGGTTTACTGGCTGGGCCTGAAAACCTGGTTCTATCAGGATGATTTCGCCTGGCTGCACCTGCGGTTCGAGATTCCCGAGCGGGTCAGCTTCTGGACCGCCCTGTTCGCGCCCATGGCGCAAGGGACCATCCGGCCGTTGAGTGAGCGGGCGTTCTTCATGGGCTTTTCGGCCCTGTTTGGGGTGGATGCGCTGCCCTTCCGCATCTGGGTGTTTCTGACACAGTTTGCCAGCCTCGCGTTGTTGAACGCCGTCACCCGGAAGCTGACAGGTTCCCCCGTGGCCGGCCTGCTGGCGCCCATCCTGTGGACGGCCCACAGCGCGCTGGCCGTGGCTATGGCCTGGACTTCCGCTTACAACCAGGTGCTCGGCGGCTGCCTGCTGCTGGCGGCCTTCTACCTGCTCGTGCGGCACATTGAGACGGGTCGGCGCGGGTTCTGGATCGGGCAATGGATCGCCTTTCTGCTAGGGCTGGGAGCACTGGAAATCAACGTGGTCTACCCGACTTTGGCGGCAGTCTACACCCTGGCCGCGGCGCGCCGGCACTTTCTCAAGGTGCTCCCCATGTTCCTGCCCGCAGCGGCCTACTTGTGGGTGCATCAGCACCTGGCGCCCCCCGCCTCTTCCGGGATCTACGGGGTGTACCTCGATGGCGCTCTGCCGACCACGCTGTGGAAGTACTGGGAGTGGGCTTTGGGGCCGGCGTTGCTGGAAAGGGTTCCTCTGCTGCCGGGCTGGGTGGTTGCCGCCGGCACCGCGTCGCTCAGCGCAGGGCTACTGGGCTTTGCGGCCTGGAAGTTGAAGCGCCGTCAGTGGATAGCGGCCTTTCCCCTGGCTTGGTTCATGATCGTGCTCGGGCCCGTGTTGCCGCTCCGCGAGCACGTCTCCGACTACTATCTGACAGTTCCCTTGGCAGGCTTGGCCCTACTCGGGGGGTGGGCCTTGGCCGAGGCTGCGGGCCGAAACTGGCCTTGGAGAGCCGTGGCGGCGGCCCTGGCAGGCGTTTATCTGGTGAGCTCACTCCCCCAGGCCCGCAGCTGGACTCGGTCGCGTTACGAGCGGGCCCGCGAAGTGCGCAAGCTCGTGCTCGGCGTAGCCCACGCCCAGCGGATTCATCCCGGAAAGCCCTTAGTGCTCCTGGGTGTGTCCGACGATCTGTTTTGGGCGGGCGTCTTCGATAACCCCTTCCGGCTGGTGGGCGCCCACGAGGTTTACCTGGCGCCGTCTTCGGACGCCGTCATCCAGCTCCGGCCGGAGTTCGGCGAGTCGGCCGACTACGTGTTGCCCGGGAAAATCGCCCTCACGGCGCTGGCCAACCAACAGATCGTGGTCTACCAAGCAGGCGGGAGGCGGTTGCGGAACGTGACGGCGCTGTTCGAGGAGATCGCCGCCCGGCTTTGGGCCCCGGAGGAACCCCGGTTGGTTCACGTGGGCAATCGCTTGTTTGCGGGCCAGCTCGGGCCCGGGTGGGGAGACATCGAAGGCCGCCACCGATGGATGTCTCGCGACGCGACGCTGAGACTGGGCGGACCCACCGGGCCGGGACAGTCACTGTTCCTCGGCGGCTATTGTCCGGCCGGCCTGCTGGCTCAGGGCCCCGCCCGCCTGGCCGTGGCCGTGAACGGTCAGCGCCTGGGTTCCTCGGAACTGCGCCTGGGCGATCACCGCTTCGAATTGGAGTTCCCGCTGCCTGACCACCTGGTTGGCCTGCCCGTGATGGATGTCAGGCTTGAGCTGAATCGGACTTTCACACCTCCAGGCGAAACCCGACGCCTCGGCCTCGTGTTTGGTATCGTCAGGGTCCGCTGAGCGGTCCCCAGCCAATGGGCGAGATTTTTTGTGGCCAGGAGGTATAACCGTCTGAACTGACCTGACCGATAGAAGCACCGCAACCGCGTTGCCAGTCCCCAGGAGAGAAGCCGCGGGAGCGAAACACCATGAGTTTTGAGGATCGGACGATAAGCAAGTGGAACTTCCGGTCGCAGGTGGCGTCAAGAACAGGTTGAGAGATCCGGAAAGAGATGACGGGATTTGGAACCAAGATTGCATACGGGCGTCATAAGGTACTGGCACCCATGAGAATCGAAAGGGCGGGCGTGGAGTGCGGCCGACCGAGTCCGATCGGGGTCTCGACCAGGAGCTTAGCGGATGAGACTGAGGTTTTCTGTAACCTGCCGGCTGATGGCACGTCTATTCTGTGAGTTCCGCTCTGCGTTCCAGACGGACGACCCTGGGTACAAACGTCCGGCTGCCGGAAAGAGGGGTGGGTCATGACCAGAACTGAAATCAACCGGTTTCGACAGATCCTCGAAGCCAAGCAGGCCGAGCTGGCTGCTGTGTTGCGCAGACGTGACGAGATCGCCATCGAGAAAAGCGCCGACGCTATCGACGAGGTGCAGCGGGCGGCGGAGCGGGAACTGGCCATTCGCAACCTCGATCGCGAGTCCCACCTGCTGCGAAACGTCCGGGCGGCCCTGCGGCGTATCGACGAGGGCTCTTTCGGCGTGTGCGCTCATTGCGAGGAACCCATCAGCCCGAAGCGGCTCGCCGCGGTACCTTGGGCGCCATTCTGTATCCGCTGCCAGGAGGCCGCCGATCGTCACCAGCACGCCGAAGAGGAAACCTTTGAGGATCTGCTGGTTAACGCGGCCTGATCCCGATCCCAGAAAGCATTCTACCGGCCTTCAGCCCCTGACGGCGGTAACTGTAGAACTCTTCTGGAGAGCATGCCGTGCAGGGAGCGCCCAGGTGCAGCCCCTCGGGACTTATGCCTGCGCCGAGAAGCTGCCGGCAGGTGACCTCGGCGAGGTCCAGTCTAGTCGGCTTTGAAGCCTCGGCCAGCTCGGGGAGCCAGGCGGCGAAACGCCGAGCTACCTCCGGCCCGACCTCGTAGCATCGTCCGCAAATGCCCGGGCCGATGGCAACCTCGACCTCCTCGGGCTGGCTGCCGAACTCACTGACGAGGAACTGGATAGCCTTGACGGCTGTCGCCACGGCGGCCCCGCGCCAGCCCGCGTGAACTGCGGCCACGGCTCGGTGACACGGATCAACCATCAGAATGGGCAGGCAGTCTGCGGTTCTAACCCCCACGAGCAGGCCCGGGGTGCAACTGGCCAGGACATCACCCACTGGGCGCTCGTCCGGCACCCGCTCAACGCGCAGGCAGACATGTGAATGTATCTGCCGCGAAGTCACAAGGTTACGCTCCACCCAGTCCCCGGCAGCCCGGGTCCCGAAACCGTAGTCGAGCCACTGGAGGCGGTCCCATTCCAGGAGGCGGTAGATCTGGCGGCTATCCTTGGTAGAAGGTGGCCATCGGGTGCGGGGGAGGCCCGCTCAGCCGATCCGGACCCGCCGCTTGAACTCCTCCAGCATCGACTCGTCCAGCCGGACCTGGGTGGGACGGCGACCCAGAGTGGACATCTGGTCGATCTTGTCCTGGAGCTTCAGAAGACCGTAGAAGAGATTCTCCGGACGGGGTGGGCAGCCCGTCACGTAGACGTCCACAGGTACGATCTTGTCCACCCCCTGGAGCACGGCGTACGTGTTGAACGGGCCTCCCACGCTGGAGCAAGCCCCCATCGAGATCACCCACTTGGGTTCCGGCATCTGGTCGTAAAGCCGCTTGAGCACCGGCGCCATTTTCAAGGTCACGGTGCCGGCCACGATCATCAGGTCGGCCTGGCGGGGGCTGGGGCGGAAGACTTCCGCGCCGAAGCGGGCGATGTCGAAGCGCGAGGTTGAGGCGGTGATCATCTCGATGGCGCAGCAGGCCAGCCCGAAAGTCATCGGCCAGATCGACCCCCGGCGCGCCCAGTTGAAGACGTAGTCCACTGAGGTGACCACCACGTTCTGCTCGAACTTGTTTTCAAGCAAGGACATTGGCCGAGTTCCAGGATCTATCCTAGCACGCCGCAGCCGGCTTGTTCGAACGCGGAGCCTGCCGGACTATAAGCCGGTTTCTGTACCCTTGCGGGCGGTAGTCATTCCTCTGGGCCGGCCATTACTGGCCGGCTCAAGCGACCTACCCGAGAGTCCAGCGGAGCGGGCCACTCCTCCTCTCCTATTTGGTCTTGCTCCGCGTGGGGTTTGCCCTGCCAGCCGGATCGCTCCGGCCGCGGTGCGCTCTTACCGCACCTTTTCACCCTTGCCCGCGGCTGACAGCCCGGGAAGAAGGTCCGCGACAGGCTGAAGGCCTGTCCCACGGGACTCCTCCCCAAGCTGTCAGCCGCGGGCGGTATGTTTTCTGTGGCACTTTCCGTGAAACCCGCTTTGAGCGAGTCCCCCCGGCCGTTAGCCGGCACGCTGCCCTGTGGAGACCGGACTTTCCTCCCCGCGGGCGCCGTGCTGGGCAAACTCACCTAACCAGTGCAACCTCGTGGGGCAGGCGCTTCCGCCTGCCGCGCGACAGGCTGAAGGCCTGTCCCACAAGCTTGCCCAGCACGGCGTCCGCAGAGCGACTACCCATCCGGCAGGCTCCAGCTACCAGTATACGGCGGGCGGTCAGGCCAGATCCACGGTGCTGAAGAAGTAGCCCAGCTCGAAGCAGGCGGTCTCGGGGGCGTCGGAGCCGTGGATGGCGTTGCGCTGAATCGAGGTCCCGAAGCGGTGGCGGATAGTGCCTTCGGCCGCCTGGGCCGGGTCGGTGGCGCCCATGATCTCGCGCAGCTTGGCGATGGCGTCCTCACGCTCCAGGGCCATGACAACCACGGGCCCCTCGGTCATGAATTCGACCAAGTCGGCGAAGAAGCCTTTGCCCCGGTGGACGGCGTAAAAGCCCTCCGCCTGGCCGCGCGTCAGGTGCAGCATGCGCATGCCCCGCACGCAAAACCCCGCCCGTTCGAGGATCGAGAGGATCTCGCCGGCGTGCCCCTGGCAGAGGGCATCCGGCTTGATGATGGCGAGGGTGAGCTCCCTCATATGAGCTGTTCGACCGCTTCGCCGATCTCGGCGGGCGAGGCGCACACCGTAACTCCGGCGGCGCGCAGCGCGTGGATCTTGTCGGCGGCCCGGCCCGTTCCGCCGGAGATGATGGCCCCGGCGTGACCCATGCGGCGCCCGGGCGGCGCGGTCAGCCCGGCCACGAAGCTCACCACCGGCTTGGTGACGTGGTCCCGGATGTAGGCCGCAGCCAGCTCCTCGGCGTTGCCGCCGATCTCGCCGATCAATACGACGGCGCCGGTGTCGGGGTCGGCCTGGAACAGCCGCAGAGCGTCGATGAAGTTGGTGCCCACGATAGGGTCGCCGCCGATGCCAAGGCAGGTGGATTGGCCGATGCCGCGGCGGGAAAGCTGGTCCACAGCCTCATAGGTGAGAGTGCCAGAGCGCGACACTACGCCCACGCAGCCCGCCCGGTGGATGTGCCCGGGCATGATGCCCACCTTGCACTGGCCCGGAGAGATGATGCCGGGGCAGTTCGGGCCGATCAGCCGGGTGGGGTGGTCCTCGAGGAACCGCCACACGCGCACCATGTCGAGCGCGGGAATGCCCTCGGTGATGCACACCACCAGGGGCAGGCCGGCGTCGGCCGTTTCCACAATGGCGTCCGCCGCGTACGCTGGCGGCACGAAGATCACCGAAGCGTTCGCCCCGGTCGCGCGCACCGCCTCGGCCACCGTGTTGAACACCGGCAAGTCCAGGTGGCGGATGCCGCCCTTGCCCGGCGTCACCCCGCCCACCACGTTGGTGCCGTAAGCGATCGCCTGTTGCGTATGAAAGGTGGCCTCGCGCCCGGTGAAGCCCTGTACGAGAAGTCGCGTGTTCTTGTTGACCAGGATGCTCATTGCGCCAGCCTCACCACCTTTTCCGCGGCGTCCTTCATACCCTCGGCCACGGTGAAGTTCAGCCCGGACTCGGTCAGGATCTTGCGGCCCACCTCGACATTGGTGCCCTCCATGCGCACCACCACGGGCGCCTGGAGCTTCAATTCCTTGGCGGCGGCCACCACCCCGGTGGCCAGCGTGTCGCAGCGCAGAATGCCGCCGAAGATGTTAATCAGCACCGCCTTGACGTTCTTGTCGGAAACCAGGATGCGGAACGCGTTGGCGATCTGCTCGGCGTTGGCCCCGCCGCCCACGTCCAGGAAGTTGGCGGGGTTGCCGCCGGCGTGCTTGATTATATCCATGGTGGCCATGGCCAGGCCCGCGCCATTGACCATGCAGCCCACGTTGCCGTCCAGCTTGATGTAGTTCAGGTTGAAGCGCGAGGCCTCCACCTCGAGCGGGTCCTCTTCGTGGAGGTCGCGCATCTCGAGCAGGTTCTTGTGTCGGAACAAGGCGCTGTCGTCCAGGTTGATCTTGGCATCCAGCGCGTAGACCTTGCCGTCCGAAGTCAGGATGAAGGGGTTGATCTCGGCCAGCGAGGCGTCCACACCCTCGTAAGCGGCGGCCAGCGCGATCATGGCCGAGACCGCGGCGCTGACGCTGGCCGCGGGCACGCCCATGCCGTAGGCCAGCTTGCGTGCCTGGAAGGGCAGCAGGCCGAGGCCGGGCTCGAGGTGCTCTTTCAGGATGAGCTCCGGGGTCTTGGTGGCCACTTCTTCGATCTCAACGCCGCCCGCGGCTGAAGCCATGCAGACAGGCCGCCCGCGGACCCGATCGAGCACCACACCGAGGTAAAGCTCGCGGTCGATAGGCAAGGCCTCCTCGATCAGCAGGCGCTGCACGATGCGCCCCTCGGGCCCGGTCTGGTGGGTCACCAGTCGCATTCCCAGCATCTTCTTGGCGATTTCAGTGGCCTGGGCGGGGTCCTTGGCGAACCTGATGCCGCCGCCCTTGCCGCGACCCCCGGCGTGGATCTGCGCCTTCACCACGACCGTGCCGCCCAGGTGACGGGCGGCGGTCTCCGCTTCCTCGACGGTGCGCACCACCTCGCCGCGGGGCACCGGGACACCGTAGTGCGTGAGAATGGCCTTGGCCTGGTACTCGTGGATTTTCATGGGCTTGAGCGTATGCTAGAATCGTTGAGCCTTCTCAGGATAGCATGAGGCTGCTGCCCTACCTGCACCGCGTGGCCGCCTGCGAGCACCTGAGCGCGGCCGAGGCCGAGCGGGCAATGGAGACGATCCTCGATGGCTCGGCTTCGATGGCACAGATCGCCGCGTTCCTGGTGGCCCTGCGCATGAAGGGCGAGTGCGCGCCCGAACTGGTGGGGTTCGCGCGGGCCATGCGGCGCAAGGCCAGCCTGGTGGAACTGGATCTCGCCGGAGAGCCGTTGCTGGATACCTGCGGCACGGGCGGCGACGGCGCCCGGACCTTCAACATCTCGACCATCGCCGCCTTCGTGGCCGCCGGGGCGGGTGTCAAAGTGGCCAAGCACGGCAATCGCTCAGTCTCCAGCGCGTGCGGCAGCGCCGACGTGCTCGAATCTCTCGGGGTGAAGATCGCCCAGGAGCCGGCCGCGGTGGCGCGTGCCATTCGCGAGGTGGGAATCGGGTTCCTGTTCGCCCCGGCCTATCATCCCGCCATGAAGCACGCGCAGCCGGCGCGCCTGGAGCTGAAGATGCGCACCGTCTTCAACCTGCTGGGTCCGCTCACCAATCCCGCCGGGGCGACCGCGCAACTAGTGGGAGCGCCCTCGGAAGCCGTGGCCGAACTGATGGCCGAGGCGCTGGCAGAACTGGGCCTGGCCACGGCCTTCGTGGCGCACGGCGCCGATGGATTGGACGAGATCACCACCACCGGCGCGACACTGCTGTTCGAGGTGCGTCCGGGGCACCTGGCGCGGCGGAGCGTCACGCCGGAGGATTTCGGGGTTCCGGCGGCGTCGCCGGAGGATCTGGGCGGCGGTGATGCCAAAGCCAACGCGGAGATCACGCGGGCCGTGCTCGGCGGAGCGCGCGGGCCCCAGCGTGACATCGTGCTGGCAAACACCTCCGCAGCGCTAGTGGCAGCGGGCAAGGCCGCCGGTTTCTGCCAGGGGATGGAACTAGCGGCTCAGTCCATCGATGGCGGCGCGGCGCGGCAGAAGCTGGAGCAACTGGCAGCCTTCACGCAGCGCTCCGCCTGAGCCGGCGGGCGGCCGCGCTATTCGATAGTGATCTTGACGGGCTGCTCGATCTCCAGGTCGCGCGGAACCCGCTTGCTCACGGTGACCAGAGCGTGCCGGCCAGGCTTCACACTGGCGGGGACCTTGAACTTTATGGTGGTGGCAGTCTGTTCGCCGATCACCACCCTGATTTCGTTCCCGCCCGCGACGGGGGCCAGCCGCAACTCCGCCACATTGGCCTTGTCAAGGTTCTCGCCCGTCACGGTCACTTCCTCGCCCACCTTTGTGGTGGCGGGCTCAACCGTCGTACAACGGGGCATGGGGGCTTGAGCCAACGCCAGCCCGGCTATGAGGCTCGCGAGCAGAACCGTAAGCGCAACGGAAGTCCTCATCTGAGTACGGCCTCCCAAATCCAAATGCTAGTCCTATCGCAGCGGGAATGCAACCGGTTTCGGGGCTTGCCAAGTTTGCCGCACGGCGGTAACCTGCAAGTGGGGGTGGTCATGCGACTGCTAGTAGTGGGTGGCTTGGTTGGCTGCCTGGCAGCCGGAGCGCTGGCGCAGCACCGGCGCACCTACGGCTCGCCGAGTGGCTTCGGCAACATTCTGTTCCCGGGCACGGGCACTGCCCCGCGGCTGGGCCACCCGTTCTCGATTACCGATCCGACTTTCGCGGGTCGGCTCAGCGCCACCATCAGCGGGTTCCCGCCATACACCGGCGCGCCGGTGGGCCCGTATCGGGGGCGCCGTTACGCGGCGACTTGGCCGCTAATGTACCCGCTCTTTGTGGGCGGCTATTACTGGCCGGACCCGGCGCCTGCTCCCGCCATCTATCCGCCCGCGCAGGCCCCGCCCCAGGTGGTAATCAACCAGTACTTCACCGGGGAACCCCCGCGCCCCGCCGAAGGCAAGTCCGCCGAGGAATCGAAGCTGCGCATTTACGAGGCGCCGGTGCGCACGCCCGCGGCGGAGCCTGCCGAGCCGGCGGTCAGCTTCTTGATCGCCACCACCGACCGCTCGGTGTTCTCGGCCTCCGCCTACTGGGTGGAAGGCGACACCCTGCACTACGTCACCCCGCGGGGCAAGCATGAGCAGATCCCCCTGGCCAAGGTGGACCGCCAGCTCTCCGAGAAGCTCAACGAGGGCCACCAGGTCGAGTTCCGCCTGCCGCCTGCCAAGTAGGACTCGCATTCCATAGGAGGCAAGTTCTAATGCAGCGCTCCATAGCGGCTGTCCTTCTGTGCGCGGAGGCCATCGCGGGCTGGTCTGGCCAGGGGCTCCCGAAGCGGCAGGCCCCGGCTCCAGCGGTGACCTGGCTGGAGCTTGGCGACACGGCCCGCGAGTCCCGCCTGCTGCGAGGTTTCCACCGCTCCGAAGGCTCCTGGCGCTGGACCGAACGGGTCTTCGCGGTCTTACTCGATCCTCCGGCCACCAGGGAGGAGGTCTACCTGGAGCTGAATCTCGGTCTGGCGGAAGCCCATATGAAGGAGTGGGGGGCGGCGACCTTGCTGGCGCGGGTCAACGGCAAGGAGGTCGGCTCCGAAACCTACACCAAGAACGGCCAATACAGTTTCCTGAAACGCGTGCCCCGTGAAGCCCTGGGGAGCGGGAAGGTCACGGTCGAGTTTGCGCTGGACAAGGCGGCCCGGCCCGAGGGACCCTCCGGACCCCAGTTGGCCCTGGTGGCCGCCTCAGTGGGCTTCAAGGCCTACACGTACACCGAGGCGTTCCGCCGCGAGCAGGCGCGCCGCGCTCAGGAAGGCTACCAGGAAGTCCTGCGCCTCCGGAATCTGAAGCTCAGCCCGGAGAAGCAGAACGAGCTGATGCGGCTCTTCCACGACCTCGACATCTGGAAGCACACGTGGTTCCAGGGCATCCAGCTCATCAAGAACCCCTGCGACCTGTGGATGATGCAGCAGATCATCTACGAGGTCCGCCCGGATTACATCATCGAGACCGGCACCTGGAAAGGCGGCTCGGCTTTGTACTGGGCCCACACGCTGCACAGCTTTGGAATGGAGCAGTCGCGCATCCTGACGATCGACATCCAGGATCAGAGC
>Ga0315312_1002393_pt1 | contig 13063 bp, 9 predicted proteins | sample TDP7_MG_FD_203629 | JGI IMG/M metagenome (GOLD analysis project Ga0315312, IMG submission 203629) | Freshwater sediment microbial communities from Lake Towuti, South Sulawesi, Indonesia - TDP7 | ecosystem: Environmental > Aquatic > Freshwater > Lake > Sediment | place: Indonesia: South Sulawesi... | reverse complement strand
TCTCAATCAAGATGCGGTACCCGTCGTTCCACCAGCCAGTTATCATCTCATGGTCCGAGAGAATGGTGTCGAACACGCTTCCCAGCGTTCGGTTAACGATCTCCCCAAAGCAAGCATGGATGACGAGGTAGCCCTCAAACCCTTCAACGAGGACGAGGCTATGGCTGGGAATCGGCAAGTTCCGCTTAATGTGTTCGTGAATCTCACGAACCACATCGCGCAAGACTGTTGGCTCAAGTGAAAGCCTTTCAGCAAACTCCACAGCCACCTTCTCTGGGTCACCCCTTAATCTTAGTTCCTCAGCTATCTCGCTTCTGAGCTTTCCTGTTTCCTCAGCGAGACCCAAAGGCAATGGGATCATCTCGCCATCCCATCCAGGTATGGCTCCTAGTGGGTCTTCCGAGGGTACGACGTAGACCGTTCCTGTTTCATCTTCGATCTGCACGATTCGCCAGACCTTCCCTTTGCAGATGAAGTTGAGTCCCAATCTTGCTCTTAGAACCATGAATTCCTCGCCCAGTGTTCCGATCCGGCGGTCTGAAATCACGTCAACGATTGGGTATCGTCTTTCGTCTGGGATCATCGAAAGATTTCCGTAATAGTAGCGCCTAGTCCTGTTAGTCTTCTTCAGAACTTCTCCTTCCCGCCACAGCTCTCTGAGGGTTTCCAGATACCTTACGAGTTCCGAAAATTTAGCCTTTGACAAGTTGCAGTAAGGATACGCATGGTTGACTATTCGGAAAGCCTCGTCGACGGTCACCTTCGTCTTGTCCATCAGAATCCCAGCAACCTGATGCGCAAGAACATCCAATGCGTTCTCGTGGATGCGGATAGGCTCCAAAAGGTTCCTAGAAGCCAGTCTGACAGCGGCAACCGCCTCCAGTGTGTCGTCCGGGAAAGCGGTGATGATGACTCCTCTTGAGACCATGTCAAGTCTGTGCCCGCTCCTTCCGACTCTCTGGATGAGTGAGGAGACGTGCCTAGGCGAAAGATACAAAACAGCAAGATCAACATGCCCAATGTCGATGCCTAGCTCCAAGGTACTTGTGCAGACCAGGGCTTTCAGTATTCCGGCCTTGAACTGGTCCTCGATCGTTGTTCTCTCTTCTCTTGACAGTGAGCCGTGGTGAACCGCGATCTTCGATGACAACGAGAGCAGCTTGTGTCCAAGGTCCTCCGCATTCGTTCTAGCGTTTACAAAGATGAGGGTCGAGACATGACTGTTCACGAGCTCCAGAATGCGCCTTATCCGCGCCGCAGCTTCAGGAGCGGTACTCAACTCTCCAGCCAAGTCGAAGTCTGCGTCTGTGGGAAGGGGGTACTCCACTGAGTAATGATAGCTCTTCAGCGTGGAAGCTTCGATGATGGTCAAGGGGCGGTTGGTTCCCGCGATGAACGAGGCAACCTCGAACGGATTGCTAACAGTTGCTGACAAGCCGATTCTCTGAAAGTCTCTGCCAGTCAACTCCCTTAGTCTTTCAAGTGCAACTGTGAGTTGGACGCCTCTTTTGTCTTCAGCCAACTCGTGAACTTCGTCGATGACCACGAAACGAACGTTGCTAAGGTGCGCGCGCATCAAATCGCCTGGCAAGATCGCTTGAAGCGTTTCTGGGGTCGTTACAAGCATGTTAGGTGGCTTCAGGGCTTGTCTTCTGCGGATCTTGGCTGTTGTGTCCCCGTGTCGAACCTCAATAGACAATTGGAGGAGTTCAGCCCACATCGAGAGCCTCTTGACCATATCCCGGTTCAGAGCTCTGAGCGGTGTGATATAGAGGATCGAGATGCCGGTTTTCCTTCGGGGTTCAAGAAAGTTCGAAAAGATGGGTAGCAACGCAGCCTCTGTTTTTCCGCTTCCAGTCGGAGCGATGAGGAGAACGTTCTCACCATTGAGGATTGGCTGTATAGCCCTTATCTGCGGCTCAGTCGCTTGAGAAAACCCCAGCTTCGTTAAGGCTGAACGAACCCTTTCCGAAAGGAGTGAGAACGCATTAAGCTGCAAAGACACCCTCTCGTCCTTTACTCAGCTGATACATACTCTGACGTAGCACTCTTTCTTCGGCTAAAGATTTCCGCAGTTGCCTATATGTCTTAGGAGCCTAATGAAAGCTACTCTGAAGCCGAAGGCGAACCTTCTGTCGCCAGTACGAAGGCTTCTCTTGATGCCTTCTAGCTTGCGAAGAACCCTTTCACGCCTTCCTTCTCATCGTTGTTGATTGGACCCTTGCAGTAGTCGATATAGAGAGCCGAAAATCGTCATTGCTTCACCCCAGCCCCAGCGGCTTCCAAGGCTTGGCACAACGCCTCGATGTTCTTCAGGGGCGTTGGAGGATAGATGTCCACAGTGATCATGAACCCTCCTTGAGGCGAGTTGAGAGCTGAGACGACCCGTTGGACGTGCTTCTTCACTGCATGCGGTTTGCCAAAGGGCACTATTGTTTGGCGGTCAAGATCGACATCAATGCATACCTTTCCCTTGAGCCGTTTCCTTATGTTGTCGACGCCATTGACTAGGTCCTGAGGGTTGAGTATGTTCACGCCCGCAGCCATTAGATCGTCAGCTACCTCCATCCAGTGACCGTCGCTGTGAAGGCGAACATGGACCCCTTTTTCTCTTGCTGGTCTGAACAGCTGTGAGTAAGCTGGAAGTATGTATTTTCGGAGAGTTGCGGGATGAACCGTCAGTCTGTCCTGCATGCCAATGTCATCGCCGAAACTTAGGAGGTCAACACCTGCTTCGAGAATCTTCCGAGTAATCTTCATGTTATGATCCAGAACCATCCTGACCAGCCTGAGCAATTGCGGCGGCTGCACGACGAAGTCTTTCATGAGGTTGTTGAAACCGCGCAGGTAGTAGAGTCGCTGAAACATGAACCCGTGCGGGCAGTGTCCAACTGCCAGTCTGCCCTTTCTTTTATCCTCTGCAATCGTGTTCAGGGCCCCAGTCAGGCTTCTAGGTGACGGAGGTGCCCCTTCTTGAGGCATGTCATCTGACGCAATAGGGTCTGGGGGAGTGTAGGAGTCAAAGGCTTTCCAGTCCTCAAGAGGATGTTTGATGACTTGGCCCTGAAGTCCATCAGCAAGGAAGGTCCATACGCATCCCCAAGCGTCTGTTACTACATTGCCTTTACGGCGAACGCCGAACTCGTCGAAGTTCCTGCTTCCTTTCTTGTACTCTCCGAAGACTGCTGGAAATTCGAGAACAAGGTTCTCCAGTCCTTCACGGTACTGTTGCCAAAGCGGAGGCGAAACCGAGAGACTACATGGGATCCATTCAGGCTGTCGCATTTCGGTTGCCCGTAGAAAGTTCTCCCGCGGATTCATCATAAGACACCATGTGGTCGTCTAGTAAACTGCTGCAGCTCTCATTTAGAGCTGATAGGGTGCGGCGCTGAGTCCTCCGAAGGCTGCGAGCGCAAAGAAGAGGCAGATTGTTGTTATGCTGTCGGCTAGGGAGCTTTCAATCGGGATCACGAAATTGTCTGGGTCTAAGCCTTTATGGAAGGTCAGGATTGCTACAGAGTATGCGACAGTGATTATGACTGATGCCGCCAGGATGTTGACGATGAGTAACAGTCCCGTGAACTTCAGAAGGTTTGGCAAAGTGAGGAGTCCTTGGATAGCCAGAGACATGACCGAAAACGCGGAATACATGATCGTAGATGCGAACCACGCGCCGAATATTTCAATCAAGTGGTTTCTGACTGACGAGATTGAGGACTTAAGAGTGCCCAGTGCGAGTTTGGTGGTGGCGGTTGAGCCGACGACTGAACCGACATCGCCCATCGTGTCAATCAATGCAGGATAGACCGTGTAGACCTCTCGCCTCTGCCCTATGCTATCAGCGATCTCACCCAAGGCAGTTCCTGTCACGTTGACGATAAATACGACAAAGGCCAACGTGATGGTTGACTCCCTAACCGTTTCTAGGAACTCCCGTTCATGGATGTTTCTGACCATCAGGAAGCCGGCAAAGAGCAACAGAACCAGACCAACGAACCCAGTTAACAATCGCCCGAATGAGCCATACAAGATGAAGAGATTCACGACGATGATGTACGTCGTAGTAATGAGGAGGTCCGAGACAGTTGACTCCACGGGGTAAAGCATTATGTCCGGGTCCAAGCCATGTTTGAAGGCAAGGAACGAAACAGTCGACGACAGCGGGCAGACAACAACAAGCGCCAAAGTCATCGTAGCCGTGATCACGGTCAGAATTGCTGGAAAATCAGCCATCGTTATTCCCCTGAAAACGTTGCCGAACAACACCGCCACGAAGCTCATCGCGATGCTGATTTCCAACGTGATCGTGATCATCGCTTGAACTAGAAGATAGAAGCTCTTGGTGTTGCCTAAGAAACGGGGATGGAAAATGCCCAAGTGCAGTCCTGTGCTAAGTCGGCCACAGAACAAGCCCCCTATGACTCCTCTTGCGCTTATGACTGCTGGATAAACCGTTATCGCCCACGGAGCGAGGCTGAACAGTCCCATGTTGTACGCGATGACGGCGCCTGCAACCACACCAAATATGTTGAAGGCGTACGCCCCAACTGCCTGCTCAAGAGTTTCAGTGAACTTCTGTCTCACGCTTGGCATTAACCTCGGCGCTCCTTTGATGTTTGAGTGGGGAGAAGGCGGAGTTGACAGGTCTGTTGGCAACCGAGGCGCCAGAAGAAGGCGGGAAGGGCAGCAGAATGCAGACTGGTACGGTTAGGCACTGTTTGTTCCAGTTGAAGGAGCCGGAATCTGCCCTTCGCAAGTGCATCGGAAGATGGTTGTACGTTGATGCTGCGAAGGGTCACAGCTGTTACTTCCTCCCAATCTCACTCGCTCCTTGCGAGGGCGTGACATTCCAATCGGTTCTGCCTTGCCACTCCTTTTTCTCCGCCTTCAGCTCATAAACTCTCCTCGCTCTTAAGCCTTTTCGCAGCTTGCAGCACTCGGCAAAATGTGTGGTGCGGACGGTAGAAGCATCTATAGAGAAAGGATGTCTACATGTGGATGGCTTTCTTGGATATGGCTCGTGCAGCTTCCATCAGTGCTTCGCTTATGGTTGGGTGAGCGTGTAAGAGCGCTCCAATCTCTTCTGATGTACATTCCATCCGCATGGCTAGGGTGGCTTCGCCGATGAGCTCAGTTGCATGAGGAGCAACCAGGTGCACGCCGAGAATTTCACCCGTTTCCGCATCGCACACAACCTTGGCCAGGCCTTCTGTCTCGTCCAGGGTTAGTGCTCTCCCGCTCGCAAGAAGCGGAGTCTTTCCGACCGCGACTTCGTGCCCTTGTTCCTTCGCTTCGTCCTCGGACAGTCCGACGCTTGCGACTTCAGGCTGAGAGTACACACAGGTCGGGACTGTTCTCGGATCGAAAGTTGAGCCCAGCCCAGCTATGTTCTCAGCCGCTATGACGCCCTGGTTCATCGCAACGTGGGCAAGCATCTTTCCGCCAGTAACATCTCCTACAGCATAAATGTTGGGAACGCTGGTCTTCTGATGTGCGTCAACGGGTACGAACCCATCCTTCACTTGGACGCCGATCTTCTCCAAGCCCAAGTCCGTTATCAAGGGACTTCTCCTACCGCTCACAAGCACCTTTTCCGCGTCCATGTCCAGTGCGGAGCCTCTCTGAACCGCTTTTAAACCTACTTTCCCGTCAGACCTAAGCTTGACCGCTTTGACCTCCGTGTTCAGGTGGACTTCGACCCCTTTCTTCTTTAGGACTCTCTGATAGGTCCTGCCTATGTCCGCATCTAGGGTATGAAGCAGGTTCGGTAAAGATTCGAGAAGCCTTACGTGGGCTCCGAGAGCGTTGAAGATCATGGCGAACTCGATCCCGACAGCACCCCCGCCTACCACCACGAAGCTCTTCGGGACTTCCGTCAGCGTTAGCGCGCCCTTGCTTGTCAGAATCCTCTCCTCATCAACCTCCACGAACGACAGTTTCGGCTCTTCAGAACCGGCTGCGATGACGATGCTTCCAGCCTCGATTGTCTCTCTGGCGCCGTCTGGCTTCTGAACCCCAACCTGGCTTCTAGATAGAAGAGTACCTTTTCCCTCGATGAAGATTATTCCATTCTTCTTGACAAGGAGGCGTACGCCTTCGGTGAGCCGGTTTACGATAGCGTCCTTTCTAGCCATTGCCCTACTGATGTCAACCGTCACATCACTCAACGTCACTCCCAGCTCTTCCGAACGTTTAGCAGCGTAAATGAAGTCTGCAGTTGCGAGCAACGCCTTTGTCGGAATGCACCCCCAGTTTAGGCATGTGCCACCTAGTCTATCCTTCTCAATGAGGGCGGCAGTCTTGCCGAGCTGGGCTGATCTGATCGCGGCGACGTAGCCGCCTATTCCGGCACCGATGACTACTACATCAAGCTTGGATTGTTCAGGCACGTCACGATCACCGGCAGACTCATGGTCAAGTAAGTATCACTATGTCTGTTCGGATATCTCTGTTTCAAGAATCTGCTTCAATCTTTGCATGAACCTTGCTGAACGCGCACCGTTCACGACGCGGTGGTCAAAGGACAAAGTCAAATGCAGAGAGGGCTGAGGTTTGATGTTCCCGTTGACTATTGCGGGTTTCTCGATGATAGCACCAACTCCTAGTATGGCTGTTTGCGGCGGGTTGATTATAGGCACGAATGTCTGCACGCCAAACATGCCTAGGTTCGTGATAGTGAAGGTTCCACCCGACAGATCGCTGTGGGAAACCTTGCCCGACCTTGCCCTTTCGATGAGTTCTCTGGCTTCGCGAGCGATCTGGAGGAGAGACTTGTTGTGTGCTTCACGGACAACTGGAACGAGCAGACCTGAGGCACCTTCGGTTTCCACCTCGACCGCGATCCCGATGTTCACATCTCGGAACACCTTTAGCCGTTCGCCTTCTAACGTTGAGTTGAGAATGGGGTCCTCCGTCAGCGCTGTTGCCACTGCCTTGACAAGAATGTCCGTGAACGAGATGCCACCTTCTCCCTTAGCCTGTAACTCCGCATTCACTTCCCTGCGCAGCGCAATTACACGGGATGCGTCAACCTCTATCGTCATAGAACAGTGAGCGGCTGTCCTGATACTTTCAGCCATTCGTCCTGCAATCGTTTTCTGTATGCCTTTTAGGGGTATGATCTCCTTGACAGCTCGTGTGTCCATGCGTAGCTCCATGAACTCAAGAATATCCTCTTTGGTGATTCTCCCCCTAGGACCAGTTCCCCGAATCTGTGCTAAGTCCAGTCCATGCTGCTTCGCCAGAGCCCTTGCCAAGGGTGATGCTCGGACCTTCTCAGCCTCTTCCTCCACTGTTCTCGGCCCTTCTCTTGATCCTGTGCTTGTCGTCTCCACTTCAGGCGTAGCCTTTCCTTCAGCGGCCACATTGATGGAAGGCAAAGGTTCACCTATCTTGCCGATGAAGGCTATTGGCTGCCCAACTGCGACCTCTGTGTCCTCTGGCACGCATATCTTGAGTAGCACGCCTGAAACTGGCGATTCGACTTCCGTGGTTACCTTGTCAGCTTCCACTTCCAAGAGCGGATTGTCCTTCTCGATGGAGTCTCCTTCCTTCTTCAGCCACCTGATGACCCTGCCTTTCTGCATGGTCAAGCTGTATCTCGGCATCACAACATCGGTAACCGTACTGCTTCACCTCACGACGATTGGATCAGCCTTTAAGGAGGGCTTCCACGCCCTTTGCTATGGCTTTGTCATCAGGTATGACGTAGCTTTCGAGAACTGGGCTGAACGGTATGGGCGTGTCGGGTTCGGCTAGCCGTTTGATGGGGGATTCTAGATAGTCGAAGGCTTCTTCCGCAACGATTGCCGCGATCTCTGCACCTACGCCGCAAGTTTTGCAGTCTTCTTCCACAATGAGAAGCCGACCAGTCTTCTTAACAGATCTTGTGATCGCTTCCTTATCTAAGGGCACCAGAGTTCTGGGGTCGAGCACCTCAACATCAATCCCCTTCCTTGATAGTTGCTCCGCGGCTTTGAGAGCTTGATGAACCATCCAAAGCGTGGCAAAGACTGTTGCGTCGTCGCCCTCTTTCTTCACGTCAGCTTCGCCAAACGGTATCAGGTACTCCTCTTCGGGGATCAAGGACTTTGTCGTATAACATATCTTGTGCTCAAAAAACATGACCGGGTCGTCGCCTCTCACCGCTGTCTTGAGAAGCCCCTTCGCATCATATGCTGTGGATGGGACGGCGATCTTCAGTCCTGGAGTATGCATGAACCAAGCTTCGAGACTCTGGGAATGATGCGCGGCGATTGACCTTCCAGCGCCGAATGGAGACCTTATTACGACAGGAGCATTGAGCTGCCCGCCAAACATGTAACGGATTTTTGCAGCCTGGTTCGCTATCTGATCCATTGCGAGTGCAAGAAGGTCTCCGAACATGATCTCGGCGACTGGTCTCATCCCTGCCATGGCGGCGCCCACCGCAGCGCCTACGATGCAGGCTTCGGAGATGGGGGTGTCGCGAACCCTTTCGGTTCCGAAATCCTTGGCCAATCCTTTCGTTACACCAAAGACACCTTCCCAGTAGAGTCCAATATCCTCGCCTAGAAGGAAAACCCGTTCGTCTCTCCGCATTTCCTCTCTCAAAGCTTCGTTCAACGCTTCGACATATGTCAGCTCTCTCACCAGTATCACCTTGCTTTCGCAAAAACATCCCCTAGAGCTTCTTCAGGCAGCGGGTCAGGGCTTTCTAGGGCGTACCTAGCGCATTCTTCAACGGCTTCGAGGACTTCTTTGTCAATCTTTCCAGCTTTTTCTAGGGTCAATATGCCTTCCCTCATAAGCTTTTCTCTTAGTCTTGGGATTGGGTCTCTTCTAATCCATTCATCCACCTCTTTTGGCGGCCTGTACTTGGCGGGGTCAAACCTCGAATGCCCCTTGTGACGGTAGGTCTTGCATTCGATCAAGGTGGGTCCACTGCCATTTCTCGCCCTCTCAACCGCCTCCCTTGCAGCTCTGTAAACTAGAACAACATCATTGCCGTCGACAATCACTCCCGGCATCCCATACGCTTCTGCTCTTTCAGCGATGTTCTCTATGGCTGTGACTTGGGTTATACGGGTGCCCATGGCGTACAGGTTGTTCTCGCAAACGAAGATCACTGGAAGTTTCCAAGCGCCAGCCATGTTCAAAGCTTCGTGAAAGGCGCCGTTGTTTGAGGCTCCATCGCCGAAGAAACATGCAACAACTCGGTCTGTCTTCTGTAGCCTGCAAGCCAAGGCTGCCCCAACGGCTATGGGTATGGCTGAACCAACAATGGCAGTGGCGCCCAAGATTCCAACGCTGGCGTCCGCGACATGCATCGAGCCGCCTTTACCCTTGCAGTAGCCAGTACTCCTTCCCAGAATCTCAGCCATCATCCTGTTCAAGTCGGCTCCTTTCGCAATGCAGTGCCCATGACCCCGATGTGTGCTTGTGACGTAATCATCGGCTCGAAGGTTCGAGCAGACTCCCACGGCCGTCGCCTCCTCCCCAATGTAAAGGTGTAACGTGCCTGGGATGATGTTGCGGCCAAACAGGTCCCACACCTTCTCCTCGAACCTTCTGACTTCCAGCATCTTCCGGTACATATAAACGAGTGTCTCTTTGCCGATCCCTTCAGTGTTGGCCATGTTGGAAGACAACGCATCATCCTCCAAATGCTAATTCTCTCAGTCTCTATAAGCTGAGGAGGACATAAAAAAGTTTGGAGACCTGCTCCTAGGCCCTACGAGGCCAAGCATAAGGCAAATGCAGAGACTAGGCAGTAACAAAAGATAGGCGCTTCTCAAGGTGGGACGAGAAGCACTTTCAGAGCTTTTCGTTCCTCCATCATCTCAAAGCCCATCTGCCACTTCTCCAAGGGTAGCTTAGCTGTTATCAGGGGCGTAACCTTTATGATGCCTGAGCTGAGGAGGTTCAATGTTCTGCGCCAGCTCGTCCAGACTGTGCCCCACGAGCCTTTCACGTCGAGCTCTCCCTCAACAACCTTATCTAGGTCAAGGTCCGCAGGCTTTCCCGTGAGCCCAATCAAGCCGACTTTGCCACATCGTCTAACTATACTGAAAGCCTGCTTGCGAGCTGCTAAGGCTCCACTTGCCTCAAGAACGACATCTGCTCCACAGCCCTCTGTCAAAAACCTGATGGTCTCAGCGGGGTCCTCTTCCTCTACGTTGATGGTCATGTCTGCACCCAGGTCTCTTGCGATCTTCAGTCTCTCCGTGTCAGCGCTCACTCCTGTCACGATAACCCGCTCTGCTCCGCCCGCTTTTGCGGCTTGAGCAGCTAGGAGCCCCATTGGTCCAGGACCTAGAACAGCGACTGTGTCCCCGGCTTCGATTTCGACTCTTTCAAAAACTGCTCGGACGACGCATGCGGCAAGTTCAGCGAGAGCCGCCTCTTCAAGGGACAGGGTTTCCGGTATCTTGTGCAAGATTCGGCTTGGAACGGCTACGCAATCCGCGAAAGTACCATCCGCCCTATGCGTGCCCAGAATTCTCCTGTCTTCTCCTGTACACCTGTTCGCATGGTTGGTTCTACACATGAGGCATGTGCCGCATGGGATTGTTGCGGGCGAGGTTACTCTGTCTCCCGCGTCGTAGCCAACGACTTTTGAGCCTTTCTGAACTATTACACCGGAATATTCGTGCCCTAGGATTACTGGCGGAGTGTAGAAGGCGGTGTCATGGTAGATGTGAACGTCAGTTCCACAGATGCCAGTGAACTTGACGTCGACCAGAACTTCGTCCGGCTTTATTCTTGGAACATCTGCATCTCTTAGCTCAATGTTTCCCGGACCCCTCTTGGTCTTCACCACTGCCTTCATGTCAGGTTCACCAAGCAGCTTTGCAATAGGTATGGTATGCTTATGAGGTTAAATGTTTTAGGAGAGCGTTGCAACAGTCTGAGACGAGAAGAACCACCGTTGAAGGATAAGGGCAGTGGAAAGGGCTTAGATACGGGCACGGAGAAGTGGAGGCTCTTGGGCGTCGAAACCCCTGACGATGCTTCTATGAACATGGCGATTGAGGAAGCGATCTTCATCGCAGAAGCTGAAGGGGAAGTTCCACCGACAGTTCGATTCTGGAGAAGCAAAGGGGCTGTCGTCATAGGCTATTCACAGACCGTAGAGGCAGAGGTCAACCTAGAACTATGCGAGAGAAGCGGCCTGCAAGTGGTTCGAAGGTTCAGCGGCGGCGGCGCCACCTACCACGATCTCGGAAACCTCAACTATAGTATAGCGATGGAAGCCAACCATCCATTGGTCAAAGGGCTTGAGATTGCAGATTCGTACGTGGTCTTTGCTTCGGGGGTCATTCAAGGGTTAAGAGAGCTCGGTATCCACGCCGTCTTTGCTCCTCCAAGTAACGTTCTCGTCGAGGGTAGGAAGGTTTCCGGCAACGCTCAATCGAGAAGAAAGGGAGCGGTTCTTCATCATGGTACACTTCTGGTTGATGCTGATCTTGACCTGCTGGATGAAGTGTTAGGCCGCCATCGTCCAAGGCGAAAAAGTCAGGGCGTCGTGAGCAAGAAGGTGCCGGTGACAAATCTCGCGGACGAACTGGGGCGGGACCTGAATATGAATGAGGTGAAAGCCGCCTTGGGGCGGGGCTTTGAGGCAGCATTCTGCATGGAGCTTGTGCCAAGTACGTTCACAACGACCGAAGAGATGACGGCTCGAAGGTTGCATGCTGAGAAGTACTCTAGGAAGGAATGGAACTTCTGGCGTTAGGATGCAGGAACTCAGCTTTGCCTGATTACCAAGAAAGTCTTAAGACTTGGTTCATAGAGCTTAACCACATCTGACTGCGAAGGTGGTCGCTTGAAACGAAAGATGAAGGCGGTGAGGTTCTATGGCCCAGGACAGATCAAGCTTGAAGACATAGATCTTCCGCGAATCGGTCCCGAAGAGATGCTGGTTGAGGTCAAATCAGCCCTTACTTGTGGCACAGACGTCAAGATGTACAAGAGGGGCCATCCGAAAGTCAGGCCGCCGATCACTCTCGGACACGAGTTTGCGGGGATAATAGCAGAAGTCGGCGGCAAGACAGCTGAACGCTTTCGCGTAGGCGACAAGGTCGCTGCGGCCAACTCTGCTCCATGCAACAGCTGCTTCTTCTGTATGAAGGGGAAGCCGAATCTCTGTGAGCGCTTGCTGGATACACTAATCGGGTTCAGTGTGGACGGAGCTTATGCAGAGTACATTCGAGTGCCCCCACGCATTGTCAAACAGAACACCTTCAAAGTGCCCGAGCGTATCCCATACGAGGAGGCAGCGTTGCTTGAACCTTTAGCCTGCGCGATCAACGGAAACGACGCTGCGGACATCAACTTGGGCGACACTGTCGCTGTAATCGGCAGCGGACCAATCGGCTTGATCCACATCCAACTGTCAAAACTGAAAGGAGCCTCAAAGGTGATCGTCACAGACATGCGTCAGGAACGTCTAGACATCGCCTCCAAGCTAGGCGCCGATGTCATGATCAACGCCTCTGAAGAGGATCAGCTGGGTCGGCTCCATGAGCTGACGAATGGTTTGGGCGCCGATGTCGTGATTGAGGCCGTCGGTTTGCCCCAGACTTGGGAGCTAGCAGTAGACATGACGAGGAAAGCGGGCACGACGCTTTTCTTTGGAGGTTGTCCTTCAGGCACGACGGTGTCGTTGGATACTGATAGAATCCACTACGAGGACTTGACGCTCAAAGGCACCTTCCATCACACCCCACTTTCGGTCTTGAAAGCCTATAGGCTCATTCTAGGCGGCAAGTTCCGCGGAGCGCCTTTAATCACTGGCAGGATGCCTCTTTCTGAAACGGAAGAAGCCCTGCAGATAATGAGTAAAGGCGAGTGCATCAAAATAGCGATCACTCCTTAGGCGGGACCAGTCTCTAGGGAAAGACAATTAAGCAAGTTGAAGGGTATCTAAGAGAAAAAGCCGAAGTGGGATTGAACGTGTCGGGTGAAAAGCAGATTCTGGCAAGTCTCAGAGACTCGATCGTCGACTTAAACATTGAAGGGGTCAAGAAAGCCGCCCAGGCAGCCTTAACAGCGGGCGTACCGGCTTACAAGGCGGTTGTAG
>Ga0315312_1002392_pt1 | contig 13068 bp, 12 predicted proteins | sample TDP7_MG_FD_203629 | JGI IMG/M metagenome (GOLD analysis project Ga0315312, IMG submission 203629) | Freshwater sediment microbial communities from Lake Towuti, South Sulawesi, Indonesia - TDP7 | ecosystem: Environmental > Aquatic > Freshwater > Lake > Sediment | place: Indonesia: South Sulawesi... | reverse complement strand
AAATACCTTGAATACTATGATGTAAACGCAGATTTTCTAGTTCTCCATGCGAGAAAAGTGCCTAAAGAGAAAAAAACTGTAGAACACGTTAACTATGCCTTCACGCATCCCTTCAAGAAAGACGGTTGGTTCTTCTGTCACAATGGTACAGTAACAGATTTTGATAAGCCAAACATAAGCGATTCTGAAACATTCTTTAGACTGCTTCTTGACAAAATGAAAGAAAAGAATACTGTTCCAGAAGCTATTGAAGATGCGATAAGGCAATTGAAGGAATATACGGCGCTTAATTTCATTCTTGCAAACAAGAAAAAAGCTTATGTCTTGAACAAATGGGTCCTAAACTACCCGAAATATTATACTATGGAATATTTAGCCGGAGAAGACTTTGCGATTGTTTCTTCTGAACGTCTTAAACATTTTGAAGGCTGGAGTCCAATGGGAAACAATGTCTTAGTAGAACTAGATATTCCGACACGTCGAATCAAGGTTTTACAAGTAGGTTAACAGATGAGGATTTTCTAAATACTGTTTTACTTTTTGGAGGAAGTGTGCTGCTGGAGCGCCATCTATCACTCTATGGTCATAAGAGAGGCTTAGATACATCATAGGCTTAACCACAATCTCCTTATTCACTATAACAGGCTTTTCCACAACTTTTCCAACGCCTAATATCGCTGTTTCAGGCGGATTAATAATCGGCGTAAAAATCTCAACTCCAAACATGCCAAGATTAGTAATTGTGAAGGTTCCACCAGTCAACTCTTCTTTTGATAATTTGCTGGCTCTTGCCTTTTCGATGAGGTCATTAAGCGTTGATGCAACTTCCTTAAGCGACTTCTTGTCTGCGTTATGAATAACTGGAACCAATAAGCCTTTCTCCGTAGCAACTGCTACACCAATGTTAATGTCTTCGAATATTTTGATTTGCTCCCTATCCAACGATGAATTTACAATTGAATGTTCTCCTAATGCCTTTGCAACCGCTTTAACCAGAATGTCTGTATATGAAATTTGTTTTTCTTCACGAAACCTTGTAGCATTTGTCATGTCTACTTCCATGGTTATTGTGCTGTGCGGGGCCGTCTTGGCGCTTAAGGTCACTCTTTCAGCCGCTGTCTTCCTTATTCCGGTTAAAGGTATAACCTCTCTCACTCTTGGACCAGTTTTGCTTTCTTCAGCAAATTTTTTCACATCTTCTTCAACAATTCTTCCTTCTGGACCAGAGCCTCTAACTTGTGCTAGATTGATGCCGTATTCTTTTGCAAGTCTTTTGGCAGCAGGAGAAGCAAGAACTCGCTCTTCAACTTCTTCTGCCGCTTTCGTAGGTATTTCAACAATGATTTCTTCTGTAAGTTGCTCATCTGGAGCCGTTATGACGCCTAAAACTTCTGCAACTGGAACTTCAACGCCTTCCAAAGCCAGAATCTTACGCAGAACACCTGAGACAGGTGCTTCGATGTCGTATGTTACTTTTTCAGTTAACACTTCAACAAGTGGTTCGCCCTTGTTCACAGTGTCGCCTTCCTTCTTGAACCATTGAATCACTGTTCCTTCTTTCATGGTTAAACTAAGTCGAGGCATCAAAACCTTTGTCACCAAATAGTATTCTCCTCCACGAACATTTTATTCAAATCAGTTAGACGATTTCCTTTACTGCTTTAATTATACTCTTCTCGTTTGGGATGACAAACTGTTCTAGAGGCGGACTGAAGGGTATAGGCGTGTCTGGTTCAGCCACGCGCTTTATTGGAGCATCCAAATAATCCAACGCTTCTTCAGCAACCATAGCCGCAATTTCAGCACTTACGCCAGCAGTTTTGCAGTCTTCGCTTACAATAACTAATCTCCCAGTTTTCTTAAGAGAGTTTATGATAGCCTTTTTGTCTAAAGGAACAATCGTTCGTGGGTCAACAACTTCTGCCTCTATGCCTTGTTCGCCTAGTTCCTTCGCCGCTGCAAGAGCCTTGTGAACCATGTATAAAGTGGCAACTATTGTAACGTCTTCTCCCTCTCTTTTAATATCAGCAACGCCAAACGGAACAGTATACTCTTCTTCTGGAACCAAGCCCTTAACAGGATAAAGTAGTTTATGCTCAAAAAACATTACAGGATTGTCATCGCGTATCGCTGTTTTCAACAATCCTTTCGCGTCATAAGGCGTAGAAGGCATAGTCACCTTCAAACCAGAAGTATGCATAAACCATGCTTCAAGACTTTGCGAATGATGAGAGGCAATATTGACCCCTGCTCCAAAAGGCGTCCTCATCACCATGGGTACTTTTGTCTGACCGCCAAACATGTACCTCAACTTAGCAGCTTGATTAGCTATCTGATCCATAGCCAATGCCGTAAGGTCGCCAAACATGATTTCCGCAACTGGACGCATTCCAGTTATGGCAGCGCCAGCTGCAACCCCTATGATAGTAGATTCAGATATGGGAGTGTCTCTAACTCTTTCATCGCCAAACTCTTTTGCAAGGTTCTTTGTAACCTTGAAAGCACCTTCCCAATATTTGCCAATATCTTCTCCAAGCAAAAACACGGTTTTGTCTCGAAGCATCTCTTCTCGCAAAGCCTCATTTAATGCGTCACGATAAGTAATTTCTCTCATTTCGTAATAACCTCTTTTTGGCTAAGCGTATATGTCCTCTAACGCTTCCTCGGGCGCTGGGAATGGACTTTCTATAGCAAATTTGACTGCATCTTCCACAGCCTTAACAGTTTCTTGCAGAATTTGGTCAGCCTCTTTTTCGGTTAAGATTTTCATTTCAATAAGTTTAGTCTTTAAACGGGCTATAGGGTCTTTTCTTAGCCATTCTTGAACCTCTTCCTTAGGCCTATATGTGGCTGGGTCAGCTCTTGAATGCCCCTTGAGCCTATATGTCTTGCATTCTATTAGTGTCGGTCCTTCTCCTTTCCTAGCTCTTTCAACTGCTTTATGTGTGGCCTCGTAAACAGCGAGCACATCATTTCCATCGACAACTACGCTTGGAATCCCATACGCAACAGCCCTATCTGCAATATTTTCTATTGCCATAACAATTGACTGCCTCGTGCCCATAGCATACAAGTTGTTTTCGCACACAAATATGACTGGAAGTTTCCAAACAGACGCTATATTAATTGCTTCATGAAACGTGCCTTGATTTGATGCTCCGTCGCCGAAGAAGCAGGCTACAACATGGTTTGTTCCTCTGAGTTTGATAGATAAGCCTGCGCCTGCAGCGATTGGGATTCCAGCTCCTACGACTGCAGTTGCGCCTAACATCCCTATGCTAAAGTCTGCGATATGCATCGATCCGCCTTTGCCCTTGCAGTAGCCTGTTTTCTTGCCTAATATCTCCGCCATCGTTTTGTCAAGTCTGGCGCCTTTCGCAATGCAGTGACCGTGTCCACGGTGTGTACTTGTTATGTAGTCATCTTTTCTGAGGTTTGCACATACGCCGACTGCCACTGCTTCTTGTCCGGCGCATAGATGTATTGTGCCTGGAACAAGATTTTGTCCATAGAGGTCGAAGACTTTTTCTTCAAAATGACGAATTTCCAACATTTTTCTATACATTTCAACTAGTTTCGTTTTTTGCAGTGTCAATTGCTTTCGCCTTGAAGAAACTATTTTGGAGTCCTCTATTATTTGTTTTTCATACAAATTTTACTAAAAGATGTTGGGGTGAGTGTTGGTTTCATGCAAACGATATGGTTTTTTATGTTTGTGTATGCGAAGGTTTATATTTTTCTCTGTGCATTAATTCAGTTGGATATGTCAGAAAACAGACATATTGTACACGCGTGTAACTAAAAAACTGTACAACAAAAGTACAGAAAAAGAGGGAATCTAATGAAGTGTCCCTACCTCCGCAACAGTCCGCCAAAATGCATAAGAATGATAGAGAAAGGGCTGGACGGCAAAATTTCCGACTTCGACATACAACACTTCTGCAATGGCAATCCTGTTAACTGTTACTTCTATCGTCTGCCGCCGTCGCAAAAAGATGAAAAAAGTCTAAAGCAGAAATTTTCGGTCATTTTAAAGCGTTGATGATTTTTTCTGCAATTAGGATAGATGCTTCTTTCTGGGCTTCTTCTGTCTGAGCGCCGATATGAGCTGTGCAAACAACTTGGGGAAGCTTTACTAGTGTCAAGTCTTTTGGCGGCTCAACTTCAAAGACATCTAGTGCAGCGCTTTTCAGCTTTCCAGACTTTAATGCCTTTAACAATGCTTTCTCATCTATTATAGCGCCTCTAGACGTGTTGATTAGGAAGGCTCCATCTTTCATAAGTGCAATTTCTTTTTCGCCTATCATGTGGTCGGTTTGAGGGGTTAATGGTACATGTATCGTGACAATATCGCTTCTTTGAAGTAAATTATTCAACGGAACGAATTCTGCATCAAGTTCTCTCAGTAACTCTGGCGGCGGTGGAGTACGTTTTGAGATGAGAATTTTCATTCCGAAAGCTTTTGCGATTTTTGCCACTTTTTCCCCTATATTGCCTAGTCCAATTGTGCCTAATGTTTTGTCTTTTAGTTCCCATCCCATTAATTCTTTTTTAAGCCATTTTCCCTCTTTGAGTGAGCGGTCTGCCAGAGGAATGTTGCGTGCTAAGGAAAGCATTAATCCTATGGTCAGTTCTGCCACAGCCTCTGCAGGCGCTTCAGGAGTATTCAAAACAAGTATGCCCTTATTTTCAGCACTTGCCACGTCAATGTTGTCGAGTCCAGCTCCAGCGCGTCCAATCGCCTTCAAGTTTTTTCCCGCTTGTATGATTTCTTCTGTGATTTGGGTTCTACTTCTTACGATTAATGCGTCATAGTCGGTGGCTACATTTTTTAATTGTTCAGCAGAGATTGGATTCACTTCAACCTCAAAGCCCGCTTTTTTCAGTTTCTTTATTCCGTCTTCGTGGATGGAGTCGCAAACAAGGATTTTCACTTTTTTCAAGTCGTTCAATCTCCTGCTTGTGTGCGATTAGTTTCTGTATCTCACTTATTTTCTTTTCCAACAGAAAATTATGAAATTTTTAGGCACGAGCGCTTTAGATTACCTTCAAAATTAAATATTTCGAGTCTGACATAATCTTCGACGGGATCCAGTTTGTATTTTGGTGTTTGGCCCGTTTATTTCGGTCCAGTTGGCATAAATCTAAGCGTTATCTTTCTTGGATTGTTCGTACTAATCTTGGCAATTGTCGAGAAGCTGAGAGCAAAACGAACTTATCTTTTTGAGGTTTCTCTTCTGCTTTTTGTTGTTGGATCTCTATATTTTACTTTGCATGGTAGGCTATTGCAACCTATTTTCCCGATTTCACTTCCAGAGAAGCCCCTTGTAGACAATAACCTAACTTTTAATTATGCTTTTACAAGCCTGTTGACTTTTCTCGTTTTTCCAGTTTTTCTGTTGATCTTGTCGAAAAGAGAGGTTTCTGTGGAGAAAGTTGGTTTAAAAGTGCTGGGCTTAAGGCAGACAATACACTATGTCGTTTTGGGGTTAATTTTCTCCGTTTTACTTTTTCTACTCTCATATGTATTTTTTGGTTTCAAATGGATTTACGAATATACTTTCGATGGTCTTATTTTGTGGACTTTATTGGTCTCAATTCTTTCAGTTTTCGCTCAAACCTTCTTTTTCTTCGGAATATTGTTCAATAAATATTTAGGCGTTGAGAACGGTTTCTTATTGGCTGCTATCTCGATTTTAGCTTTTCAGTTGTTTATTTCTGCATCTTTACCTTGGATTGCTGTAAATATTATTGGTTCCATTGCAAAAATTGTGGTTACTTGGAAAACTCGTAACATTTATGGTGCTGTTTTGATGAACGTTACTGTAAACTTGATTGACATCCTAGTTCAAATCCTATAGCAAAACTCTAAATCGAAAAGTGCGCAATATTAATTGAAGCACTATGTCTCTTTCACAAAAAACCCATCCATATCTATTGGGTGTAGTTGGAAAACCGAATACTGGAAAATCTACATTCTTTAGTGCTGCCACTTTAGCCCCAGCGGAAATAGCAAACTATCCTTTTACTACAATAAAGCCGAATCGTGGTGTAGGCTATATTAGGGCTCCATGCGTATGCAAAGAATTCAATGTTAAGGATAATCCAAAAAACTCTCTATGCATGAATGGAATACGATTAATCCCTGTTGAACTAATCGACTGTGCTGGCTTAGTGCCTGGTGCTTGGCAAGGAAGAGGATTAGGCAATCAATTTTTGGATGAAATTAGGAAAGCAGACGCCTTAGTGCATGTTATTGATGCCTCAGGTGGAACAGACCTTGAAGGCAGATTAGTTAAGTCTGGTTCTCATGACCCACTAGAAGATGCACGCTTCTTAGAAACTGAGATAACAATGTGGCTTGTCCAAATACTGAAGAAAGACTGGCCTAAAATCGCTAGGACAGCCGAGTCAAGCGGTTCAGACCTCACTGCCATGCTTGAAACTCAGTTAAGTGGGTTAGCAATCAGAAGAATTCACATTGTTGAGGCAATCAAGAAAGCGGAATTAAATGAAGACAAGCCAACTAAATGGAGCGATGATGACTTTATCAAATTCTTAGACGAACTAAGAAAAATAGCAAAGCCTATGCTTATAGCAGCAAACAAGATTGACATTCCAACTGCAGAGGAAAACGTGGAGAGGCTGAAGAAACTTAACTACAATGTCATTCCAACATGTGCCGAAGCAGAACTCGTGTTAAGAAGAGCTGCAGAAAAGGGCTTAGTTGACTATAAACCTGGAGACTGTAATTTTAACATTTTAAAACCTAGCGAAATAACTGAGGCACAAGGCAAGGCATTAAAAATCGTTAAAGAAAATGTCTTGCTCAAGTTTGGAATGACAGGGATTCAGGAAGCTATAAACACAGCGTATTTTCAACTCTTAAACATGATAGTAGTCTACCCAGTTGAAGATCTTGAGCATCTTTCTGACCATGAAGGACGTATACTGCCGGACGCTTACATCGTTCCATACGGCACAACAGCAAGACAACTAGCCTACATAATTCATACAGAATTAGGCGAAGGCTTCATCTACGCTGTTGAAGCAAGAGAGAAGAAAAGAATAGGAGAAAACCATGTGCTAAAGGATAGAGACGTAGTATCAATAGTAAGCGCCAAAAAAAGAGGATAAAAAGACTTCATGCAAGGACCATCTAATCGAAGAAGAAGAAAAAACATTTTTTCTGCTACAGTAGTAGAGAGAACTTTAGCACTTTTACTGTCCGAAGCGTCTCTTTCTTCGCTGATATGTCCTTACAGCTCTTAGCAAGTCTATTCGCCTAAAATCTGGCCAATAAACATCTAAAAAGCATAACTCACTGTATGCACATTGCCATAACAGAAAGCCACTTAACCTTTCTTCTCCGGAAGTTCGAATAATCAAGTCTGGATCTTGCTTAGACATATGGGCAGTATACAGATAACGTTCAAACAACGCCTCATCAATCGAATCAGGCTTCATTTCACCCTTCTCCACCTTCTGAGCAATCTTACGAGTTGCATCAACAATCTCTGCCCTTCCACCATAAGCCAAAGCAACGTTCAAGAAATGCTTATCAAAATTCTTTGTAGCACTCTCAACCTGCAGAATAATCTCCTGCAAACTTTTAGGCAATAACCCAAGTCTTCCAATAACCTTAACTCGCACTTCATGCTTCCGAATGCGCTCATCGGTGAGAATTTCCTGCAATTTCTGACCCGCAACTCGCAGAATTTCCTCAACCTCTTCCATGGATCTTTGAAAATTTTCAGTTGAAAAAGCATATAATGTAATAGATTTTACATCCAAATCGAAACACCAGTCAAGCAAGTTTTCAACTTTATCAGCGCCACGATGATGCCCAATCCATGGACCCAACAACTGTTCAGAAGCCCAACGACGATTACCATCAAGAATAATAGCAATATGCTCAGGCTTTGTTTCATTCTTCACCTGATACCAAAGCCACTTCTCATACAACTTGTAAACTCCAAGCACAGATAGTAAAGACGAAAGCATCTTCTAACCTCAAAGCCTCGCATTCTTAAGCGCACTTGCACAGAGGCAATGACGCTCCCTAGGTAAATTCTTGATAGTATCTCTTAAAATTTGCTCAATAACCAAACACTTCTTTTTAGCCACTTCAACAAGTTCGCTAGCTGTCAACTGCCCTTGCATCCCAGCTGCCATGTTTGTCACAAAACAAATAGTCGCATAACATATTTCTAACTCGCGTGCCAAAACAGCCTCTGGCGTCCCAGTCATGCCCACCACATCGCAGCCTAATCGCCTAAACATCTCAATCTCAGCAGGAGTTTCAAGACGTGGGCCTTCCGTACAAACAAGAACAGCACGGTCATGACCATGCAAATCGTGTTTCTTCATTGCCTCAGTCAGCGTTAAACGTGCTTCTGGGCAATAGATTTGAGTTACGTCTATGTGAGTGACTGGCGCAGAATCATAAAAGGTGGATTGACGAAACTTTGTAAAATCAATCAAATCATGTGGAACCACCAAGTCGCCAGGTTTAAAACTAGAATTTATCGCACCTACTGCATTGGTTGTGATAATTCTCTTGACTCCCATCATATATAAAGCATAGATATTCGCTCGATAATTCACCTCATGCGGAGGAAGACAATGTTGGATACCATGCCGCGGCAAAAAAGCAACATGAATTCCGTCAACTTCTCCAATTGACATAGGTGGTGGAAGACCGTAAGGTGTTCCTATTCGAGTCTGCTCTGCATCTTTCAGTAAGGATTCTAGGCCAGTTCCACCAATTATTGCTATGTCAATTTTCCTTGAATTCTTCAACTTCTCCTTCTTTCTCCCTGAAAAAACCAGCATATCTCCTATGCAAAAGGAAAGTGATGAGAATAGCTGCCACAGTTAAAAGTATCCCAGCGAGAGCAAAAAACGCAAGCTGAGTGAAAGCCAAAGACGTATCGATAGGTTTATTGATAAACGGGTTGATTAGAATTCGTGACGCTTGATAAAATATTAGCCATGACCACGCCCAAGCAACTATTATAACGATGGTACGCAAAAGTCTTGGATCATGTTCAAAGAACCAACGAATAGCCCTACCACCGAGGAGAATACAAACGCCAAAAATTATGAATGCTATAGACTGTGAAATGAACCATCCAGTTAGGAAAGGAAGCACGCTGAGCCATTCGCCAACATCACTACCAGGAGGAGTCTTCATAACTTCAGGATCTGCAGCAGCAGCAGTAGCAGCAACAACACCTTGATAACAGCTAATCGCAATTAACACAACCCCAGCGATTGCAGTGTAGTTTGCTATTTGTATTGGAAGAGGTGGAGGTGAATATTCTCGGACCCATTTGTAGAAGTTTTTAGCCATCTTGTCCAGTCCGAATCCTTTAATGATTAGAGCGACTCCAAAGACAACAAGAAAAGCAATTCCAGAATAGGTCAATAAATTGAACGCGTACATTATTACAAGAATAATCATCAGCACGCCTGGAAGACCGAGTGCAATTCTGGAATAACGAGGATTCTGCCAAATCATCTTGAGGTATCGAGAAAACAATGCTGCTGTTTCTTCTATCCGCTCGCTATGCTTCACTATGACTCTTCTAACCGAGGTTACAGGAACTCTCGATTGCAAAAGAGGCAAAACTGCTTCATCCGTAAAACCATCGGTTACAAGTATGACATCGCTTGCGGGAAATGCCTTCAATACGTTGTTAAGTTCAGACACAAGTTTTCTATCTGCGCCTACGCCTCCAAGTTCAGAGCCAGAAATTGTTGCAATTTGACAGTTTCCCTTAACTTCTGCTCCTTCTTTCATACGGTCAAAAATCCTTATCGCTTCAAACATGGCGTTAGCATCTGGCTCTTCGGGATCTTTCAGGGCAAGCGTTACTGCTGCTTCTAAATTCTCTTTTCTTCCAAGAATCGGAGTTTTCATTTTTCCTTTAACGCCTATGTCGTCGTCTCTGTCAACACAAAGGATTAGAACTTTCTCAGGTCCTTCCTTTGTAGAGTCCGACATTTTCGTTATCCCGTGTATTTGTTAATGAATGGTCACTTTAATCTTATTCTCTTTTTAGGCTTCTTTGTCATTTATCCCTTCCTGTGCCAAAGCTTTGAATTCTTCCCATGTCAATTTTTCGCCACTTTTCACTTTTTCTTTCGCTTTTTTCTTTAGTTCTTCAAGAAGTTTGAGTTGATTTTTACTTTGCTTTTCTCCTTCTATCTGACGCAACTTTTGCTTGAGAACTGTGATTTGCTTTTCAAGTTCTATATTTTTTTGATGGACACCAGTGGTTTGTTGTTTCACTTCTATGAATTTCTGATGCATGTTATCAGCTTCTGCTCTAAGAGCGCGAACCTTGTCCATAGTCTCTATCATTTTTGCATGCAGTTTCTGGCTTTGCTGAGCAAGTTCTGAGAGTTTTTCATGAGAGAGTTTGGATTTTGTGGCAAGGGCTTTTTCTTCAGTTTGCAATGCTATGATAGCGTTTTTTAGTTCTTGTATTTGTTTATGAATAATTAGTTGCGCTTCAAGGGTTTTTACTTTTTCAATAATTGGTTGCTCATCTTTCACTGTGAGGGAAGTCGTTTGGATTTCCCATTCGAGACTGTCTATCTCCTCTTGTAAATCGTGCATATTTCGAGGTGGTTTCTTTTCCAAAAGAACACTCATTTTTTCTTTGAATTTCAAAATTTGTTCACGTTTTGTTTTACGTTCAGTTTTGGCTTGTTCACGCATTTCCTTAAGGTCTTTGACCTTTTCATTTAGTTCATCGCGTTTTTCTTTTAGGCTGACTGCTTCGGTTCTCAGATTTTTAATCTCTTCGTGAATTGCGTCTCTTTTTTCAGCCCATTTTCTTGCCTCTTCATTCAGACGGTTTTTTTCTTCTTTTAGCAATGTAATTTGCTGATATAGTTCATTGATTTGTTGTTGAAGGAAGTTGGGCAACATGTTTTTCTTCATCTTATACTAGCGAATTCGTTTATTCTAGTATAATTCTTGCATCCACTGTTTTTGCTCCTTTTTCGTAGACCATGATGGGGTTTAGGTCGAGTTCCTTTATTTCTTGATGCTCCATAACTAACTTTGAGGTGTTCAACAGGATTTTGACTATTGCCTCTATATCTGCTGGCGGCTGACCTCTATAACCCTTAAGAATTGGGTATGCTTTTACTTCTGTAATCATTTCTCTAGCGTCTTCTTCTGTAATTGGAGCGATTCTGAATGTTACGTCTTTTAGAACTTCTACGAAGATTCCGCCTAGTCCAAACATTAGTGCTGGACCGAATTGAGGGTCTTTTGCGGCGCCTACAATAACTTCTGTCGACGGAGGAGCCATTTCTTGGACAACTATGCCCACGATTTTGGCGTCGGATTTATGTCTTTTAATGTTGGCTAGGATTTTGTTGTAGGCGTCTTTAACTTCCGCTTGGTTTTTTAAGTTGAGTATGACGCCGCCTACATCAAATTTGTGTATAATGTCCGGAGAAGCAATCTTGAGAACTATTGGATATCCTATTTCATTCGCAAATCTTATGGCTTCTTGTTCAGATTTTGCCAGCTTAAACTTTGTTACAGGAATTCCGTACTCCATGCATATTGTTTTAGCTTCAGTTTCAAGCAGGTAGTTCCTCTTCTCTTTTCGAGTTTCATTGAATATTTGTCTAGCTTTTTCCATGTTATTTCAGCAACCACAGCGTAAAATATTAGTTTGTTCTCTCTGTTTCTAACTTTTTCGTTTGACTAATGATATGGAGTTTGTGAGGCAAGTGCTTATGCATAAACCGCAACCAAAACATTTCTCCTTAGTAAAATGTAGTTTGCCATTAACGAGTCTTCGTGCATTGAATTGACATCTTTCTACACAAGTTCCGCAGTTGTCACATGTTTCTTCATCTTGCAATGCCACATACTCTGAGGCGACTACATGGTCTGGAATGCCAAATCTTATCATGGCGCTCAACGAGTGGCAGCAGCATGAACAACAACTACATATATACTCAGGCTTTTCTTTTCCCTCAAAGGTAAAGGCAAGGTGAATGAGTCCAGCCTTGTGCGAGCGCTCTAACACTTTGAGCGCTTTTCGAACTGAAATTGGTTTTGCGCCTCGTTTTGAGGCGTCTTCTGCTTCTCTGTCTATGCTTAGGCAAACGTCAAGTGGAGCATTGCATTTTTTCCATCTTATTCTGCAGCCACAGTCTTCAAGTGTGATGAGTTTGGCGTTTCTGAGAATTTTCTCTGCCGCAGACGTGTCAAGAATCTGTTGTTGACCTTGAATCTTAATGTTTATTGGGATTGTGACTGCTTTCATTTTGTCAACGTAGTCTTTTTTGAGTTCTTCTATGGTCCAATCATTGCTTTTATTCATTGATTGTGCCTCCGCAGAGTGATTTTTGAAAAATGTCTTGTCTCCATATAAGAGTTGTTGATAGCGCAGTTTTGGTCGGGCGGGCCAGATTTGAACTGGCGACAATCCGGTTTCTGCATTGTACGCTTAGTAGGCTGAAAGTGGCGCTCACAAGTCTGTGAACGTCTACAGCGTCTCCGTCTGCTAGGCATGGCTAGCAAACTCGGAAGCTCTACCAAGCTGAGCTACCGCCCGACTGGTGGTGCCCGACCAAAATGTTAGAGATAGAAATTTGTGATTTATGCGTTTCGTTTCGGTTTTCCAAGTGAAGACGGAGGTGGAGAACAAAAAATAATTTTATTCACCCAAGACGGATCAGAGCCAGCGGAGAGATCATCTCCAGAGAATAATGATAAGCTTTGTGACTTCGTCAGCATCTTAAGCCGACTATATAAAGGACCTATATACAGGGGGTAGGTCATCTTTTGCTAGACAGTAGAGAAGGCAGATAACTCGTTCTCAGTGATAATAAAAAAAATTTTGACTCACTCACACAGGACTAGACTCCACTTTCTCTCAATAGGTTATTTTTATGACTCGTTGTTCATTCATCCAGAACCTTTGAAAATATGTTTCACACCTTAGAATAGATGCTTCCACTGACAAATCCCAAAGAGGAACAGTTACAAGCCCCCAATCGCATTCAACATCTTCAGCATTTACTTGTAAA
>Ga0315312_1002390_pt1 | contig 13068 bp, 13 predicted proteins | sample TDP7_MG_FD_203629 | JGI IMG/M metagenome (GOLD analysis project Ga0315312, IMG submission 203629) | Freshwater sediment microbial communities from Lake Towuti, South Sulawesi, Indonesia - TDP7 | ecosystem: Environmental > Aquatic > Freshwater > Lake > Sediment | place: Indonesia: South Sulawesi... | reverse complement strand
TCGTGTCTTCGGACTCGGACCGACGACCAGCTGGTTAACAGCCTCAGCCATAAATGGGCTCTAACACCCAGTTTGTGTCAGCTGCTCTACCGAACTGAGCTACGGCGGCGCTGTATGTTAACGTTTTCTGGGAATATTTAAAGTTTAATTGCTGAATTGAGAATAGACGCAAGAAGGACGCTGAAATGTATCGGGTTTTGTGAGGATCACATTCTTATATAGACTCTGTATTCGATTGGTTCTGGTTCAAAATGGGGACAGTTTCTAATCTTGTTAAGGCGCTTTTTGAGTTTGGTGCAGTAGTGGCTGTTTGATAAGGGGATTGCGTGTTTGCAGTTGTTGCAGTTGGCGGGTTCTTGTGTTGTGGGTTGGAGTTGTTGGCATAGAGACGTCATATTTATCAATAAATTATATGCTTTAATATGTAATAAACTTTTCACCACAGAACAGACAAAAATATCTTTGCTATTTCACGACTTTTCCATGGAATACTGTTAACTCTATTAGAGAAACGCGTGCTCTATTAATATGGGAATTTAAGATGCAGTTCCGAACAGTTCTTTAGCCATTATTTGACTACAGAGCAGGCGGCGATGTTGGGCGAATTAACCTCGGCAAGGCTGAGGCACGCCTATGAAGTTTTAATGGCAGGAACAGAAAATCCTTAAATCAGAAAGAGAACCGAAATATTGTTGAGGGCCCGTAGCTCAGCACGGTTTAGAGCGACAGGCTCATAATCGTCTGTCTGTTAGCCTCTCTATAGAGGGGAGGAGAAACCTGTTGGTCAAGGGTTCAAATCCCTTCGGGCCCACCAAGCCCTAATTAGTAAACAGAGCTTTTGTATGATAGTTATTTTATGGCTTCTCTAATTATGTTATATGCAGTTACAGTGTGACAGAAGTGGGGAAATGTAGTTTTGAAGAAGATTAATGTTGCCTTAGTCGGATATGGCTCTCAGGGTACAAGGATCGCAAGTGCAGTATCGGCTCAGGAGGACATGGAACTGGTAGGGGTATGCTTAAAGGAACCAGATATTTCTGCGTTTATGACCTTTAGAAAGGGTTTTTCTATTTATCTTGTGGATTCAGACTATGCTATAGCCTTCAAGAAAGCTGGAATTAACGTTCAAGGGTCGATTTCAAATCTTTTGTCCAAAGTTGATGTGGTTGTAGACGTTACGCCTAGTGGTGTTGGAAAGAGAAACAAGGAGGAGTTCTATTCCAAACATAACGTCAAGTGTGTCTTCCAAGCAGGCGAACCACTCGAGGTCGCAGATATCCAAGCATTCATATCAAATATAAATTACAATGAAGCTAGAAGAGCGAATTCTGTTCGCATCCCATCACCTTTTACAGTGTCTTTAACAAGAACCCTCAAACCATTAGACGTTAGGTTCGACATAAAACATGCAACATGCACGCTTATCCGACCCGGAACCGAACCAATGAGGGGAAATCAAGGACCAGTAGACACGATAATTGTTGACAAACCCTATGTTGCACAGGAAACGCTACGCAATGAATTGCGGCAAATGTTCCTAGCGGATGTCGTGTTCGCATCCTTCGCGGTTCCCTCTATCCTTCTAGCCGTTGAGATTATAGTAGTTGATTTGAAACGAAAAGCGTCTACAGAAAGCGTCATAGACCTTCTTAGTAGGGTTCCCAGAAGCATACTCGTGAGAAGTGATATGGGACTGCACTCGACAGACGCGATCTTTGAATACATCAGAAGAACCACTCGCCCTTCAGCTGACATCTACGAGGCATGTGTGTGGCACGAACATGTGGAAGCAATTAATGGCAGATTAAAGCTAGTCCAAGCGTTCGATCCGCACTGCGTTCAAACGCCAGAAGTAATCGATGCGATCAGAGCGTTGGCGAATGCGACAACTCTGGAGAAAAGCTTGAAACTAACTGACAAAGCCCTAAAAATATTGACTCCTGGACTCTACCCATGATTATAAACGAAGTTTTATGTATCTCCACGGCAAAATGAGGAGGGCAATTCCAGAGTTTTTGCGGGTTTTCTGGAAAGCTTTATTGTTCAATGCGTTTGAGAATGACCAAACACTCATCACATAATCCCTCTAAGATTTTTTTGGTTCAATGTGCACTTGAGATAAACAAGTTGCGAGCTAGCGGGTGACACAGTGAACACGAAAGCCAAAGATTTGGTAGATGTCTTGCGTCAGTCAAGTTTGAGTCGAACAGAGACAGCAAAAATTATGGATACGACTGTGCGCGGTATTGTTGGGGAGTTGCGCTTAACGCAGAAATTGTGGAAAAGGGGAAACAACTCGTTCCTCATTAAGGCGGGCTTGGCTTTGATAGCGTTTCCAGACCCGACGATAAGCGATGTGGTGGGGGCAGCTCTGATTGCAGCTGGGGGTATTCAGTTGAAGTTGAAAAATTCGACACTTAGCATCGAAGACGTTTACAAGACTCTCCCAAAAGTGATCAAGGAACTCGCAGCAATAAAGCAGTGTCTAGTCTGAGCAGAGTGTCTAGACAAGTTCTCCTTTAGCAACCATCACAACCTTTCCACCCACGTACACATCTATCCTCCCCTCCTTGCTTTCCGCCTTCAAAAGAAGCAGTGAAGGACGCCCTATCTCATAGCCCTGTTCAACCCGAATGTTGATTCGGTCTTTTCCAAAATAACGGTTTTTCACTAAGTACCCGGCTAGGCAACCGTTTGCGCTTCCCGTGGCTGGGTCCTCTGGGACACCGTAGTAGTCGGCGAAAACTCTGACGTTCAAGTCGTTTTCTTGGTTGTAAGTTTCGGGACAAAAGATGAGTATTGTTTTTGCTTGCGTATCTTTGACCAACTCGAAGTATTTGCCTCTGGCTATTCTTGCCTGCTTTAAGGCGTCTATGGTCTTTAATGGGACTATGATGGAAGGCAACCCTGTGGAAACCTCTTGTATAGGGAATCTGTTGTCTACGTTTCTTCGGTCGAGACTCAAAACTTCACTGATCGGCTCGACGTCAAAGGTTTGGGTAAAGATCGGTGACATCTGTTTCATCCACAAAATGTCTACTCGTTCCTTGCTGTATTTCATTGTAACAGGAATCTGCCCACACTTCAGGTTCAGCACTACCTTCGCGATAGGCTTTCTGACGATTTCCTGCTGTATGACGTAGGCTGTCCCTATTGTTGGATGTCCCGCAAAGGGCACTTCCTTTTCAGGCGTAAAAATACGAACATCATACCCGCCGTTTCGCTTTTCATCCGATAAAACGAAAGTGGTTTCCGAGTAGTTCATCTCCTTGGCAATTCGTTGCATCTCTGCATCCGAGAGCGCTTTTGCACCTCTAATAACTGCGAGCTGATTACCTGCATACTTTTCCTCCGTAAACACATCCACTATGAAAAAAGTGAGCCTTTCCATATTCCATTCCTCTATCAAGCTGAAGATATCTTTTTGCGCTGTTTCATGCCTAGCTTCATAACTAGCCTCGCAGTTCTTTCCCCAAGCTCCTCACAAAGTTTGAGTTCTTTGTTGCTTGGAGATCCAACGGCTGCTGCTCCATAATGTTTGCTATGCGGGTTTCCTTGGACAATCATACCATGCACAAGCATAGCCTCCAATATAGAAAGCAATGTGGTTTCTGCCCCGCTTGCTGTTCCACCTGAACTCGTGAAGGCAGCACCAACCTTTCCTTCAAGTTCTCCATGAATTTTAACAGACTTGTCGATGAGAGCCTTGAGTTTTGCAGACATTTGTCCGTAGTATGTTGGTGAACCCATTATTATTCCGTCAGCACTAAGCAAATCCTCAATATCGGTCTTGTCCACCTTCTTCACGACAACGTTAACTTCCCTCACACGCCTTGAGCCTTCAGCAACGGCAAACGCCATCTTCTCTGTGTGCCCAGTCTTTGAGTCATAGACAACCAAAACCTTTGCCAAACAACCACACTCTGATAGTCTATTTATTCTGGTGTGACTGATAAGTACTCGCTAGCTCAGATGGTGTTCAATTGAGAAAATTTGTGGACGGCTTTGTCCACAAAGTGGGGATGCACTGTGAGTCAACGGCTCTACGTGACGTGTTTGAACACTTCGGGTTCCACTTCAGCGAAGAGATGCTTTTCGGTTTGGATGGAACATTCGGCTTCGTTTATTGGAAGCGAAAAGATGCCATGCCACCGCTCGGAATTGGCGGAAAAATCGCCATGTTCCCCCACACACTTCCCTCTCTTCTAGGCTTTGAAGTTGAGAAAAAGGCAACCACGAGCCAGAAGAAGGCTTGGAACGGCGTGAAGGATCTCATAGATCGAAATATTCCAGTCGTCTTACACGCTGACATGGCTTTTCTCGACTACATGCGCGTTCCGAAAGACGGCGAACACTTCGGAGCCCACACAATAGTCTTGACCGGATATGATTTAGATAAAGGCGAAGCCTACGTGGCAGACTCAAAGTTTCAAGGGCTACAGGCAGTTTCTCTGGAAAACCTTGCAAAAGCCAGAGGTTCAAAGTTTAAGCCTTATCCACCCCGAAACGAGTGGTTCGAGTTCACTCTGCCACAAAAACTCAAACCATTAAGTGAGGCAATAAGGGCGACGATAAAGGAAACAGCGATAAACATGCTTGAGCCATCAACAAAGATTTTTGGATTAAAAGGGATGCGATACCTAGCAGACGACATAACGAATTGGCCGAGTATCTTGCCACAGTCAAAGATGAGTCTCACACTTCTACTCGGATACGTTTGGATAGAGGAGGCTGGAACAGGAGGGAGCGTCTTCCGAAAACTCTATTCAGGATTTCTCAAGGAAGCCAGCGAGGTGCTTCGCAACGAGGAGATAAGTGAAGCTAGTCAACTAATAATGAAATCTGCAAACATATGGGCTGATGTAGCAAAAATGCTTCTCATAGGAAGCAAAGCCAGCAACCTCAATGACATCATCAATATCTTAACCAACATCAAGGCAAAGATAACAGAATGTGCTGAATTTGAAGAAAAAGCGTTTAGACTATTGAAAACCAACTCTGACCGATCGTGAAGAGATTAAAGATGTTCTTGAGGCCGAAGAATTCGGTTTTTGTGTAGGTGATCTATGAAAGACGGTAACTTGAATTTTCTCCTATAGCGTTGTAGATCTATGTTCGTCTCTATTTCCTTCATGTCAATTTCTCCTAGATTTTGTTTTTTGGCTATCTGTAAGTAGCCTACTCTGTTTAGGTCTATGCCCATTAAGTAAGCAGCCACTGCGTCACAACTTATTGGATTTTCAGAAGCCAAAATTAAGCCCATATGTATAGGAGTCCCGTTGATGGGTGAGTCTCCTTCGCTTGCGACGATAGCATCGATAATTCCAAGTTTCGGTAACAATTTTTTATAGAGCGCGATTAAGCGGTGCTCGAACTTGCTAAGCGCTGACCAATACTGGGGAAGGTCTGAGAAGTTGCACTCTGAAAGCTCGGTGTGGATCTGCCACTTCGTTGCCGTTTCATAGCCTGTTGTCGGCTTGGGTTCTAAGCAACCCATCAGATTTTTCACACACGAGGATATCGTTGTGTATTCGTGGGTCTTGAGTACAGGCGCCGAGATTAAGCAGTCAGTATTGAGTGCCGTTCTGGCTATGCCAAACACCTTGTCATATAGTTTAACCTTTTCAAAAACATCGGTGTTTAGATCGAAGAGTTTAACCCCGTATTTGTCCTCAAGTTTGGAGTACTCGGCAAATTCGAATAGGTTATGTGTCGAGTCGGGCACTAAGCCCGTGGACCCACAGCAACCCTCGGCTATCGTTATGTCTCCTTTGTCCTGAAAATACTCTACTATACCCTCAACTACCCTGACGTCCGTGTTTTCTCCGTTATCCTTTACGTAAGAGGCTAGATTGGGCTTTATGAGCATATTAGAGCTTGTGACTTTTGGGTTCAATTTCTCTAAGGCTTTAATGGTTGCTTTTTTAGCCTTTCCACGCATTACTACAACATAGCTTTTCATGTCGATCCCAAAAGCCCTTAATAAGGTGATATTCCACCGCTGACATAAAGATTCTCAAGGGGTCCACATACTCTGATCTATTAGTTTCTCAAATTGTCGTAAGTCGTTAATTTTTTAAGGGAGAAGCGCTACCGTGGAAGAGGATAAGCATGTATCGGGAAAACTTCCAGAAAACAGAAAGGAACCTGACCTGTGAGGGTGTGAAGATTGAACCCAGAAGAGAGCAAGCCCCGTTTCGGCTTCATGACACGCAACTACCTAGTGCTGACCCTCACATCAACTCTCTGGGGAATCCCCAATAGTATCACCTACACCTACTTCTCATTATACGTCTTCGGATTGGGCGGAACAGAAACAATCATAGGCCTAATTACAGCCTTAGGAAGCGCCACTTATGTCGTATTCGCAATCATAGGCGGTCACATAGCCGACTTGTACGGTAGGAAGAAACTAATCGGCACAATGATGGTGATCCTTGGGTTAAGTCAATTCTTAGTGGCGATTGCACCTGACTGGCAGTTCTTGACTCTAGCCATAATTATGACAAACGTCTGTTGGATATTTGAACCAGCGTTCTGGGCGATACTGGCAGACTCCATAAGCGAGCAAAAGAGGGGAACAGGCTTTGCACTCTTCAGTTGCTTGAATTATCTTCCATGGGCTGTAATGCCCTCAATCGGCGGCTACTTAATCGACACATACGGCATTCTACCCGTAATGAAATGGACTTACATAGGCTTGGCTATAGTGGGTGTAATCGCTGGAGTGATACGGTTGTCGAGGCTTACGGAAACGATTTCTCCCCAACCCAGAGAGACTGGTGAACGATGTAGTCTTAAAGGAGTGGGCAATCTCGTGAAAGATTCTTTCAAGGAGCATTTGCAGACATGGTTGTGGATGCCTCGCTCAGCCATCGCCTTGACGGTTTCCTACATTCTATGGGCTTTCGAATATGGCTTGGTTGAACCCTACTGGATAGTTTACGCCGAAAAAACAATCGGTGTCACATCTACACAGTGGGGCATCATCACAGCGGTGGGTAGCGCAATCGGCATTGTGTCGAAGATACTGATTGTCGGCAAATTGCTGGACAAGTTCGGTCGAAGAAAGATTCTGTTAGCTACTACGGCCTCAGACGTGTTCACGTACGTCCTCTTTATTCGTTGCGGCATGTTCATGCAAGTTTTGGCTCTCTGGATTGTAAGTTCCTTTATATGGTCTTTCTATGATCCGACATATTCGTCTTTGGAGGCGGATTTGATCCCAGAGGAGAGAAGAGGGCGAGTGTTCGCTGCTTTCGGTGTCGCTTGGTCAGGCTTTAGCATTCCAGCGAGTCTCCTGGGAGGATTCGTCTATGAGCGGGTTAAGCCTGAGTTATCATTCGTTATGGCTTCAGTTGGCGTTATGATGTGTTTCGTTCTGACGGCACTGTTCATTAAACAGACACAAACCAAAGAAAAGTGAGATAACTTACACAGATGCCATCACCTCATCTTTCAACGTCTGTCACCTATTGTTTTTGTTCAAAAGTTCTAGCAGTTTGTCTAATCTCTCGATTATTATGTCTGCGTCTGCTTCAAGGCTCGTTCTCTTGATGAAGGCTGTTTTCATTCCAACTTTTTTCGCTCCCTGAACGTCTGCCACTGGGTCGTCACCCACGTGAAGACAACGGTTCGCCTCAACTCCCAACTTCTTTAGAGTTGCCAAAAAGATTGATGAATGAGGTTTGGCGTATCCGTGTTCATAAGAAACTGTGACGACATCGAAGATTCTTTCCATCTTGGTTCGAAGGCTGTCTAAGAGACGCCAGTGAGTGTTAGAGATTAGTCCAAGTTTGTATCCTCTTTTTCTCAGTGTTGAAAGAACGGGTAGGGCGTCTGGATACCATTTAACGCTTCTTGTTGATAAGCCGTAATCTACGGATTCTTTAATGACATTCTTGTGAGCTTTTGATTTAAACCCAAGCGACTCCAAAACATCCGCAATCACGTCATCGAGAAGTGACTCTTGGGAAGTCTCCCTTAGTTTTTTTCGATATAACGCGTCCATTTTGAAATACTGGTTCAGAAACGTTTCCTCTGCGAGGCTTATGCCTCTTCTAGAGAGGGCTCTGAAAATTGGATAGATTATGTCTTCTTGTTTGGTTGCGCTATAGCGTAGGGTGCCAAAATCGTCAAAGGTGACGGCATCAACTTCTAAACTCAATCATAGCGTCTCCGTTGATAGTATATCCCTTAAAGGTTCAATCACAAGGCAAATTTATCTTTCTGTGGCAGAATTGTATGTTAGAGTGGTAAGTTTGAGACTGAAAGATAAAGTTGCTGTTGTTACTGGCTCGAGTAGAGGTATTGGAAGAGCGATTGCCCTTGCTCTCGCTCAGGAAGGCACTTGCGTTGTTGTAAACTATCTTAGGTCCGAAGGAGAGGCTAAGGAAGTTGTCTCAGAGATTAAGAAAATGGGACGAGAAGCCTTTGCTGTGAAAGCCGATGTTTCTAAGATAGAAGAAGTTCAAGCAATGATAAATGAAGCATTGCGGAGATTTAGAAAAATAGATGTCCTCGTGAACAATGCAGCCGACTTCTCAGCGATGGATTTTTCGCTCAACAACCCGGATTGGGAGGGTTGGAACAGAATGATGACAGTCAATCTCAAGGGGATGCTGATATGCTCGCAAGTCGCGTCAAAACCTATGCTAAGACGGAAAAGTGGAAACATAATCAACATAGTCGCGGACTGGATAGGAGGAGGCCTATGCTACATGCTAACAAAGTCAGGAGGCATACCCTTGACAAAAGGTTTGGCGAGAGTTCTTGCTCCACACGTGCGGGTCAACGCCATTTGCCCAGGCTCAATAGACACAGGGTGGATTTCCGCCCTCTCCGAGACTGAAAGAGATAAACTTAAGGAAAAGATACTTTTGAAAAGGTGGGGTCAACCCGAGGATATTGCGAAGGTCGCGGTCTTCTTAGCCTCGGATGAATCCTCCTTCATGACTGGCTCAGTAGTTCTTGTTGACGGCGGCGAAACAATAAATCCACAATAATCTCTAACTGCTTCTCTAAGATGTTTATTGAATTTCAAAATTATAAGTAGCCTTCGTTAGTCTTTCTGCTCCATCTTTCTTCACCAGCACCGTGTCTTCGATTCGAACACCGCCAAAGTCAACGATGTATATCCCAGGCTCCACAGTCACTACGTTCCCAGATTCCAGAACGTCTTTGCTCTCTGAATTTAGAGTAGGGGGCGATTCGTGGACCTCTAATCCAACACCGTGACCTAAGCCATGAACAAAACATTCCGCATAGCCTTCCTTTTCAATGTGTTTCCTCGCAACTGCGTCAACGTCAATGCATTTGACCCCTGCCTTAACGCTTTGAAATGCTCTCTCCTGCGCATCTTTCACGATGTTGTAGATTTTCTCCTGTCTCGGTGAAGGCTTTCCAGCCACGACAGTTCTTGTCATGTCGGCCCTATAGTGTTGATAAGTTGCTCCAATGTCGATGACTACCAGATCGCCTTTCTTAATCTTGTAGTCTGTGCATACAGCATGCGGAAAAGCAGAGCGAAAGCCTCCAGCAACTATTGTGTCAAAAGCCATCTTAGAACCAGATTTGCGCATTTTGTACTCTGCTTCAGCGGCAACTTCGTATTCCCGTAAGCCGGGTCCAACCGTATCTATGGCTACTTTCATTCCTTCGCTAGTTAACTCAGCAGCCCTTCTGATGCATTCTATTTCTTGCTCGTCCTTTGCACTGCGAAGTTGCATGACCATTTCATTTTTTGGTGTAAACTCGGCGTTGTCTAAGGCTTTTGAGAAGTCTAAGTAGATGGCAGCGTCGAGAGAGTCGAAGCCTATGCACTCAAGCTTTAGGTCTCTGATCTGACTTTGAACCATTTCGTTTAAGGCTCCCTTCTTCTTTGCGAGCTCGATTTTGCAGCCTTTGGCGTTCTCTTGTGCTTCCTCGTAGTAACGCCCATCAACATAGAGAATGCTTTCACCGTCACGTGGAACGAGTAGTTTTCCTTCGCTCAAATAATTGGTAAAATACACGAGGTTGATTTCTCTGGCTACGAGGTATCCGTCGAGTTTTTCGGTCTCCAAAAGACGCTTTAGAGAGTCAATTCGATGCCTCATTTTCCTCACCGAACTTAACTGAATTAGAATTGTTGTGTGACTATAACCTTTGTGCTGGTCTGCTTGACTGAGTTTTTTGGTCAGCCACCACTCATGAGGGACATTAGGATTATGTTGTCGTCTTTGTTTAGTTTGGTTTTAACTCCGTCTAATTGACCTATCAAAACTCCGTTAACGGTGACGACAAAACCCATTTTAACATCCTTTAGCCCGGGCTCAAAGACTTCCTTCCTAAAAGGTTCACCATAGATTCCAGCTAGCCTACTCAGAAGTTCAGAAAGGGATGCGCCTTTTTCGAATTCGAATTCTTCTTCCTTCCGTCCCAGCATGTTTTTTATGTAACCCAGATAGTGAACCTTAACCTTCATTCCTCTGCCCCCCAATTGACCCCCAAACCCAGCGTTTTTCTCTTCTTTTTTGTGTAATATTACAGCGAAAAATAGTATTTATCAATTTCTAACTTCAAGCTGAGAGTGGGAAAATTTATAACAGTGTTATACAGTCTCTATTGGTGGAATGGCAATTGATCGCAAAAAACGTCTTAGCCCTCATCGGAAACACTCCAATGGTGCAGATAAAACACCTGAACCCAAATCCCAACCTCAAGATGTACGTGAAACTCGAAAAATACAACCCAGGAGGCTCAGTCAAAGACCGTATCGCCAAATACATGATTGAGCAGGCTGAAAAAACAGGGCAACTGACCAGGGACAAGGTGGTTATTGAACCCACAAGCGGCAACACCGGCATTGGACTCGCCTTGGTTTGCCGTGCAAAAGGCTACAATCTTATTCTTGTTATGCCTGAAACCATGACCTTAGAGAGACGCCAGATCCTCATCGCCCTCGGCGCCAAAATCATATTGAGCGAGGGAGCCAAGGGAATGGACGGAGCAGAAGACTTGACGCGCGAAATTATTAGCCAAAACCCCGACAGGTATTTTATGCCTAACCAATTCGCAAACCCTGCCAACGTTCTTGCTCACTACGAAACCACGGCAGAAGAGATCTGGAGAGACACGAAGGGTAAAGTAACCCATTTTGTAGCAGGGATCGGCACTAGCGGCACCCTCATGGGGGTTTCCAAGCGACTCAGAGAACACAACCCAAACATTCATGTCACTGCGGTTCAGCCAGCCCCGAACACATCCATACAAGGACTAAAAAACCTTCAAACCCAGTATGTTCCAGCAATCTGGAAAAAAGAGTTCGTAAATGAAATATACACTGTGCACCCCCGAGACGCAGAGGAAACCGCGAGGCTTCTCACCCTCCAAGAAGGAATCTTCGTGGGACCCAGTTCAGGCGCCATCCTCCACATCGCACTAAAAAAGGCAAACGAAATCGAAAAAGGGGTTATGGTGGTCATGGCGCCGGATGGAGGAGAGAAATATCTCTCCACAACGCTCTGTGACCCAATCTTATGTGTGAATTGCGCACGAAAATACGGCATCCGTTGCTCCTATATTGATGGGACTCCCATATTGAAGGCACCGTCCCCTCCACGAGAGACGGTTTCTTGATGAAAGGATGAGATGAGGATGAGACAGAGAGACGGGTGTAGCCTCGTATGGGGGGAAGAGAGGGGCTCACACACGCGCACGGGTCTACACAATGGCAACCTGCTCATTTCTTTCTACTAGTTTGGCTAAAACGGGAGTTCAAAGCCTTCCCGGGCTACCAAAACGACTATGACTCGGCTGTCTTTCGTTATGATATGTTGGGGAGTCTGCTGTTCGTGCGTTGTTCAAATTGTGGAAAGTGCTGCGAAAAAACGGAGATGGAGCTTTCAAGCAAGGACATCGAAAGATTAGAGGAAGCGGGTTATCGCCTAGAAGGATTTGCAGTTATAGATGGTGGTGTGGTTCGGCTCAGAAACGTTGACGGATGCTGCTATTTCTACAGTCTCGCTGATAAGAAATGCCGAGTCTATGGGAAAAGACCCTTAGGATGCTATCTCTATCCTGTTGTGTATCTGGCAAATGAAGGTGCCGTGATTGATGAATTATGTCCAATGAGACAGACGATTTCAGAACAAGAATTGAGAACGAAAGCAAAAATCCTTAATAAACTCTTGAAAAAGATGGATAATGAAAGAAAGTGTAAATAGAACGTTATTTCTTATCTTTCTTCTCCTCTCTAGGGCAATAGTGACCGAAAACCCTATAGACGTACACCGTGCGCGAGCTTGACTTTATAACTAAGTCCATACGTATTTATGCTATTAACGCTCTTAAAGTAGAGGACTGCCTAAGATGTCGACTCACGTCGCGAGGACTCCTCCTCCAACCAGTCTGCCTTGCAACCGATATTGGACAAACCTCCGCTCTGAATGTAAAAAATGTAAGGATAAAATGAAGTGCCCTATGTATCTCGCACACTGGAAGAAACATCAAAAACTTATGAAGAGATAAAAATGACCGTAGAAAAGCTTTGTAAAAATTGTGTCTACTTCAAGGTTCGAAAAGGAAATCCGTATTGCTCTCTCATAAAGCAAAAGGTCCCAGAAACCTACTTTTGCGGCAAATTCAAACCTGAATAGGCCTTAAGACAACCTTCCTGGGACCTATATGGAGATTCGTCTCAATATAAATTCTCTTTAACCATAGGTTCTGTTGCATTCTTGAGCGCTATGTTGCAAATTAAGGTTCGTGAATTTCTGATATCCATTATTGTGATTACATGGCACACTCGATCTGGTGTTTCACAGTTTGTGCACATTCCAGTGATGCGCGCGCGTTCGCGCACAAAGAAAGCCAAAATAGCTTAGAGCTGTTTTTTCTATATTCTTGCGCCACACCAGTAACACTCTTTTAATTGTATAGCTATAGGTTTGCCACATTCCTGGCATCTCCATTTTAGATCCTCGTCTTCAAGCCATTCTTGAACCTTACCAACCTTAATTTTGTTCAGATTCTCCACTAAGTCTTCATTGCGTTTTAAGCAATAGTTAGCTATTTGACGGAATTTCT
>Ga0315312_1002388_pt1 | contig 13078 bp, 8 predicted proteins | sample TDP7_MG_FD_203629 | JGI IMG/M metagenome (GOLD analysis project Ga0315312, IMG submission 203629) | Freshwater sediment microbial communities from Lake Towuti, South Sulawesi, Indonesia - TDP7 | ecosystem: Environmental > Aquatic > Freshwater > Lake > Sediment | place: Indonesia: South Sulawesi... | reverse complement strand
CGCCGCATGTGAAGCAGAATAGCCTTACCTTGCGGGCTTCAATAGCCCGTTGCATCTCTTCAATGTTGCTGAGGAGAACATGCTTAGGCGCCATCAACTCGGGAATATCAGAGTACAAAGCCAGAATATGATAGGCAAGAGGCGAAGGCGCGTCCTTAGAGAGAAGAGTCTCAACGTGAAATTCGCCAGATTTGATAGCGGCCATCAGCGTCTTCACAGATTCTAGGTCAACCTTTTCGATCATGGCTTCCCTAAGTGTTTCTTCATATATCGGCGCATTCCTAAACCGTTCTGGCAGCTGTGCAAGCCGCGTGGGCCCCATTGTTCTGCCTCGGGGAAGCGCTCCAAACCGTTCGGCGACAAATTTCATCTTGTAGGCGAAGGGAAAACGGGCCTCAAGATAAGCCTTAAAGGCTTTATCCACATCTTCGTCGCTCAAGGCGAAGAGCAGAGACGGCAGCCTGTTAAGGTCATATTCTTCGAGTTTACGAGGAGCCTCGATTAGGATGCGATATCCGTTGTTCCACCAGCCCGTTATGAGGTCGTGATCCGAAAGAACAGCGTCGAAGATGCATCCGAGCGTCCTGTTAACGGCCTCTCCGAAACAAGCGTGGATGACAAGGTATTTGTCGAAGCCCTCGATGAGAATGCGGTTATGCGTTGGAATGGGTAGGCTTCGCTTGATATGTTCGTTGACTTCGCTTATGGTATCGCGCAAGACCCGCGGCTCAACCGAAAATCTGTCGGCAAGCCTTTCAGCAACCTTAAGGGGGTCATAATCGCGTCTCAGCTCTTCGGCTATCTCTTCTCTAAGCTTTCCTACCTCCTCGGCGAGGGTTTGTGGCACGGGTATCATCTCGCCGTCCCAGCCTGGTATAGCAGCCATCTGGTCCTCCGAAGGAACCACGTAGACTGTTCCCGTCTCGTCTTCGATCTGGACGATTCGCCAGACCTTGCCTCTACAGATGAAGTTTAGGCCTACGCGGGCTCTCAGTGCCATGAACTCGTCGCCTAAGGTGCCTATCTTCCGATCTGAGACTATATCTACGATGGGATATCGCCTCTCGTCTGGAATCATCGAGAGATTCGCATAGTAATAGTCTCTTGTCCGCCCAGTCTTCTTCAAAACGTCTCCTTCCAGCCGAAGCTCCCTAAGATCGCTTAAGTATTTAACAACCTCGAGGAATTTAACCTTTGATAGATGGCGATAAGGATAGGCGCGATGGATAATCTTTAAAGCCTCATCAACTGTGCATTGCTTCTTGTCCATGAGAATTCCCGCAGTCTGATGGGCTAAGACGTCTAATGCGTTTTCATGTATACGGATCGGCTCGATAAGGTTCTTGTAAGCCCGTCTAACAGCGGCTATTGCCTCTAACGTGTCATCTGGGAAGGCTGTGAGAATCACACCCTTTGAGACCATGCCAAGTCTATGTCCGCTTCTTCCAACCCTTTGGATTAGGCTTGAGACACGCCTAGGCGAAAGATACTGAACCGTGAGGTCCACATGGCCTATATCGATGCCCAGTTCCAAAGTGCTTGTACAGATCACGGCTCTAAGAGCCTTAGCTTTGAACTGGTCTTCGATCAGGGTTCTCTCTTCTTTAGACAGCGAGCCATGGTGAACCGCCACATCCGAAGATATTTGGCTAAGCTTATAGCCCAGCATCTCGGCGTTCGTGCGGCTGTTAACAAAGACGAGGGTTGAAACGTGGCTGTTTATCAAGTTTAAAATACGCCTCATTCGAGCCGCGGCTTGTGGAGCCGTTCCTAACTTCTCGGCCAAATCGTAATCCGCCTCATCGGCAGTAGGGTGCTCCACCGAGTACTGGTAATCTTTCGGCGTGAAAATCTCAACTACTGCTACGGGGCGCTCGGCTCCAGCGATGAAGGTAGCAGCCTCTTTCGGGTTACCAACCGTTGCCGATAAGCCTACCCTCTGGAATTCTTTGCCAGTTATCTCACATAGCCTTTCAATGGCAACAGTAAGTTGGACACCCCGCTTGTCTTCCGCTATATCGTGAACCTCATCAATGATAACGAAGCGGACATGACTGAGATGAGTTCGCATCAGCTGCCCTGGCAAGATTGCCTGAAGCGTCTCAGGCGTCGTTACGAGCATATTAGGCGGCTTTAAAGCCTGCCTTCTACGAATCTTGACCTCTGTGTCTCCATGGCGAACTTCAACCGATAAGCCCAATAGACTGGCCCATGTTGATAGTCGCCTTACCATGTCGCGGTTTAGCGCCCTAAGCGGCGTAACGTAAAGGATCGAGATGCCCTTCTTTTCAGGGATTTCAATAAATTTCGAGAAGACCGGCAGCAACGCGGCTTCCGTCTTTCCGCTTCCAGTCGGCGCGATGAGGAGAACATTCTCTCCCTTGAGGATTCGGGGAATCGCCTTCTCTTGAGGCTCAGTTGGCTCAGAAAAACCCAACTCGGCCAACGCTGAACGCACATGCCTTTCAAGCATGAAGAACACGTTAGACTCCAAAGAACCTTTCCAGCCTTTACAAGGATAATGTATCATCGTGGAGTTTAATGATTTCCTTTTTAACGTTCTAAACATTTGCTCGAACAGCAATTGGCGTACAAAAAGATGAGCGAGTATTTTTAGCGCTTCAAATTTTTCTCAGATATGGATAGTCTTTTTTGAGACTGCTCTTGCGGCTTCCATGAGCGCTTCGCTTATGGTGGGGTGGGCGTGAATAAGCGAGCCGAGTTCTTCGGCTGTACATTCCAGTTTCATCGCCAGCGCTGCTTCGGCTATAATGTCTGTTGCGTGTGGACCGATTAGGTGAACGCCTAGGATTTCTCCGCTTTCTCCGTCGCAGACAACCTTCGCGAAGCCTTCTCTCTCGCCCATGGCCAAAGCAGCACTGCTGGCTAAAAGAGGAAACTTCCCCACAACGACATTGTATCCTTCTTGCTTCGCTTCGTCTTCGGATAACCCTACGCTAGCGGCTTCAGGCGATGTATACATGCAAGTTGGAATCGTCTTATAATTAATTGCTGAACCTAACCCAGCGATGTTCTCGGCAGCCACGATGCCTCCCGCAACAGCGGCGTGGGCAAACATCTTTCCGCCTGTTATGTCTCCCACAGCGTAGATGTTTAGGATGCTGGTTCGCATATGCTCGTCGACGACGATGAACCCGTCTCTTGTCTGAACGCCAATTTTCTCTAATCCGAGTTCCCTGGTCAAAGGTCTCCTCTTAGTGGCAATGAGCACTTTATCAGTCTCCAACTCCAATAGCGAACCCTTCGAAACCGCGCTTAAACCCACTTTTCCATTCAAGCGAGCTTTAGCCGACTTCACTTCTGTAGCCACATGAACCTCGATGTCATTCTTCTTTAGGATTCTCTGATAAGTTCTGCCGAGCTCACTGTCAAGCGTGGGAAGAAGGCTCGAAGCCTCTTCAAAGATTTTCACATCTGAACCGAAGGCTTTGAATATGTAGGCGAACTCTATGCCCATTATGTCTCCGCCGATCACGGCTAGGCTTTTCGGGATATCCTTGATTGCCAATGCGCCCCTAGTTGATAGAATTCTTTCCTCATCGATCTCTGCGTAGCCCGGTTTAGGCTCCTCTGAACCCACAGCTATGACTATGTTTTTGGCTTCTATGGTTTCTTCAGCGCCATTCGCCTTCTGGATGAGAATGTGATTTTTGGAGACGATCGTGCCTTTTCCTGGGACAAGTTGAATATTGTTCTTTCTGATGAGAAAATTAACGCCATCAACTAGACGGCTTATGACAGCGTCCTTTCTAGCCCTAATCCTCTCGAAGTCTATCGTTACATTTTCAGCGTGTATCCCAGTCTCTTCAGGCCTCTTGACCTCGTTTATCAAATTCGCGGTTGCCAACAGAGTTTTTGTAGGTATGCATCCCCAGTTTAGACATGTACCCCCCAACTTGTCCTTTTCAATGAGGGCTACCTTTTTTCCGAGCTGAGATGAACGGATTGCTGCGACATACCCGCCTATTCCCGCACCAATCACGGCTACGTCGTAGGAGAATGGTCCAGCCATCTTTCCAGCATCCTTCAGAGGATGTTAGTCCGTGATTTCTTCTTCGAGAATCTTCTTCAACCGTTGCATAAACCTTGCCGCTGGGGCGCCGTTCACAACCCGATGGTCGAAGGATAAGGTTAAATTCATCAAGGGACGAGCCTTAAACTCTCCTTGGACGATAATGGGTTTCTCAACGATTGCCCCCACGCCAAGGATGGCGGTCTCCGGATAATTGATTATCGGCACAAAGGTCTCTATCCCAAACATGCCCAGATTCGTTATGGTGAAGGTTCCACCGGTTAAGTCTTCATGTGTGGCTTTGCCTGTTCTAGCCCGCTCTATTATGGCTTTAGACTCCTCGGAAATTTCAAGTAAAGACCTCTGGTCGGCGTGTCGGATGACAGGGACCAGCAAACCTGATGCCTTCTCGCCTTCCACATCTACGGCGACGCCGATGTTCACATCATCGAAGACTTTGAGTTGCTCGCCATCCAAAGTTGAATTTACTATGGGGTTCTCTTTCAGGGCCTTGGCTGCCGCCTTAACAAGTATATCCGTGTAGGAGACCCCTCTTTTACCTTGGGCTTCTATCTCAGCACTGATTCTTCGCCGCATCTCCACTATGCGTGAAGCGTCAACTTGAAGCGTTATAGAGCAGTGAGCAACCGTCTTGACGCTTAGGCTCATGTGCTCCGCGATCGTCTTCTGAATACCCCTTATGGGTATGACTTCTTTGACAGCCCTTATGTCTTTATGAAGTTCAATGTATTGGAGAACATCTTCCCTTGTAACTCTTCCACCCGGACCGGTTCCAGGTATCAGGGTTATATCTATCCCGTGGTTTTCAGCGAGTTTTCTCGCCAAAGGCGACGCACGGACTCTTAAAGCCTCTTTTTCTTCACGTTCAGGTACCCGAGCAGGCGCCACCGCCGCGGTCTCTTCTTCGACAGCTTCTTCGACGCCTACTTCAACTTCCGGCACAGGTTCGCCTGGTTCCCCGATGAAAGCGATGGGTTTGCCAACTGGTACTTCTCTTTGTTCTTGTGCGCATATCTTTAGCAGAACGCCTGAAGCAGGAGCCTCAACCTCTGTGGTCACCTTGTCCGCTTCAACCTCAACGACAGGTTCGCCCTTACTGACAGGTTCGCCTTCCTCCTTTAGCCATTTGATGATTGTGCCCTTCTTCATGGTTAGGCTGTATCTAGGCATGACAAGGTCTGTGACCATTTTAGATAACCACCATCTCAGGATACGGGACTGTTTAGCTTTTTAAGAGGTCTTCAACGCCTTTCATTATCACCCTGTCATTGGGTATCACGTAATTCTCCAAGATTGGGCTGAAGGGGATAGGCGTATCAGGCTCAGCGATGCGTTTGATAGGTGACTCCAGATAGTCAAAGGCCTCTTCAGCAACGATGGCCGCTATCTCGGCGCCTACGCCACAGGTCAATGGGTCCTCTTCTACAATTAGAAGCCGCCCAGTCTTCTTAACGGACTCTATAATTTTCTCTTTATCTAGGGGTACAAGCGTCCTCGGGTCAATAATCTCAACATCGATCCCTTTTTTGGCAAGCTGCTCCGCCGCCTTAAGCGACTGGTGCACCATATAAAACGTGGCAAAGATCGTTAGGTCCTCGCCCTCTTTTTTTATATCCCCCTCTCCGAAGGGTATCAGATACTCCTCGTCGGGGATCGAAGATTTAGTTGTATAGCATATCTTATGCTCGCAGAACATAACCGGGTCCTCGCCCCTTATAGCTGTCTTCAGAAGCCCCTTCGCATCATACGCCGTTGAGGGAACAGCAACCTTCAACCCTGGCGTATGCATGAGCCATGCTTCAAGGCTTTGAGAATGATGCGCAGCGATGGAACGGCCTGCGCCGAACGGCGTTCTCATAACCATTGGCACTTTGAGTTGTCCACCAAACATGTAGTGAATCTTAGCCGCCTGATTGGCTATCTGATCCATCGCAAGCGCGATGAGGTCGCCGAACATGATCTCGGCAACGGGCTTCATGCCAGTCATCGCCGCACCCACGGCTACTCCGATTATGCAGGACTCAGAGATAGGTGTATCTCTAACTCTTTCTGTGCCGAACTCTTTGGCTAATCCCTTTGATACTGCGAAGGCGCCTTCCCAATAAGATCCGATGTCTTCGCCTATGAGGAAAACCCTTTCGTCTCTTCGCATTTCTTCTCTTAAAGCCTGGTTCAACGCTTCAACATAGGTTAACTCCCTCATACACGTCACCTCGGATTAACGTAAACATCTTCTAAGGCTTCTCCAGGCGCTGGATCAGGGCTTTCCAACGCGAATTTGGCAGTTTCCTCCGCGGCTTCTGTTACTTTCCGATCGATCTCGTCGGCCTCTTGCTCCGTCAAGATTCCTTCTTGAACCAGTTTCTTCCTATATCTCGGAATCGGATCCCTTCTCATCCATTCTTCCACCTCTTCTGGCGGTCTGTATTTCGCTGGATCAAACCTAGAGTGTCCCTTATGACGGTAGGTCTTGCACTCTAGTAAAGTCGGTCCTTCATCATTTCTCGCTCTTTCTACGGCTTCCTTGACAACTTTATAAACAGCAACTACATCGTTTCCATCGACAACCACGCCTGGCATGCCGTATCCCACCGCCCTAGTCGCGATATCCTCTATTGCGGTGACATGAGATATCCGGGTGCCCATAGCGTAGACGTTGTTCTCACAGACAAAGGCCACGGGGAGTTTCCAGATTGCAGCCATATTCAATCCTTCGTGGAAGGTTCCCTGGTTCGAAGCGCCGTCGCCGAAGAAGCAGGCTACAACTTGTTTGGTCTTTCGTAACTTGCAAGATAATCCTGCGCCAACCGCTATGGGTATGTTTGATCCGACAACGGCTGTGGCACCTAAGATTCCAACGGTCGCGTCGGCGACATGCATCGATCCGCCCTTGCCTTTGCAGTACCCCGTCTTTTTGCCGAGGATCTCAGCCATCATCTTGTTTAAGTCAGCTCCCTTTGCTATGCAATGCCCATGCCCCCGATGAGTACTTGTGACATAATCATCAACGTTAAGGTTTGCGCAGACTCCAACGGCGGTCGCTTCCTCTCCTAGGTATAGATGCAGTGTTCCTGGGATGAGGTTGCGGCCGAAGAGGTCCCAAACTTTCTCTTCAAACCTTCTTATCTCGAGTATCTTCCTGTACATATAAACCAAAGTTTCCTTATCGATCCCCGTAATGTCAGCAAATTGGAGCGACAATTCGCTAAACCTCTCACTATTCATTCAAGAAATCCTTTATTAAGTTAGTGGGAGATTGAAAGTCTTTTGATGATAAACATTTCTGCACGCGCTACGAGAATCCTAAAGACCACAAGAAGGGTGGAAGGGATTGAACCTCAATTCTAAACCCCAACGGACGAAAGTCAATTGGGTGAGTAAGGTATGGAAGAGTGGAGGCTTCTAGACGTCGAAATACCCGCCAATGCTGCAATGAACTTGGCGATTGAGGAAGCGATCTTCCTCGGAAAGATGAAGAGAACAATCCCGCCAACCCTCCGCTTCTGGAGAAACAGATGCGCGGTGATCATAGGTTACTCCCAGAATGTAGAGGCAGAGATTAACCTTAGCTTATGCGAGAGTAAAGGGATACAGATAGTTCGGAGGTTCACTGGAGGCGGCGCCGTCTATCATGATCTTGGAAACCTGAATTATAGCATAGCTGTAGAAGTGGACTATCCGTTGGTTAAGGGTATGGACATCATAGACACATATAGGTTATTTTCCTCCGGCATCATTGAAGGACTAAGGGAGTTCGGAGTCAACGCCGTCTTTGATCCGCCGAGTGACCTCATAATTGGCTCAAGAAAGATTTCAGGTAATGCTCAGTCGAGAAAAAAAGGCGTAATCTTCCATCATGGCACGCTTCTGGTTAACGCCGATCTAGATTTGTTAACCCGTCTCCTCGATGTGCCTAAAGAAGAACAGGGACACATGAAGCTCACTAGCAAGAAAAGGGCCGTGGCTAATCTCGAAGACGAATTAGGCTATCACGTAGGCATAGATGCAGTCAAAGAAGCTTTACGGCTCGGTTTCGAAAGAGCTTTTTCTGCGAAATTGGTTCCAGGCGCGCTTGTCACGGAAGAGCAGAAGACCGCTGAACAATTGTTCGTCGAGAAGTATTCACAGCGACGATGGAACTTTTGGCGATAAAAAAAGGATCCAAGCCAGCGCCTTCCCGTTGACAAATAAGAAAGACTTAAAATGCTAAGGCTCATAAGAATAGACAGAACATTCTAAAATACTGGCAAAGATTAGCGAGAATATATTCAAGGAAGGTGATCTTATGGAAGAAAGAATGAGGGCTGTAAGATTTTATGAGCCTGGAAACATAAGACTGGAAGAGATTGAGATACCGAAGATTGGACCTGACGAAATCCTAGTCAAAATCAAAGCCGCATTGACCTGTGGAACAGATGTCAAAATGTATAAGAGGGGCCACCCCAAGATCAAGCCGCCGATGACCCTTGGCCATGAGTTCTCCGGAATAATAGCTGAAGTAGGCGAGAAAGTAGCAGCCAGATTTGAAGTAGGTCAGAGGGTTGCCATAGCGAACTCTGCGCCGTGCAACACCTGTTTCTTCTGTAAGATTGGGAAACCTAATCTTTGCGAGCATTTGTTAGAGACTCTCATCGGCTTCAGCGTAGACGGTGCCTTTGCAGAGTATATCCGTGTCCCAGCGCCCATCGTTAGACAGAACACTTACACGGTGCCAGCGGACATCTCCTTTGAGGAAGCGGCGATGCTTGAGCCTCTGGCCTGCGCAGTCAACGGGAATGACACCGCAAACATCAGCCTAGGCGACACCGTGGTCATAATCGGCAGCGGCCCAATAGGGCTTATCCATCTTCAGTTGGCCAGGCTCAAAGGAGCCGCGAAGACGATTGTCACGGATCTGCAGGAAGAACGCTTAAAGATCGCCAGCAAGCTGGGCGCCGATGTAGTGATCGACGCGTCTAAAGAGGATCAGTTAAGCCGAGTTAGAGAGTTAACTAACGGTTTAGGCGCCGATGTAGTGGTCGAAGCGGTCGGTCTGCCTCAGACATGGGAACTAGCCGTGACAATGACCAGGAAAGCGGGAACAACCCTGTTCTTCGGCGGATGTCCCTCAGGCGCGAAGATAACTTTGGACACAGAGCGAATCCACTACGAGGACTTGACGCTTAAGGGCATATTCCATCATACGCCGCTGTCGGTTCGGAAGGCTTACAACCTGATCGTAAGCGGAAGATTCGATGGGAAAACCTTGATAACAGATACGATGCCTCTCTCAGATCTTGAACGCGCCCTAAAGAAGATGAGCGAAGGCCAATGCATCAAGATAGCCATAACACCCTAAAACGCAGGAGCCTGAATTGAGTGTCACTTAAATTTTCAGCCACATTTTTCGTTTCTTCTAAATTTTGAAGAAGCGTAGTTCTTGGCAAAGTATATATGGTAAACCTATGATTTTCGTTCCATAATGTTTTTGAAGAATAAGGTGGAGACAACGAAATAAGATGAGTACAAGGGTGAGGAATATGGAGTTCTCCTGCGAAGGTGCATTGTTTTCTAAAAGCGAAATCCTTGCAACAGCAGAAAAACTGAAGCCTGAGATCAGAAACCTGGCAAACTCTATTTCCAAAGGCTATGAAGACGACAACGCCTCGATAAACCTGCCAGACGACAAAGACATGCTAAGCAAAGTTGAACAAATCATAAACGAGAAGTTGCAACTCAAGCCCGAATACCTTATTGTCATCGGCATCGGAGGCAGCAATCTAGGCACAATAGCAGTCCAAGAGGCTGTTCTCGGAAAGTTGTATAATCAACAGAATCCTGCCATGAAGGTCTTATACGCTGACACTGTTGACACAGAACTTATCAACGCCATAGTCAAGATTGCCGAGTCTGCTTTAGCGAAGGGAGGCAGCATAATACTAAACGTGATAAGCAAGTGGGGAACCACAACAGAGACTATAGCCAACTTCACGGTACTCGTAGACTTATTAAGAAGACACAGAAACGAATACGCAAAGTATATCGTTGCCACATGCGACAAAGGTTCAAAACTGTGGAGGCTTGCCCTCAAAGAAGGCTTCAGCTTCCTCGAGATACCGGAAAAAGTCGGCGGAAGATACTCCGTCTTTTCGCCCGTCGGCCTGTTCCCTCTCGGATTGTTGGGAACTAACCTTGGGCGTCTTTTAGAAGGAGCCAGATCAATGAGAGATTCTTGCCTCAATATGGATCCTGAAAAAAATCCAGCTACGATAGCCGCGTCTATACAATATTTGCACTACAAATGCGGTAGAAACATTTCAGATCTGTTTCTCTTCTCGAATGATCTGGAGTCTGTGGGCAAATGGTTTAGGCAGTTGATGGCTGAAAGCCTGGGCAAGGAGTACAACAGGAGAGGGGAAAAAGTGAACTGCGGCATCACGCCCACAGTCTCGATAGGCTCAACAGACCTGCATTCCATGGCGCAGCTCTATCTTGGCGGCCCCTATGATAAATTTACGACGTTTGTAAGGGTTGAAAAGAGTAATTCGCGTATTGATGTGCCAAACTTGAAAGACTATTCCAAACTTATTTCGGGGATAAAGGGCAAGAGCTTAGACGAAATAATGGACGCTATACTTGAAGGGACGAAGAGGGCTTTCAGAAAGGATAGACGACCCTTTGTCGAAATAACATTGCCGGATAAATCGGAATATTCCATGGGCCAGCTCTTACAATTTAAGATGATGGAAACTATCTACTTGGCTTACCTATTGGACGTGAACCCTTACGACCAGCCAAATGTTGAAGGCTACAAAGAGGACGCGCGAAAGATGCTCGCAGGAAAAAGATGAATTCTTGTCTTTGAATCTATTTTCTGGAAACGTTCACATACCTCGAAATTTCTTCTGCTTGTTCTCGGGATATGTCTTTCGAAGATAGAAGACTCTTTACGAGGCCAGATATTGTTGTTATGGCTTTGATCTGGTAGCCCATCTTTTCAAGGGTTTCTTTTCCGCCTTGTTCACGGTCTACAACCACGAAGATGGCTTCAATTTTTCCACCTGCTTCCTCGATGGGTTTGATTCCTTCAAGTTTAGAATCGCCTTCGGTAACCACGTCGTCGAAGAAGATCAGTCTTTCGCCCTTGTGGACTTCTCCTCCCACTATTCTGCCCGTTAAGCCATACTGCTTCGTTTCTTTCCTCACGATTATGCATGGCGTCTTTAGCTTGCTTGCGACGCTGGGTAGGAGAAGCGCACCTTTCAATTCGATTGAGGCTAATTTGTCTATTCTTTTCAGAGACAAGATAGCCTTAATCTCTTTCGCAACTATGTCTACGACGGATTCGAAATCTTCTGGTGAGGATAGGAGCCAAGTCAGATCAATGTAATAGGGGCTTGCTACGCCGGATTTAAGTTTGAAAGAGCCGAACTTTAGAGCTCCAGAACGTACCAGTGCCCTAGCGATAACTTCAGACTTGAAAGTCATGCTGATCCGCCCTCGATGATGTTCATCGATTTATGGTTCAACTTCACTAAAAAGGCTTATTGTTGATTCCCCCTTCAGGGAGGAGGGATTTCTGTGGAGCCTTTTTATATTAACGCATGAGCCTGTCTTTGTTCTTGATCCATTCCAATATTAGGTCGTGAACAAAATCGATCGTTCTATCAATTGCAGTTATCGGCGTTCCAGATGTGGCAGGCGCACAGGAAAGCCTTATACGATAGTAGTCTTCGTCTCTGCTTTTCACTGCAATCACCTCGTTCTTTGTCTCCCGTCTGTCTCCAGAAACCGTTATGGCATAATTAAATCTCACGGTCTTCACCAGCTCGCCCTTCACGTTCTCAATTTCAGGCACATCCTCAATGTTTTGGGTTCTTTCTAAAGATCTGACACTTAATTCGGTTAGCCGGTCTAGGATATAATTGTAGAAGAAAGCCATTTCATACGGTTTAACCTTCACGGGCATACTTAACTCTCTGGCTTGGAAAGCTTTAAAGAGGGCGTCTTTTCGGGCCTCCCTCTCTTTTATAACCTCGTCCTTTGTCACTCCCTCAACCTTGGTCTTACGAACCTTTGATGGAGTATAGAGGCTTACGGCAAGCATAGCCGGCCTGAGCGTCGATAATACGGAAGCGACCAGAGCGAGCGCGAAGGCTATGGCGCTCCACCACCATTCCAGTTTCTCTCGGACCATGATGCCAGAACCAAACAAGGCCATGAGTCGGAAGAAGCCTAGCCCGAATAGGTAGCCTAAGCCTCCGCCCACCATGCCTATGATGATTGCTTCGCTCACGAAGGTCGCCGCTATGTGAGCAGGGTTCAACCCGATCATGGAGAGGACACTTATCTCCTTCCTGCGCTCATATACAGCGTTAAGCATAACTGCTCCAACGTTGAGGCCCGCCATGAAAAGCGGTATTAGGAGCTCCACAGCGCCTTTTGCCTCAGCATAAGAGCCTATGAAATAATGTGTTATGATGTTGTTGAAGGAGACGAAAACATTGTAGTCATATACCGTTAATACAAGCTTATTAACTAATGAATTTAACTCTGACCAATCAATCGGTTGAAAGACTATCTTGAAAAGCGCCAGAAATTCAGGCACCTCCCCCGTTATCGCAGCAGTTCTCTGCTTTAGGCCTCTGAAAGTCAACCAGTTCATCAGGATTACTTCTGAACTGTTGCAGGCTTTCAGTGAACCATCGGAAAGATACCGAAGAGGACCGAAAGGCCTGCCGTCAATGTCAGTCAAGCTATCGTATCCATCGCCTCTGATCAGGCCCTTTATTGTAAAGTTGCCTAAAAGACCTGGAATGCCTGAAATATAGAGCTGAACGCTCTCATTTATGTTCACGCCAAGAGCGTTTGCCAAGTTCGTGCTCAACAGAATTTCGTCGCTTTGTTCAGCGCCTAGGTATTCGCCGTTGACAACTAGATTGTTGATTTGGGTGTAGATGGTTTCGTTGACTGGCTCGATTCCTAAGATTCCGTAGATGGGTACTGATTGACCTGTCACCGGGTTCACTAAGGTGGCTAAAGGAT
>Ga0315312_1002387_pt1 | contig 13083 bp, 10 predicted proteins | sample TDP7_MG_FD_203629 | JGI IMG/M metagenome (GOLD analysis project Ga0315312, IMG submission 203629) | Freshwater sediment microbial communities from Lake Towuti, South Sulawesi, Indonesia - TDP7 | ecosystem: Environmental > Aquatic > Freshwater > Lake > Sediment | place: Indonesia: South Sulawesi... | reverse complement strand
AGCAGAACCAGCCATGTTCTCTCGAGCGGTCTTACGGCTTCGTTCGGGGTTGTCAAGTGACTCGGATTCTCTCGGAGCGGTGGGCTGGACTCACGAATGTGGCGAGATAAGTCTTATGATTCAGGGCGACTTGCATCCTGACTTTCGGTTCTCCGAGATCGCCCCTTGCGAATCGGTTTCTATCATTTCTATAGACATCGTTAAGTAAACATTCCATAGCACTTTATAGGTTCATTCGCAGTCACTCGGCGATCGAGCATGATTGCACCGTACGCGCTATTCTTTGCGATAGGCACGGCAGCCTGTGTGTTCTTCGGGGCGTGGAATATTGCGACGTGGTTCGAGATGGCTGACGCTTTCAGGCGAACCCTGAACAGCACGATTAAGGTCGTGTTCAGCAGGAAGGTTTTCGGCCTTGTCAAGGCCTTCTTCTCAAATTCTCTGCTGTTCGTGAGACTATCAAAGGAGAGCATGACTAGAGGCATAGTCATCTCGGCGTTCCTCATCAGTTACATCGGCGTCATCCTGATCAATCATCTCATGGCAGAAATTGTTCCAAAGATTGGCCCCGAAGATCCAATCACCGTCTTCCTCTACGCCCCATTCCTTCCCGCATACTTCTTCCGAGTTGTCCCGGAAGGAGCCGTAGGTGCGATGGAAAACGTGTACGGGTTCGCAGACAACCTGTTCATGGCCGTAATCGTTTTCGGCGAGGGGTGGTTTGCCTACCGCAGGTTCGTACTCAAGGAGACGCCTCTGAAGACCACCTTCGCCGATGTGTCTGCCATCATTCTCACAGTTGCCTGGCTACTGGTGAGGCTAGTTGGCGAGGGCGTCTCGCTTCTAGAGTACAACGTCCCTGCGTCCATCGGAAGGTACTGGTTCCTTGCGTACGTAATTTCGCAGACACTCGAACCGTTAAAGTTTGACTTGGCGAATGTAGCGTACACAATGTGGTCGTTGTCCGGCCTCCTACTCGCCCTCTTCATGGCCTCCATACCGCTGAACTCGAAGCTTTGGCATATCTTCACAGCCCCGCTCGTTGTTATTGCTAATTCTTCCAGAGACCATGAACTGAAGGCCGAGACACGCTCCCCCGCGACAGCTTTCTCTGTCAAGCAAATGGTGGAGATTGACGGATGTCTCAGTTGTGGAGTTTGCGCCGACAATTGTGAAGTGTACTCCGAAACAGCAAATCCAGGGACTGTCTATCTGGGCATACTGAAAAACCTCAGATCGATCATGCGACGGAGACATGGACCAATAGCAAAGATACTCCGACAAGAGGAGCCCACAGCTACCGAACTCAGGATCTTCTCCCGGGGCGTCTACTACTGTACACTGTGCGCAAGATGCCGCGAGGTATGCCCGATCGGCATCGACACACGTTCACTTGGAAAGGCTATACGAGAATTCCTCGTCGGCGAAGGACACTATCCGGCCAACTTCAATATGATGAGAGACGCGGTCGCGTTGAATCATAACGTTCTAGGTCTTCCGAATTCGGAAAGAGCAATGTGGGTTGAATATCTTCCAAACCCAGATGAGACGTTGACGAAGAAGACACGTGCAGAGTTGGCGTATTTTGTGGGCTGCATGTCTTCATTCTCTCCAACGGTACAAGACGTGCCGGCAGCTCTCGCACAGATCTTCCAACATGCAGGCGTAGACTTCGCAATACTTGGAGAGAACGAGTGGTGTTGCGGCTATCCGCTAGTCTGGGCAGGGATGCCGAGAGAAGCCGAAGAGTTGAGGAAGTCAAACATCAGGAGAATAACCGACCTCGGTGTTAAGACCGCCGTATTCTCCTGTCCGTCGTGCTATCATTCATGGAAGACTGAGTATGAAATTGACGTCGAAATCCTCCATCACTCTGAATACATGTTGCGACTGATCAGGGAAGGAAAGATTCAACTAAAGCCGTTGAACACCACCGTCACCTATCACGATCCTTGCGACCTAGGCAGAAACTCAGGAGTATACGATGCTCCGAGACAAGTCATCAGGAGTATCCCGGGCCTTTCATTCATCGAGATGCGTTTCAACAGAGAGAAAGCGCTTTGCTGCGGAGGAGGAGGAGATGTGGAAGTCGTTGATGAGAACTTCCCCGGAACGATCGCGAAGCAGTTGATATCTCTCGCGAAGGAAACAGGCGCCGGGGAAATCGTCACTGCCTGTCAGCAGTGCAAGCGGACGATGTTGAAGACGCTGTCGAAGGAAGCTCCCGAGCGTGGCCCCTTGAAGGTTGTGGATCTGGCAGAGCTCGTTCTTAGATCCATTGAAGGCTGAGCGGCTACTGGGCTGTCTCTAACTCCGGCTCTTCTTCTGATCTCCCATCGTCAGCCTCGCATATGCTGTCCAGAGCACGGAAGAGAAAAGTATCGCAATCAGAACTGAAGCGAAAAGTTTAGGCTTTCGTAGTGAAGCCTACATCGATATTCACGTAATCGCCTGATTCCTCAAGTGCGCGGTTGATAGCAATCTCGGCAATCGCCTTATGCCTCAAGACGATCTCACCTAAGCCGCATACGAACCTCAAGATCGAGCTTCGACATAGAGGCGCCTGAACCGTTTCCGAGAGGTGATCCGCGACCCTATTGGCGTCCTCCTCCAGCCTCTTGATGCTTTCAATGACCTGACTTGCTCGACCAACATCCCGAGTGATGAGAGCGCTGACCGCGCCTTCTGAAACATCCGTGGCCCCAACGTCGAGCTCGGAGAGCTCACTCACGACATCGGCCTCCAAGCGGAAGCAACGTTCCAGCAGCTTCGCGGTTTCTCTTGCCATAGCTTCCGTGCAGTTGACGATCGCCTTGAGATTGCTCAACACGGCCCTGTCACCCAGCAGCCAGAATTGCGATCTGATCCCCAAAGCCTCGGCCAAGTTTCGGTCTTGGGTTGCAGACAGTAGTTGCCTAACGGCCAGCCAATAGACTCGATCACTCTCCTTCCCCATGGCCGCAACATTCGGGAGCTCGTCAGCTCTTCCGTCGATGAGCGCTTTGACCACCGTTTCCCGCATGAACGAGGAAACTAGGTGAAGTCTGCGGATCGAGTTGTCCATCGTAGGCTTCGAGGGGTCGGCCAGGCTCTGTAAAACAACGAGATTCTCAGTCTGCTCCGAGACGAGGAGGCCCACCAGCGAGAACATCACTTTCTCCAGCTCTCGGATGTGTTCAGGTTTGAACCGCGTTCTGGATTGGATCCAGATCATCTTGTGTCCGACCAAATAGGCGCCGATCAACATTCTGGAAAGCATGTTGGGTGCTTCACAAAGGTCGGCGTTGATCACACAGACCCTTGGCCCTGTTTCGACGTGTTCCTTCCTTGCAACGAGTTTAAGGACACTGCTGTCGGTGTCATTGATGAACAGGTAGTCACCTTGTTTGAGCTTGAACGCATCCACCCAGTCCTTAGGGAGGGTAATCGCTAGGGTTGATCTTCCTAGCTTCAGGACCTTTCGAATACGCGAGGTCGACAGTCTACGCCTCCTCCGCGAGACGCCCCTCGGCCATCTCGACGAGGGTCCTATATACTGGCTTATATTTCTTAGCTAGCTAGCACCTATACTAATTGTTACACGAGCCACGGTATATAGCCGCAATGCTACGACGGTGCCGAGGTGAACTTCACATGAAGTTGCTAAGCAGATACGAGTTTCACGAAAACCTCCTGTACTCCCGAGACAACACCTGGGTCAGAGTCGTCGAAAACGAGAATCCAAAATCCAAGCTGTACGTCGGGCTCACGGACTTCGCCCAACAAAACTTGGGACCGATCGAGTTCGTCCGAATTCTGCCGAAAGGCCGATACGTCAGTCGGGGCCACCCCTTCGGATCCATCGAGTCCGGAAGGAGGATCGTGCTTCTTCGAGCACCAGTCTTTGGGCTGATTCAAGAGGTCAACGACGAACTCCGAGAAAGCCCCGGGCTCATCAACACCGACCCTTATGGACGCGGTTGGGTCGCAGCCTTCCAGCCCTTCCAACTTGAAGAGGACAAGAAGGAGCTCCTTTCAAAGCCTGAAGAACTGGAGCGGCTTGTCACAACAAGACCACGCTAGAAGGATACGAACAGCTTATGTCCCTTGAGAAGACTGTGACGGACGTCGTCGGGACCGATAGAGTCTCCACGAGCGACCTAGAACGAATCGCGTATAGTCACGACCTTGCCCCTATTCCCCGGAACATCACAGGACTGTTCAACAACCTCCCCGATATCATCGTCAAACCCCAGAGCCTCGAAGAAGCCGCCGGCGTCATGAAGCTCGCCAACAGGTTGAGGGTACCGGTCACACCTCGTGGCTCAGCCACGTGGGGGTACGGGGGAGCGGTTCCCACAATGGGCGGAATCCTCTTGGACCTGCGGGGATTGAACAAGATTGTCTCGTTTGATGAAGCCAAGGGCCTTCTCACGGTCCAATGCGGCGCGGTCTGGAAAGACATCCTAGACTTCCTCGAGAAAACGGGTTGGGAGCTGCCAGTCTATCCTTCTAGCGCACCGAGTTCCACAGTGGGAGGGTTCGCGGCCACCGGAGGTTTGGGCTATGGCTCACTTGAATACGGAAGCCTCGTGGAGAACGTTGCCTCGGCTACTATCATTCTGCCAACCGGAGAGAAGACGGTCATTGATCCCAACTCGGGCTGGGTTACGCCCCCCCAGCTGTTCGGCTCGGAAGGAACCCTCTGCGTCTTTGGAGAGCTGACTCTCAGGCTTGTGCCTAGGAGGCCCTCAGCAGCTCCATTCTTGGCGTACTTTCATCAGCTGTCGAACGCTGTCGAAGTCGCAAACGACTTGGTCCGAAGAACAAGGCCGTTCAGCTTAATCCTGAGAGCCTTCGGTTTCGTAAGAGCTCGTGAGCGGGCTTTGCTCAGCCCCGAAGACGCTGAATCAGGGGCCATCATCTTTGGATATTACGCGGGTATGCCCGACCAAGTCGAAGAGTCTCTGAGCAGCTTTGCTCGTAGGGTTGCCGACGGAGGTGGCATCCTCAGGCCACGGGAAGAAGCTGAATTTGAATGGAGCGAGCGGTTCTATCCACTTCGAATCAAGAAGCTTGGGCCGACGGTGTTGACCTCGGACGTCTTGGTGCCTTCGAACCGTCTGATTGAGATGGTCCAACATGCGTGGCAGCTCGGGTGCGAGGCCTCCATGGATGTAGAAATTGAGAACATCTGGGTTTCTCCCGATCAAGTGCTCTTCTTTCCACTGTTTCTGAGCGATGAGCGTCGCACCTTGCGATACCTCAGCCATTCCGCGATTACAAAGAAGCTGATCGATCGTGCGATTACGATGGGCGGGCGTTCCTATGGTTACGGGGTCTGGAATTCCTTTCACTTCACCGCTTCGGAGCCGACCAGAAGGAAAGAATTCGCCAAATTGAAGACGCTGTTGGACCCCAACGACGTTCTCAACCCGGGCAAGACCCTGACAGCGAAGACCAGATTCGGTTTGTCCCTGCCCAAGGTTCTGTATGCCGGATTCCTCGAAACGCTATGGAGACTAGGGGAGTGGTTCTAGATGTCTAGTGCTTTGTTGTCCAAGCTTCAGAGGGAAGATGTCTTTGCCTGCGCGCAATGCGGCTATTGCGTAAAGTGGTGTCCAATCTATGATCGGTCGGGATGGGAGTCCACATCGCCACGCGGGAAAGTCTTTCTGCTGAAGAAGATGCTTGAGAACAGCGGCCCTAACCTCTTCACTTCAAACACTCGAATCATAACGGAGTTTGTGCAACGGCTGTTCGACTGCACCACCTGTGGACGGTGCGGAGAGAAATGCCATCTTGAGCTGGACCTGCTGGACCTTTGGGTTAGACTCAGAGAACTTTCGGTAAGACAAGGGCTGGCACCTGAATCGGTGGGCCTCATGGAGAAGACGCTCTTCGGACCGAAGAATATCTTCGGAATGGACAGCCAGTCACAGAGAGATTGGGCGACGTACACCGGGGCAGAGATCAAAGTCCAAGACCAGGCGGAGATCCTTTACTTTGTCGGGTGCGTCACATCCTATTCGGGCCGAAGCCAAGGCGTCGCACAGGCCATCACCGCCATCCTCAACCACGTAGGTGAAAACTGGAGCTTGATGGGTGAAGAATGGTGCTGCGGCCACCCTCTCGCCGTCAGCGGTGCTACGGAAGGCTATCGAGAAATCGCAGAACACAATGTGCGAGCCATCGAAAACATGCATGCCAAGACCGTGGTTAGCGGATGCCCCGGTTGCTGCCTAGCCTTCCGCGAAGAATATCCTCGAGTGCTTGGCAGGAAGCCGAACTTCGAGGTCATACACTTCGCCCAGCTTCTCGACCGATACATCACTCAAGGCAAAATACGAATTCCCAAGCTTGATGCCATCGCTACCTACCACGACCCTTGCGAACTCGCCCGTCTCGGAGGAGTCGTGGATGAGCCTAGAAGAGTGCTGGGCTCCTTTGTTGGGAACCTCATCGAACCCGAGGAAAGCGGTCGCTTTGGAAGATGCTGCGGCGCAGGTGGGCTGCTCAAGGCGACCAACAGCGCCATGTCTGGCGAGCTCGCGGAGAAACGCCTCACAATGCTCAACAGCACAGGCGCCCAAGTTGTTGTCTCCGCATGCCCCTCCTGCGATCAGAACCTCGGTGAGGCGTCATCCAGGTTTCCAAACTCCAAGCGAGTTCAGGATCTCGCGGAGCTCGTGGCCCAGCAAATGGGACTGATGTAGATAATAGGTTCAGCCCGCAGCAAGCATCCGGAGCACGACGGAAAACCCGACCGAGTTTCTTCATCTTGAGGGCGGGGCCCTCGAGCGACAGCCTCAAACGAAACGGGTGCAATGACACACTCCGTCGCGAATGTGACGATTCTTGCGCTGCACTCTACAACCCATTTAGAAGCTGAACAAAACCGCTCTGACAGCAAGTTCGTCAATCTAGTAGTCCTACGCTATGGGCAACTCGAGCGATGCGCGGGCAAGTTCCGATTTCACAAATTCCTCTCGTCCGTCTTCGGTCATACCGATGCTGAATTCATGTATCCTATGAATGAATTCTGTAAGCGATTGGACTCGTAGAGTGTATAATGAAGACAGTTCTTCACAATCGGTTTCAGCTTGCACCCCCGCTTCACCAGCTGCTATCCCGCTCTCGATGGCTAGCCGAACGCCCTCACCAGACAGGTGGTTGCAGAAACCTGCAGCATCTCCGACTAGGATTATGTTTCCATCTCCGCATAGTGGTAACCTGTATGGAATCGCTGCCGCTTCTCTTGTTTCAAGCCGTATGGGATTGAAGGCAAATTCGCGGCGTAGCCATTCCTTGAATCTGCGGATGCTATCTGACGCGGATGCATGATGGCTATGAGGTACTCCTGTTCCAACTACGAGACTTCCATTCTTTGGTATGACGTAGCTGTATGTGGGTGTGATATCGCCCTTAAAGAAGGCGTAGAAGTATTCGCCAAAGTCTCCTTCCGCTGACCAATGCTCCTGCAATATCTGCAAATAATCCCCCCCCGCACTCGGGTAGAGTTGTCGTTGCACGGCCGAGAAAGCGCCATCAGCTCCGATCAGGTATCGGGTCGAAAACTCAATCTCATGTCCGCCGACGTGTATGAGACTCTTGATGCTTCCCTTTCTTTCCAATTTTACAAACTCAGCTTCATGTAGTATCGTTGCGCCTGAGATTTCGGCGGCCTTCCGCAACCATTCGTCGAATCGATCACGATTCACGTTTAGAAGTCTATAATTCCTCACACTGCCACCGTTGCTCCTGCCGCTGGGCGGAACGTAGAAGAGGCCAATCGTAGGAGGGCGGGACATGACCTCTATAGGAATCTTCAATCTGAGATCGTCCAAGATGTCTACGCAGACGGTGGGAAGCACACCTCCACATGGCTTATGCCGACCTGGTGGTCCCTTCTCCACTAGTGCCGTTTCAAACCCTAACTGGGAGCACTTTAGCGCCGATGCAGCTCCCGCTGGGCCTCCTCCAACTACTAGGACATCGAACTCTTGCATTCCTCAACCACTTGAAGAACTCTTTTCCTGCCGATTCGGTTGAGAAGTTTGGAGAGAAGCTCCACCTTGAGCTGCGTTTGCGCTTCAAAGTTTCCTTGGTACGCGTCCTCCATTTTCCCCAAGTCATAGCAGGTTAGGTCATCGATGTCTACGATTATGGCGGGTAGTCCTGCTTCTTCGAGCTCACTTCGATGTTTGGAGTAGAACGCGTTGCAGCAACAACCGACGTACCCATTCGAGTTGCAACTCTTGATGGCCCTCAATGTCTCCACTAAGTGCTCGAAGTTCTGGATTGTCAGCGGTTGTAGGCCGGCCGACTCTGCCAACTCGTAGACCACCCCAACGGAGCATCCGCCGCACTTTGCGCAGCCCTCCTTTTTCCTGTATTCGCAAGACGGTGGTTTGGCGCAGTATGGCAAGAGGATATAATCGCAACCTTCGTCTAACACGCGTTTTGCGTATCTTGTGATTGGATACACGTGGTTTGCTTCAGCGAGGCTGATGCCGAAGCGTTCATATGACGCCTTATGAGCAGCCTCAAGGATCAAATTCACAAGATCTTCTGCAGTTATGCCCGGCATCTGAACGTCTTTCGTTGCAAAGAAGTCCCGGACGATTCTTCCAATCGAATCCTTGTTGCAAGGAGCAAACTTTAGAGCTGCTTCGAGGTCCAGTATCGCCCTCGAGGGAAATGTGAAGAAATCCCCCGTAATCAGAATGCTCTTGACGCAATCAGCTCTTCTATCTAGAGCGAGCGATACTCGGACTAGTCCGCCAGGCCGTTTGTCGATAGCCTGCAGGATGGCTGCCTCTTTCAGCGGTCGCCGATCAAGAAAGATCCAATCATCCGATAGGAATGTGGGCAGTTTTTCCCTCAGAAGCTTGTTCTCTACGGGGGTCAAATGTCCATCGATGAGTTTGACAGAGAAATTTTCTTCAAACCCTTTCCTTAAGGCTTCCTTAACTGCGCTATAGCTTGGCTGATAGCCTAGCTCCCACTTGATGCACGTTATCCTTTCTTTCGCGGAGCTAAGTTCCTTATCCTTGAGCTTCACGATTGGTATCCTTAAGGCGCGAACCATCGTTTCGACGTCAAAGTCGATAAGTAGAGTGCCTTGAAACAGGAACGCGTTATCCCATTCCACGCCGCCCGTGCCAGAGATCTTCCTACCGTCCACTTCGATGTCATTCTTGGGTCGAAAGGCAGCGCGTATCCCCAAGACCTCTAGTGCCCGAATCGGGCCTTCACACATGACTTTGAACAATTCTTCCTTGTGCCGATAGTGGGGTATAGAATCCTTGGAGGCTATGACCTCCCATCCCAAGGATGACTTATCAAAGTATATGGCTCCTCCGCCAGTTAGTCGCCTGTTCACATCTATGCGGTTCCTCCTGACGTAGTCAGCCCGAACTTCATGTTCAACGTCCTGATTGTAGCCCACGAGGACAGCTGGCGGGTCGAACTGGAGGAAGCGTATTGTGTTAGGGATCAGATGGTCCGACCTACACTTGAGGATCACATCGTCAAGTGCCATATTCTCTGCAGCGCTACATTTGCCAGTGTCAAGCAGCCTCCACTTCTGCATCAGTCAAACATCTCGAACCAAGGGTCAGCGAAAGGAGTTCGTGTCACTTACTTGTGCAACCCGTCTCGACGGCCAGATCCCGCCAGACGAGCGAGCAACACTTCTCGTGGAACTTGATCCTCAGCCCCGACTTCTCTGCAAGTTCGTAGGCGTCTTCACTTGGATACGCGATTCCATTCACACCTGCTTTGATTGCTAGGATATCGGTTTCGGCTTTATGTTGACCTCTTGGCCGCGCGCATCCCAGCAACAGCGGGGTTTGCGGCATCAGGAGTCTTGAAGCCAATACAACCCGAGCAATGTCTAGAGGCAGGGCCGGTGATACGTGCTCCATCTTCGTGTTGCTTAGAGGCGTGAATGCGACGAGCACCACAGCGGCTGGATTATGCTTGGAGACCGTTTCCAACGCTTGCTTCTCGCCTTTCAGTTTTCCATAATGTATCCCTATGACGATGTGAGGGACGGTTGGGATACTGTTCTGTTCGAGTAGAGAAAGCGAACGATCGAACGAACGTACGTCGTCGTTTAGGTGATAGATTTCTCTGATGGTATCGTTCGATCCGATGATGTCGATCATAGCCGCGTCGATACCTGTGCCAGCTAAGCTTCTTGCTAAGGAGACGTCGACGAGGCCGGTGTGTACAACCGTCTCAAGCCCAAGCTCTTGCTTCACTCGTTTGATTGTTTGGATGAACTTCCCGAGAGGAACGCGGCCGCTGCTGAGACTCCCACCGCTGATTAGGCATCCTGTCCCGGATTGGTTCTTGATCTCGGTGCACACTCTGAGAAGCTCTTCGGGCCTTGTTGCCGGGATCATGCTTTCCAGCAGTTGTCCATTGCAGTGCTCGCACTTGAGAGCACAGAACCTGCCTGTGACCGAAATCGCCGGGAACTGGTGAGAATGGCTTGCAGTGTAGAAAGATGTTTCGTAATGCACCATGCTAGGAATGTAGAAATGGATCAGGTTCGAGAAATGCTTTCGAGAAATGTCATAGGCTTTGTGGAAAAGTGGGTTTAGGTCATGTGCATTCATTTCAAAGCATTGCTTCGCCAGTTCAGACCTGTCATCCTTCGACGCATCGTCGCCTAGACTGTGCCCGGTTAATCCTCGCAACTTACGTCCTCTGACCATACTCTTGGCGGTCTCTCAGAGTAATCCCAGAGCTGCTTCTTTACGATCACGACATCCCTCTCATCGGGAGTAAACGGGAAGTTTCTCAATTCGCCCACGTATGCTTGATAGGGCGTGGAATCTGAGAAGGGTCTGTTACAAGCATTCTCCATTTTCTTTGTGGAGCATCCTGAGATCACAACCGGGAGCCCGCTGTTGATCGCGTTATCAAGGGCGTTTTCGCTGATGCCGAAATCTACGACTTTTCCGTCCTTGTCGAACTTCATCTTATCCGCGGAACTCATGCCCTTGTTGACTAAGTATCGTGCTAGTTGTACTCGCCTATACGAGCCGATGGGGGGCTGCTTATGTTGATGCATCAGTGAACCTTGCTCTGGGAAAAAGGAGAAAAGATGAGTTAAGGCGCCGATATCATACGCCATCTGAATAGTTTCAATCATTTGCTCCTCTGTCTCTCCTAACCCAACTATCAGATGTATTCCTACATTGTGTCTGCCGAAGATCTGTACCGCTTCTTCCGCCGTTCTCCAGTATCTTTCCCATCTATGGGGACCCGAGACCCCTCGGCCTCTCAATTTATCAAATAGCTCTGGCGTTGTCGCGTCGATCGCTATCCCTACCTTATCAGCGCCGGCCTCCTTCGCTTCAAGGAGCCAGTCCTTATCCACGGTCGTCGGCGTGATCAGTGCGGATATAGCATCTGTTTTGTCGCGCAGTCTTCTTACAATGCTCAATGTGTCGCCTAGAGCCTTTCTATGCGTTATCATTGAGACACAGACTCTTTCCACGTGAGAGCAGAGGTCGGAATCCATTCGGTTTATGATATCATCCATCTTGAAGGTGGGCCAGTCAACTCGAATGAAACTCTGCTCTCTCCCTGATCGATTACTTTCTCTTGTTCGTGACAAGCCACAGTAGGCGCATCTCCCAACGCACCCATCGGCGTAGGTTAGAAGGAGGTTAAGACAGTATAACTTTGCATCCCGAAAGAATCTTCCTTGCACAAAACCTAGGGTAATGGCTGCTGCGAGACTCGTCCTCACGTACTCAGGGGACTCCCGAACAGAGTTCTCCTCGGCAGAACGAAGATCCGAAACCAAGCCGTCTTGCACTCTCAGATATCCCATTCCGCGTTGTCGGCCGGCCATATCGCATTGGTGCGGAAGAATGGCTTCGATCGCTCTTCCGATAGACTAGGAAGCACCTGCTTTGGGGACCATGATGGACTTTCAAGGCATTTCTCTTGATATTCCTCAAGTTCTACCGGCCTTGAGAGCGATGCATGTCCAATTCTCATAACAGCCTTCATCGTTGCTTGAACCACGTTTTGGCTATCAAGTGCCACACTGCGATGGCGCGCATCCTTAGGAGAGCACCGCACGCACGGGCTACTTCTTGAACAGTTTGGGCAATTCCGCTTGTACAAACTTCTCGATCTGGGCCGGATCTGTAATCAGATTCTTCGACTCATCATCTAGCCTCGATGGCTGCAGCACGATCAGCCAGCCCTTTCCGTACGGGTCTTCATTGAGCAGTTTTGGCTGTGTCTTCAGTGCTTCGTTTGTCTCGACTATGGTTCCAGAGAGTGGAGACTTCAGGGGTCCGACCCATTTGCCGGTCTCCATGGTACCCAGGGGCTTGCCGGACTCAACTTGTCTCGCTTTAGGCATAATTCTCACGAACAGGATGGATCCAGCGGCCTGTTGAGCCATGTCGGTTACCCCTACACGTACAGTCCCGTCTTCCTTCTTTGCCCACAAATGATCGGCCGAGTAGTAGAGACCCTCAGGAAACTCGAACCTATCGAGAATCTTCACCATGTCCAGTCACTCAGCACAGAATTATCTATAGGTTACAAAAGCCTTTCCAGCGGTTGTCTAAGGGATCTACCCCCTTGCTCTTTCTCGCTCATTTCATAGTTTCCGTCCTCTTCTTTCGCCTGAGTCCCTAGATGATAGGAGATCCGAGGTCTATGCCCGCGTAGTCACTTGATTTCTTCTTGTGATCTGTTGATCGCTACCTCAGCCATTGCGTTGTTTCGAGCTACAATCTTCTTCGTCGTTGCCTTCGGATTGCTTGGGACAACGTGCGCTCCTGGGACCGCCCTGGGGGAGCGATTCAGCATGCCCCTCTCTCGCTCGAACCGCCTAGCTGGTTCTCGCTTGGAATTTCTGGATCACTTCGCCCACAGGACTCATGTTGAGGTATAAGCCAAGCGAGGCTTCGTCGACGCCCATGCAGAGCCCCAACAGCTGAGTATAGTAGAATACGGGAAACGATGTTGCACCGCCAAGCAGCGCTCCAATCGCCTCCTGCCTTGCGTCGTACATTCTCATGCAGAATGGACACGTCGTAACCAGTCCGTCGAAACCAGCTC
>Ga0315312_1002386_pt1 | contig 13088 bp, 12 predicted proteins | sample TDP7_MG_FD_203629 | JGI IMG/M metagenome (GOLD analysis project Ga0315312, IMG submission 203629) | Freshwater sediment microbial communities from Lake Towuti, South Sulawesi, Indonesia - TDP7 | ecosystem: Environmental > Aquatic > Freshwater > Lake > Sediment | place: Indonesia: South Sulawesi... | reverse complement strand
TAGAGGGGGAGCAGGAATCGTTAGGTATGATCTGATGACCATTTGCCACGAAATCGGAAACGATGGATACTTTGGAAGTCATTGATCTGTCCCTATGCGCGCCTGCTCTCTACTCGACGGTAAAAAAAATCAGATGACTTTTTCTTTACGCAGCCTTTCTACCTCGGATTCCGAATAGCCCAAGACCTGAGTGAGAACCTCATTGGTATGCTGGCCTAAAGTGGGTGGGGGAAGCTCGACAGCCCCGGGCGTCTTGGAAAGCTTTACAGGCACATCCGTAACTTTTATCTTCCCGCAGGTAGGATGATCTACTTCTTTGACCATTTCCAAAGCCAAGGCCTGTTCTGAGGTAAGGGTTTGGTCTAAAGACCAGATCGGACCATTGGGGATTCCGGCGTCATCCAGAATTTTTTGCAGATCCTTAAGCTTGTAGGTTTTGGTTTTGGCCTCAATGAGGGGAATTAATGCTTCTCGATTTTTTACCCGCAGGCCATTGTTCTGGAAACGGGCGTCTTTTTCGCATTCTTTAAGACCAATGGCGGAGCACAATCTAAAGAAAAGATTGTCATTCCCCGCAGCGATGTTGATATGCCCATCCTGGCAAGCGAAGCTTTCATAGGGGGCAATCAGTGGATGACGGTTGCCTTCGGGCTTGGGGGCCACTCCTGTGGCAAAGTATCGCCCGGCCTGGAAGGTGAGCTGGCCAACCATTGTTTCAAAGAGGGAAGTTTCCACCATCTGGCCTTCACCCGTTCGCTCCCTGTGATAAAGGGCTGTGAGAATGCCGAAGGCTGCAAACATGCCAGCATTGATATCAGCGATGGCCACCCCGACTTTTATGGGCCCGCCGCCCACTTCCCCAGTGAAAGACATGAACCCACTCATCCCCTGAGCGATCAGGTCAAATCCTGGCTTTTGGGCCTCTGGCCCTTTCGCTCCGAAGCCGGTAATGGAGCAGAAAATCAACCTGGGGTTGATGGTCTTCAGGGTTTCGTAAGGGAAACCCATCTTCTTCATAGTTCCAGGACGGAAGTTTTCTACAACTACGTCCGAGATTTTGATCAGCTCTGTAATAATCTTCTTGGCCGCATCGGAACGTAAGTTCAGGGTGAGGCTTTTTTTATTCCGATTACAGGAGAGGAAGTAAGCACTTTCCTGGCCAATGTATGGTGGTGCCCAGGCACGGGAATCGTCGCCCTCATCGGGGGATTCCACTTTGATTACCTCTGCCCCCATATCTCCGAGCATCATCGTGCAATAAGGACCAGCTAAAGCTCGGGTTAAATCGAGCACCCGAATTCCCTCCAAAGCTCCTTTCATTTAGGCTCTCCTTTATTCAATAATGAAAGCTTGAGAATATTGATTCCCTTTGGTTTCAAGTAGGCATTACGCCATGCTTTTTCCAAGGACGGCCCTCGATTTGCTTGTTCTCCACCATAAGCAGGGCATCGATCATCAATCGACGAGTGTCCTTCGGCTCGATGACCATATCAATTAACTGCTTGGAGGCAGAATAATAGGGGGTCGAAAAGGTCTCCCGGTAATATTTGCTCTTCTCTTCTCGATAAGTTCCTGGGTCCGCAGCCGCCTTGATTTCCCTTCCATATAAAATGTTCACGGCCGGCTCCGCACCCATCATGGCCATCTCTGCGGTAGGCCACACCAAGATTTGATCCGCTCCCACCTCATGGCAGCACATTCCCGGGATGGATCCCCCATAGGCCTTGCGCAGGATGCAGGTGATCTTGGGCACAGTGGACTCTGACCAGGCATAGAGCATTTTAGCTCCGTGACGGATGATGCCCCCTGACTCCTGCTGAACACCAGGCATATATCCTGGCACATCGACGAAAATGATCAAGGGAATGTTGAAGGCATCACAAAAACGAATGAAACGGGACCCCTTATCTGCCGCATTGATGTCGATGGCTCCCGCAAAGACTCTGGGCTGGTTGGCTACAACCCCAACAGATCTACCTGCCAGCCGGGCAAACCCAATGATCATGTTCTGCGCATACCGGGGAAGAATTTCCAAAAAATCCCCGTTATCGACTACCTCTTTGATCACCACACGCATGTCGTAGGTCTTCTTTTGGTCTGTGGGAACAAAATAGGTGAGCTTTTCGCAAAGCCGCTTTGGGTCATCGCCAGTTTCAATCACGGGTGGCTTTTCCCGGTTATTCTGGGAGAGGTAAGGCAGGAGTTTTTTTATTAAATCCAGGCAGGCCTTGTCATTTTTGGTCGTAAAATGGGCAACCCCGGAGAGGGTGCTGTGAATCTTTGCCCCTCCCAGTTCTTCGAAGGAGACATCCTCCCCCATGACCTCCTTGACCACAACTGGCCCGGTGATGAACAGCTGGCTCGTCCCTTCCACCTGAAGGATAAAGTCCATCAACGCGGGGGAATAGACCCCGCCCCCTGTGCAGGGGCCCATGATGGCAGCGATCTGCGGAACGACGCCAGAGGTCATGGTGTTCTCGAAGAACATCTCGCCGTAACCGGCCACGTTGTCCATTCCCTCTTGTAGCCTTCCCCCGCCAGTGTCGTTGAGGCCAATAATCGGAACGCCACTTTTGCGTGCCAGCCGAATGACGTTGCAAATCTTCTGGCCATGGGCCCGGCCGCATGATCCACCGAAGACCGTGGCATCCTGGGAATAGACATAAACCGGCCGGCCACCAATCTTTCCATAGCCTGTAATCACCCCGTCCCCCAGGATCTTCTTTTTCTGCATGTCGAACTCGAAGCACTGGGTTTCAGCAAACATGTGGATCTCCCGGAAGGTCCCGGAATCGAGGAGATATTCTACCCTTTCTCTGGCCGTTAGTTTCCCGGCCTGGCGATGGCGCTCCAACTTTTCCAAGCCACCCCCTTGCCTCGCAAGTCCTTGCTTTTCATGGAGGAGCTTGATTCGTTCATCCATGTCGTGCTCGTTCATAGAAGATCCTTTCTTCCTATGTTTAAGAAGATTTATTTTTACTCCCGGCAATTGGGAGATGGTGTCAGATTGCTTTTTCTTTACGCAGAGTTTCAATGTTTTGGGGAGACATCCCCAGCATGCCAGAGAGAATCTCCTCCGTATGCTCACCGACATCCGGACAGGCTTTTTTTATTTGGCAGGGAGTTCGGGAAAATTTCATAGGCGTTCCAGTCACCCTTAGCTTACCGACTCGTGGATGTTCTACCTCTGCGATCATCTCCCGGGCGAGAATATGCGGGTCGTTGACTACTTGCGCAATGTTGTTCACCGGGCCACACATGATCCCTGCTGGCTCCAAGAGTGCCAGCCACTCCGCGGTCGTCTTGGTTTTCGTGAGTTCATTCATCATGGGCTCAAAAGCTTGATAATTCTTAATCCGATCTGTGTGGGACTGGAAGCGTCCATCGGAAAGCAGATCTTCTCTTCCAGCAAGCCTGCAGAACTTCTGCCAATCCTCCTCGGGAACCGTAATAAGGACGATATATCCGTCTTTGGTCGGAAAAATCTGGAAGGGAGTCATCAGAGGATGTCTGGACCCCAGTGGTTGAGGGATTTCCCCTGTGGCAAAATAACGCACGCAGGCGTTCTCACAGAGGGCCACCTGGCTGTCTGTCATGGCCACGTCAATCCACTGCCCTCTTCCGCTTTTTTTCCTTTCATGGAGGGCGGCTAAAATGGCGATAGCTGAAAAAAGAGATGCTCCGATATCCCCGATGGAAAAGCCCACCCGCACCGGGGGCCTTCCGGGCTCTCCGGTGATGCTAACAGTGCCGCCCATTCCTTGGGCGATCATGTCAAAGGCTGGTTTTGATTTATAAGGCCCTTTTTGGCCAAACCCCGATATCGAAGCATAGACGATCTTTGGATTAAGTTTGCTTATTACCTCATAACCGAACCCTAACCGCTCCATCACTCCCGGCCGGAAGTTCTCTATCAGGATGTCTACCTTTTTCACCAGCTCAAAGACGACCTTTTTAGCTCGCTCATCCCGCAGGTTCAGAGTGATGCTCTTCTGCCCACGGTTGATGCTCAGGAAATACGAGCTGATTCCATCAATAAAGGGGAAATTACGACGAGCCGGGTCTCCCTTGTCAGGGGGTTCTATCTTGATCACTTCTGCCCCCAGGTCGCAGAGGAGCATCGTACAGAAAGGGCCGGCCAAGTGCAGGGCAAAACTCAATACCTTAACTCCCTCTAAAGGTCCAGGCATTCTTTTTTTCTCCCTTTCAATTCTTAGCTTATTTATCCAATGCCAAGATCGGTTCAGGCTGCCGGAGCTTCTGGCTCAACCAGCCCAGGCCAACCAAAAGAGCCCCAATCAGGCTTGTTAAGAAACGCGGATCAAAGAGCAGAAGACCACCAGCGACAAAGAGAAGCCGCTCCAGTTTATTCGTCGGCTTCATGAAAAACCCGAATATCCCGGCAGCGACAAAGAAAATACCTGCACAGGCAGTAAAACAGATCCACACGGTCGTTAAGGGTTCCCCCTTCAACAACAGCTCCGGGTAGAAAACAAAGGTATAAGGTACAAGGAAAGCCGGAATGCAGAGGCCAGTGGCTATCCACCCCATCCGCCACCAGTTCCCACCGGCAATACTCACTGCCGCATACACAGCAACGCATACTGGTGGGGTGACATTTCCAAGGACGGAGTAAAAGAAGATGAACAAATGTGCGGACAGGCCGGGAATTCCCAGGGTGATCAGGCTCGGACCTAACACCACGGCCGCGATGATATAAGCTGCCGTCGTTGGCATTCCCATGCCCAGAACCATGGTGACGGCCATGGCTGCAGTAAGGGCCACAAGTACATGTATGGCTGCCAATTCCATGATGACTTCAGACATCTTGACTGCCAGGCCAGTCAGAGAAATTAGAGAGACCGACATCTGGACACAACTTCCCAGGACCATAAGCATCGCTAAACCGCCTGTGGCTCCCTCAAAGTAGCCTCCTCCAATACCCTTCATTCGTTCCCAAAGCGCTCTTCCTGATAAACTTCCGCCGAGGAAGAAATATACCACCATGATGGCAATTAAAGCCGCAGCAGCGGCCAGCTGAGGAGGTAATAATAGAGCCAGCAGGTACACCAGAACACCAATTGGGATCAGTAGATTCATCATCTGTCGCGGGTCAAAGACCTCCCGGGTCTTCGGCATCAGCTCCTTGGGAACTTTGCCCAATCCATATTTTCTGGCTGAAAAATATACCCCGCAACCTACACCGAAAAAATACAGCACGGCAGGAATCACGGCTGCTAAAGCAACATGCAAATAAGGAATGCCCAGAATTTCCGCCATGACGAAAGCGCCCACCCCCATAATGGGAGGCATAATTTGTCCGCCGGAGGAGGCGGAAGCTTCTATCGCTCCAGCAAATTCGCTTTTATAACCCAGGCGCTTCATCGTGGGGATGGTGATGACTCCATCGACCATCACATTAGCCACTGCTGAACCAGAGATCATTCCAAAAAAGGCGCTGGAGAACACGGAAATCTGCCCGGCCCCGCCTGTAAATCGACCTCCGAAAAAACGCGCCAAATTTATAAAAGTATTCCCCATGCCAGTGGCAAACAAAACGGGGCCAAAGAGGAGGAATATGGCGATTACCCGACTGGTCATATCGGTGAGCAGCCCCCAGATACCTTCAGTCATCATGTAGAAATGGTAAAGGATTTCATAAAGGGGAAAACCGGGATGACCAAAAAAGCCAGGGACAAACTCACCGAAAAGGGCATACCCAAAGAAAATGCCGACCATTATGGGGATGATCTTTCCTGTGGTTCGCCGGGTGGCCTCCATCAGTAAGATAACCAGAACGGCGCTGAAGACAAGTTCGTAGGGCTTATGCATCCATCGCTGCCTGGTTATTTCCTCCCAATTTAAAAGGACATAAACACAAACGAGGATACTGGCGGTCATCATCAAGACATCGAGCACTGCAGGGGAAGTCTTTTTGCCAAAAAGGATTGGGCCCCAAAAGCTGGAAGATCCTGATTGCAATCTTTTCTTGCTCAGGGGGGCCATCAGGAAGGTAATAGTCAACCCAAAGCTCAAAAAAGTAGACCCCTGAATGACCGGATGCCAAGCGCCCACCAAAGATGTGTAAAGGGTAAGAAAAACCCATGCAGCCACCAATAGCCTGGCAGTCCATTTCCAAAACCCCTGCACTTCTCTCATCAAATCCTCCGTTTAACCTCCTTTGAGGGGACACAGATAGCCCCCTCAAAGGATGAGATTGAAAAGCAGAGTAAAATGGCTGAGCTTTTCTATTTCTTCTCTGGCTTTGCTTCTACCTCTAAAGGGGCTACGGCCATAGTCCCTTTGTCGCCTATTGCCTTGACGCTATAGACACCCGGTTTGGCATTAAAGGGAATTCCGCTTTTGGCCCTGAAAGCCCCTACTTCATTGGCCTCCTTGATCATGGGTTCCTCACCCAATTCAACGGGGATTCCGTCCACCACCATAATCACTTCGATTTTCTCTCCAGGGATGAAACCAGAGCCACGAATGGTGATGACGCTTGCCGCCACGCCGCTGATGGGCGTGATGACCAGACTGGCTGCGGGTTCTGCTTTTTTTTGAAGAGCAGCGCAGCCCAGTAATCCCCACAACGCAAAAAAACAGGCGGAAACGAGGGTTAGGAATCTCAAATTAGTTAGTTCGCGCATTTTTTCACCTCCTCAAATCCTTTACTGGATTGGTTTATTTCACCTCAAGGGGTATCAGTTTATCAGGAATCTTTATTCCCAGCTCCCGATAGAATTTAATGGCTCCGGGATGGAGGGGAACATCGCAATATTCCATGGTCAATTTTGGGAAATTCTCCAAGCCCCCATCCCTGAAGGAGGCATCCACCTTGGCCATGTCCATTCTCTTGGCATAGACGGCTTTCAGAATTTTATAGATTACATCTGCGGGTATATCCTTATCCGCCATTTCTCCTTCGACGAAAGCGAGCGTTAGATAGTCTTTGTCATGACCCCTATACTGGCCGGCCGGGCTTATGATCCCTTTCCCATGAGCGGGGTATTTCTCATTGTATTTTTTCAGGTGTTCCTCGGTAATGGGGAGAAAGTTAAGAGGTCTGGTCAAAGCAAGCTCAGCGAGACCCCCATCTCGAAACCCGGGCCTCGACCAAGTGTCCACGGTCCTGGCTTTCATGGCCTCGAGGTTTGAAGCAGTTCCTCCCCACTTGTAATCGGGAGTGATCCCGTTTGCTTCCAGGAACAACCTGGCCAATCTTTCGGATGTGGTCAGGGGATTCATCGCCATTTTTCTGCCGTGCAAGCCTTCTATGGTGGTTATTCCGGAATCCTTGCCAGCAACGAAGGTGTGGGTCGTGACAGCTGTGGCAGCCAACATCCTAATGTTTGGATTTTTCTGATCCTTAAAATCATATAGCCCATGGTAGGCCGTGTAAGCCGAGATTGGATTAACCTGGGCTAGTTTTAAAAGACCCATTCTCATTCTGCTCAAGTTCTCTACCCATCCCCCCGTCTCTACCACAGTAATCGTAATCTCGCCAGGGTAAGCCTGATTTACAGCCTTGGCAAACAAAACACCATGGGCATATCCCGATGACCTGACGCTGGTCGCTCCCCACTTAAGGCGGATTTCTTTCGCTTGCCCCGCGGGGAGAAAAATGAAACTGGCAACTATTGCAAACATTAGCGAGGGAAAAAAGATTTTCTTTTTCATTAAATTCACCCCCCTTAAAAAGATTGACTTTCCCATTTGTCATTCCAATTTCTACCCTCACATCTCAGACGAAAATGGGCTGTTCCTTTATTTTTTCCTCACCTCCTTATCACCAAATTCAGGATATACCAATTCTAAATTGGCCACTTTATAGAATTCCTTCTAAGACGTTATAGTACTTCGGCCCCACAGGGGGAACCCCGAATGAGTAGTGCAGCCGGCCATACATCATGAAGGCCCCGATGGCGAGTCCGAGCTCCACTATTTCTGCATCGGTAAAGTGCTTGTGCATCTCGGCCATGAACGCTTCATCGATGGTTGTGTGCGCTGTTGCAAGGCGCGAGGCAAAATCTAACGCTGCCCGTCATATTTTATGACCCTCAAAAGTTGGAAAAAAGGCTTGAAGAGGTCGGGGCAGTGGCCATATATGCCGAAGCTCTCGTCGCCCGATTCCTCCATCAATGCCCGCAGATCCAGGTCACTAATCTCATCGGCCGAGAGGACTTTCAATCTGGCCATTTCAATATTCTCCTTATTGCTTTATTTCATCTCTGGAGGCAAGAGTTTATCAGGAATCTTAAGGCCAAGCTCCCGGTAAAATTTAACAGCCCCAGCATGAAGAGGAGCATCGCAATATTCCATTGTCAACTTTGGGAAATTCTCCAGGCCTCCATCCTTGAAGGAAGCGTCCACCTTGGCCATATCCATTCTCTTGGCATAAATCGCTTTGAGAATTTTATAAATCACATCTTCCGGCACATTCTTGTCTGCCATTTCCCCCTCGACAAATGCCATGGTTAAATAATCTTTGTCATGACCTTTATACTGCCCGGCAGGGCTTATGATCCCTTTCCCATGGGCGGGGTATTTCTCGTTATACTTCCTTAGATGTTCCTCGGTAATAGGGAGAAAGTTAAGAGGTCTGGATAAGGCAAGTTCTGTTATCCCCCCATCTCGAAATCCAGGCCTCGACCAAGTGTCCACGGTCTTAGCTTTCATGGCCTCGAGGTTCGAAGCAGTTCCCCCCCACTTGTAATCGGGTATGATTCCATTAGCCTCCAGAAACAACCGTGCCAGTCTTTCAGATGTGGTCAGGGGATTCATCGCCATTTTTCTGCCATGCAACCCTTCCATAGTGGTTATTCCGCTATCCTTGCCAGCGACGAAGGTGTGTGGTATGACAGTCGTAGCAGCAAGCATCCTGATATTAGGATTCTTCTGGTCCTTGAAGTCATATAACCCATGGTAGGCAGTATAAGCCGAGATCGGGTTAACCCCGGCAAGTTTTAAGAGACCCATTCTCATCCTGCTTAAGTTTTCCACCCATCCGCCGGTCTCCACCACGGTGACAGTAATTTGGCCAGGATAAGCCTGATTGACCGCCTTGGCAAATAATACCGTATGGGCGTATGCTGAAGATCTGACGCTGGTGGATCCCCACTTAAGGCGGATTTCTTTCGCCTGCCCCAGGGGAAGATAGATCATGCTGGCCGCTATGATGAAAATTAAAAAGAAAAAAAGAATTTTCTTTTTCATTAAATTCACCTCCTTAAAAAGATTAGCCATCCTATCTCTGGGATCGAACTTTTCAAACTCTTCAGCCCATTTTCCTTTCCCTGTCCCTCCTTTCTTTCCCCGAAGGTGTGAAAAAATTCGGTAGAACATAATTCCCCTTCATGCCTTGGCGTGACGGGAGGGGATGAACCCTGCACCATATGGTACAGGGTGAAGGGGAGGGGGATAAAAAACCCAAAGGAATTCCTTAATTCTTCACCCTCACCCTACCCTCTCCCATCAAGGGAGAGGGGGTATTGTTGAACTTTTTCACACCTTCCCCCTTACAGAGGGATGTTTCCATGTCTGCGCGGAAGCTTCTCTTCGCGTTTGCCCTTCAGGGCGCGAAAGGCCTGAATGACCTTGGAGCGAGTCTCTGCCGGCCCGATGACGTCGTCGATGTTCATGGTTGCCGCCTGCCGGTAGGGGTTGGCGAAAAGGTCCCGATATTCCCTGATTTTCTCCTGCAGAACCGCCTCCGGGTCCGCCGCCGCTTCCAGTTCTCGTCTATAGAGAAGCTTGGCCGCCTGTTCCGCCCCCATGATGGCAAACTCAGCACTGGGCCAGGAATAGATGATATCCGTTCCATGAGATTTGTTCCCACCCATAGCCCAATGACCACCCCCATATGCTTTTCGGATCACCACTGTAACTTTGGGAACCGTTGACTCACAGAAGGCATAGAGGAGCTTTGCGCCATGGCGAATGATGCCGGTATGCTCCTGTTGCACACCGGGCAGGTACCCAGGAGTATCTTCCAAGAAGAGGAGAGGAATGTTGAAAGCATCGCAGAATCGGAGAAACCGGGCACTTTTGTCAGAGGAATCCACAGTGAGGCAGCCACCCAAAAACATAGGTTGATTCGCTATGACTCCGATACTCTGGCCACCCATCCTACCAAATCCGACAACAATGTTCTTGGCAAAATCCTTTTTCACTTCCATGAAATCTTCATTGTCCAGAATTTTCTTGATCACCCGCCGAACATCATACACCTTCTGCGGATTGGAAGGAACCATCTCCTCTAATTCGGGAACGGGCCGATCAACTGGGTCGTCTGTATCCCGGTCAAGGGGTAGTTCCTGATAATTGGAGGGGAAAAAACTTAATAATCTCCGGATTTGCTGGAAGCACTCTTGTTCATTAGCTACCAGGAAATCAGCGGCCCCATTTTTCTGCATGCAAACCCGGGCGCCCCCGAGTTCTGCGAAGCTGATCTCCTCCCCAGTTATTTCCCGGATAACAGCCGGCCCGGTGATGAACATCTCCCCCAAGCCATCGACGACGAAAACGAAATCCGTAAGAGCGGCGCCATAAACCGCATACCCAGCGCAACGCCCCATGATCGCTGTAACCTGGGGAATGATTCCAGAAGCTTGGACGTTGCTATAAAAGACGGAGCCAGCGTAGCTAGCCTTGTCCGTACCCTCCTGAATCCTTCCGCCGGAGGAATCATTCAATTGGATGACAGGACAGCCCATCTTCACCGCCTGGTCGATAGTCTGAGCCAGCTTGCGAATGTGAGAGCTAGATCCTGATCCTCCCATGATGAGGCTGTCATTTGCTGTGACACAGACTGTCCGCCCATCGATCTTTCCAAAACCTACGACCACACCGTCCCCAGCGTAGCGTTTCTTATCCAAGCCGAAGTCCCGTGAGATCGTCTCGGCAAAAAGATACTGTTCACAGAAGGTCCCCGGGTCGAGGAGAGCTTCCACTCTTGCCCGCGCGGTCAGCAAACCTTTCCGATGAACCTCGGCGATTTTTTCTTCTCCAGCCGTGGAATAAGCCTGGATACGACGTTCCCGCAGCTTTTGGATTGCCTCTTGCGTAGCTTGATCTTTAGCCAAAGTCTTACCTCCTACAGGCTGAATAGTTCGGATTTACAATGGGTTCCCCAGAGGGCCCCTTGCCTTTCCTAAAATAAGGGTAATTAGGTGAGCGTAGATCAGCACAGCTTGCTCAAGCTGATCGAGGTCCACAGATTCATTTACGATATGTGTCTGAGCAAGGTGCCCTGGGCCAAGAATCACAGTTGGGATGTTTCCTTGATGGACAAGGAAAGTCATGTCCGTCGCTGCGACGAAACCCTGAGGAGTTTCCCTCTGGCCGGTTACCTCATGAATGGCCTCCACGACAGCTCGAACAATGGGTTCCCCAGGTGAGATAACTACTGGCTCTTTATCTTCCCCCAAATTTTCAATTTGCCATTGAAATGAGGGGTCTCTTTCCACCATACTCTCTACCCATTCGTTTAGTTCTCGGTCAAATTGATCCTTTTCCTCCCCGGGAATCCGGCGGCGGTCCATCTGGAGCTCACAATAGTCCGGGATAATGTTGTCTTTAACTCCTCCCCGGATGACGTTGGCGCTGACTACAGGTGGACCCAACAGGGGGTGGCTATTTTTTTCCAATCTTTTGTTCAATTCTTCGATAAACAGGGCCAGGCGAGCGACAGGGTAGATGGCATTCCGGCCTTGAGAGGGATCTGAAGAATGTGCGCTTCGACCGTGCACAAATAATTTGCGGCGACTTACTCCTTTATGTCCGATGACCGGCTTAAGGCTACTCGGCTCGCCAACAATGGCCATGGAAGGGCGCAAGTCTTCCCGGCGACTTTTTAACCAGAATTGAGTTCCCAGCCCTCCGGTCTCCTCAGCGGCAACAGCGGTCAGGATTAACTCTCCTTGCAAGTCTCTGGAGGAAGGCAATATCAAACGCATGGCAGCCATCATTGCTGCTAAGCTTCCTTTAGCGTCGCAGGCTCCTCGTCCATATACCCGGCCGTCGGCAATTTGGGGTTTAAAAGGAGGATGGGTCCAAGGGGTTTCCCCCGGTGGAACAACATCCAGGTGACTGTTGAAGATCAAGCAAGGTCCCCCTTCAGGACGGAAAAAAGGAATCCGGCATATCGCGTTCGCCCGACCTGGAGAAAATTCCTGCATGTTGCAAATGGCCCCAAGGGTGGACATGCGGTTATACACAAAATTTGCCGCCTCCCCTTCCTTTCCAGGCGGGTTAGAAGTGTCAATGGCGATTAAAGCGCAAAGATCCTTCAGTAAGGCCTCTCTAATCTCCCTGTTTAATGCTAAACTTCCCTTCATTAGCCGATTGCCTTTTTTTCTAATTTATCCTTCCGGGGCTGATTCTATGGCTGCTTTTCCTTTGTCTTAGTCTGGAAAGAGGACTTCAGTTTGGCATATGGCGACGAGCTCGCCCATATGGTTCTCAGCCTTCAGATCGATCGAAACGTAGTTTTTCCCTGGATAGATAATATGCTTCTCTAAGATTACTCCAGAGCACTTCAAGGTCCACCCCGCAAGAACTGGCCGAATGAACTTCGAAGTCATTTTGGTAATCTTTAGCATTGAAGGATAGGCCCAATTCGAGACCACTGTGAGTATGAAGGACATGGTCATCATACCGTGGGCGACAGTCTCAGGGATGCCGAACGGCTGCGCAGTTCTCACCCATTCCGGATCGCAGTGAACTGGGTTGTAGTCAAAAGAAGCTACGGCATTTTTCCAAAAGATCTCCTGGCTTACAGTTCGGGTTATGGAAGGGAGTTCTTGACCTACCTGTATGGAATCAAAAGTGATTTTTTGCATACAATGGGCCTCATCAATAAATTAGCCTTCGAGAGGTCGAACCCCCTGGGCGAATTTTTTGATATCCTCTTTCGTTTTCGGGAGAATCAGGGAAAGGATCCACAGGGCCTTTTTAACGTTATTCTGGTTGAAATATTCAATTTTATATTTGAGGTAGTATTTTCCTCTCTTTATGTAACGATCGTAAGGCCGCATCTTGATGTGGATCGTCTCCCCAACCCGAAATGGCTCGTAGAGTTCGATATG
>Ga0315312_1002384_pt1 | contig 13102 bp, 8 predicted proteins | sample TDP7_MG_FD_203629 | JGI IMG/M metagenome (GOLD analysis project Ga0315312, IMG submission 203629) | Freshwater sediment microbial communities from Lake Towuti, South Sulawesi, Indonesia - TDP7 | ecosystem: Environmental > Aquatic > Freshwater > Lake > Sediment | place: Indonesia: South Sulawesi... | reverse complement strand
ACTTTGACTTTTATAACAATCGTCGGCTGCACCAGAGCCTGGGTTATCGAACCCCTGTCGAGGTGTATTTTGAGAATCGGTTTAGGTGCTTCGCTTCCCCCCGCGAAGCACCTGAGGAACAGTCCTTGCGGAACGCTACAGTTATCACCTTATAGAAAGCCAAAATTGGTCTGGACAACCGGGAGTAGCTCACACATCTTGGCATTCACAGGCTCAATTTCAATCGCCTTGCTGCACAATTCAAGTGCTTCTTCACAACGATTCAAGCTCCCAAGGCTGGTACCTTTATCGAACCACACTTGTGCAGATTGGAGACCTAATTCCAGTGATTTGTCGAAGTATTTGATGGCTTCCTCATGACGACCAAGACGCTGCAGACTATTCCCTGCGTCATACCATGCTATTGCGTTCAACGGATCAATTTCAATTGTTCTCTTCTGACAAGAGATTGCTTCATCATGACGGCCCAGACAAGCAAGACAGTTCCCTTTATTACTCCAGACCTTTGCATAGAGCGGGTCAATCTCAAGTGCTTTGTCATAACAATCAACGGCTTCTTGGTAGCGCCCCATCTTTAGGAAATTATTTCCCTTGTTGAACAGGATGTGTGGATTCTGAGGTTCAAGTTCAAGCGCTTTGTCGCAAAGTTTGATGGCTTCTTCATAGCGACCCGAGGATTCAAGACTGTTGGCTTTGTTTATCCAGGCTCCAGTATAACTCGAATCAATCGCGAGCGCTTTGTCACAGCAGTCTATTGCTTCATCATAACGTGAGAGGTGGAGTAGACTGTTAGCCTTGTTGCTCCAAGCCGTTACGAATTGCGGATTGATTCTGAGTGCATTATCATAGCAAATGATGGCTTCTTCATATCGCCCAAGATTATCAAGGCTGCTACCCTTATTGCTCAATTGCCATCCCTCAAGTTCTTCGTGTTCGGGTGGCCGAACTACTTCTCCAGTCCTACTTCGGAGAAGAGAAGACAAATCTAACCTCAGTTCCCTAAAGCTAGGATATCTCTTAACTGGCTCCTTCTCAAGGCACCGCTGTAGGATAGGAAACACCGGAGAATCCAGTTGCGGGATTAATGAATTCTTGTGAAGCGCGTACATTGCTTTCCAAAACCGCATATTCTCTGTCCTTGAGTCTGCTCTGGGGACAGGTGCGAAAAAGGGTAAGCTGCCACGACTTGCCATCTGGAACAGCACAACTCCGAAGGCATAAACATCGCTCTTCTCATCACAATTGGCCGCGTCGTTAAACTGCTCTGGTGGCATATGTGTTGGAGTGCCAAAGCCGAGACCGTCCAGCGTTTGAAATGAAAAGCCTACTTTGCCATCACGGATGTTCACGCGGGCAGATGACGAATCCGCCACTTTGGCCAGAGTACCTGCAAGGCCAAAATCTGTTATCTTGACTACTCCATCCCTATTCACCATGATGTTTGCAGGCTTGATATCCCTATGGCAACGAATACCCTTTGAATAGGCATACTCCATGCCGTAGCAGATTTGAATAGACCAGCGAAGAGTCTGAGTGACGTCAGGAGGTTGATGCTGTAAATAGCTTGCGAGACTGTTCATGCCTCTCTCATTCGGGACCACATATTCCATAGCAATATAGTACCGATCACCAACTTCATCCACGAACTCCGCTCGGACAAGGTGTTGGTGCAAACCCAAATCTACCCATGTTTGTGCTTCTTTTCGAAACCGATCTCTTGCCTTCAAATCTGCTATGTACTCATCCCGAAAGGTCTTAAGGGCATAGAAGTTATCCGTCTCGCGTGAGTACACGAGGTAGACTATTCCGAAGCCACCCTCTCCTAATTTGGAGAGAATCTCATATTTCTGGCCAATTGAATGACGCTTATTGGACTCTATCACAGCATCTTTCTTTCCAAATCATTAAATTATTCCAATTCTTTTATCCGTTGACGAGCATCCACAATTCGCTGGGCATATCGAACCGGGGCGCACTCTATGAACTTGCGATAGAGGATTGCTACCCGTGCTTTCTATCAAGTATTTGCTCTGCCAGTGCCTTACACTCCAAGGCCTCAGCATATCGTGGGTCTATCTCTAGGGCCTTATTAAAGCAGTCTAACGCCTCACCATAGCGGCCAAGATAAGCGAGGCTGGCGCCCTTACCGAACCAGGTGATAGCAAATCGCGCGTCAATCTCTAAGGCCTTATCACAGCAATCTATCGCCTCATCGTAGCGACCGAGAAAACGGAGGCTGATACTCTTATTGTTCCAGGCGTGAACAAGTCGCGGCTCTATCTCTAAGGCCAGATTTAGGCAGCCTATCGCTTCATCGTAGTGGCCAATAGAATTGAGGCTGGCGCCCTTATTGTTCAAGGCGTCAACATATCGCGGGTCTATGTCTAAGGCCTTATTATAGTAGTCTATTGCCTCATCATGGCGGCCAAGAGAACCAAGGCTAAGGCCCTTATTGAAACATGCGATATCATTTCGCGGGTCTATCTCTAAGGCCTTGTTAAAGCAGTCTAGCGCCTCACCGTAGCGACCAAGAGAATGGAGATTGATGCCCTTTTCGTTCCAGGCGGCAGCAAATCGCGGGTCTATATCTAACGCCTTACTATAGCAATCTATCGCCTCTTCGTAGTGGCCAAGAGAACGGAGGATGAAGCCCTTATTGTACCAGGCGACAGTATTTCGCAAGTCTATCTCTAAGGTCTTATTTAAGCAACCTACCGCCTCATCGTAGCGGCCGAGAGAAGCGAGGCCGATGCCTTTATTGCACCAGGCGCTAGCAAGCCGCGGGGCCATCTCTAAGGCCTTATTTGAGCAATCTATCGCCTCATCGTAGCAGCCAAGAGAATTGAGGCTGTTGCCCTTATTGCCCAAGACGTAAGCATATCGCTGGACTCTCTCTAAGGCCTTCTGTACGCCACCCATCCCCTCATCGTAGAGGTCAAGAGAATGAAGGTTGATGCCCTTATCGTTTCGCGAGGCAGCATATGCGGCAGCATATCGCGAGTCTATCTCTAAGGCCTTATTAAAGCAACCTATCGCCTCATCGTGGCGGCCAAGAGAAGCGAAGCTGATGCCCTTATTGTTCCAGGCGTAAGTATATCGCGGATCTATCTCTAAGGCCTTATCTAAACAGGCTATCCCCTCATCGTAGCGGCCAAGAGAATTGAGGCTGGCGCCTTTATTGTTCCAGAATTCCGATGTTTTCTCGCCGACCGGGGGGACTTCAACGGTTCTGCGGGTGAGACTGTAATAAATGGAAGCTAATTGGCCCCGCAAGTCAGTAAAGTTGGCGTGGCGTTTTGATGGCTCAATAGTAAGACAACGCTCGATGATGGATTTCATCGGGCTATCCACAAAAGGAACTTGGCCTGTCATCTGCTCGTTGTAAATAGCCTTCAGCTGTTGCCGGATATGCTCTTCGTCACGACCGCGGGCTGGCACATAGAATGGAGGCGTGAGACTGCCAGAAGCCATTTGCCAAAGGACCAGTCCAAAACTGAATATATCACTGCGTACATCGGCTCTCTCGCCGCGATATATCTCAGGAGGGATGTAGCCAGGAGTGCCGCAGATACTTTTGCCTTCCGTTGCAAGAAGACTATAGCCAGGCCTGCCATCTTTGCCCGAAGTTACAAATGATACTCCTCTTCCTTCCCAGGCTATCTCCGCCGCAGCCGCCAGGCCAAAATCTGCAATCTTTAATGTTCCATCCTGAGTAATCAGGATGTTGGTGGGCTTTATATCCCGGTGGCATTTGATGCCATGGGAATTGACGTGTTCCATTCCGTAGCAGAACTGTATTGCCCAACGCAGGGCAGTCTCTGTATCTATGGGGCCGCTGGCATGTCGAATATGATCTGCTAAGTTCACTTGTTTCCGCTGGTCAGGCGCTACATAATCCATCGCGACAAACAAACGACCTGCGGGTTCATCAACCCACCTGGCAGCTAAAACAAACGGGTGCTCGTCGAGACTTTTCCACAAAAGCACCTCTTTCTTGAATGCTTCTCTTGCCTTGCCATCTGCTAAGAACTCGTCGCGGAATGTTTTCATAGCTACAACACTATTCGTATCACGGTGGTATGCACTGTACACAAGGCCGAAGCCACCCTCACCCAGCGTGTCACAGACTTCATATTTGCCGGCGATAATATCGCCTCTCTCATAGACCTTCCTTCTATCGCTCGGTCCACCAGACTCTTCCCACCGGGGGATTTCAGCCTGTAGATTTTTGATCGATGGTTTAGCTGCGTCGTCTGCCTTTCGCCCACTGAACAGACTTCCAAAATAGTCTTTCATGCCTCCCATCGCCGTGCCTTACTCCCTCGTAACTGTAGGCGCAATCTGGAGCGAATACGTTCCATCTGCGGCGCCTTCAAATTCTGCTAGCACATATTGCTCGTCCTCTACCAGTTCAAACTAAGCAACTGAAGCCCCTGCCTGTATGTCGTCAACATAAATGAGACAAAGAAATCTCTGAATTGCAGAGCGACTTCAGCTCCTGTTTCCATGATTTTACCATTATTAATATTTTGTTTCAAGAACAGTCTTTTCCTTCAATTCAGCATGTCTTTTGAGAATCTTCTCACGCCTACCAATTAGGCCAATCTTGGTTAGTGGTTTCTTCGTTCCGGGGGGCATGAGACCGAAAGCACTGGAACTGTATCGGAAACATTCATTTGTCGTATAGTGTTTAATCCGTAATGCGGTTCAAGAGAAGACAGCTCATCCGTAAAAGTTCCTTTGGTTTTAAGATACCGCCTGAGGTTAATAGCGGGAAAGCATTTCGGATTAAACTCGATGAACGAAACCGCCCACCAGTGTGGTCAAGTATTAAAGGTTCAATTTCCACACCTAATCTGAACCATACATAACTATTATGCTCGTCTGCTTACCCCTATAATTTATAAGTCGCAGGTTCAAAATGTTTTCCCTGCTATAGAAACCTAGGGATAACTCCTTTTTGACAAATAGCTACCTTTTTTCTTATATGATTGCTTTTACCCATTACGAACCTGCGACCAGCACACTATCGGTCATATTTCCTCTGAAAATAGGGTTGTCTCTTTTGGTAAAATGGCCATTTAGAATATTTCATTGATTACTCTCCAGTTCTTGCAGTATGATTGTGTGTATGAGCCATTCGGAAAAGAGTCTTGGTCAAAGCGTGTGGGAAGAGTTATTCGGTTGTAACGGGTACAATCGAGAGAATGTTCGTATGCGGTACCCTAATGCCATCGTTGTTGCCTGTATGTTGCCAACGCTCCTACTGGTTGCACTCTACGGCAGCATCACCGAAGCGGGAGATTCAATGGGAGCTCAAGGACAATTGACCACAGCTTCAACTGAGAGCGTATCCAAAGAGCAGACTTCGATGGAGAAAGACAACCTGGCCTTCGCACGGCTTCTTGCCAAGGCTGGTAAGACCGATGATGCCCTTAAGGCTTACAGCAAGGCATTAGAATCGCAGGATCCTAAGATACGTGCGGCGGCTCTGGTAGATATCGAGAAACTACTCAGCCGACGGAATCCGTTCGTTTCGTGGTTGATAGGTCAAATGAACGTGCTGGGCAAGGTAATACTCCCGGTACTACTTGCCGTGATCCTTGTGGTTTTGATGTGGATCTTTGCCCGAATTGTCCGATCCATCGCGCGTTGGGTAACGTCTCGTCGTGGCGCAAGTACAATCGAGGTCCGACCTTTCAGTTTCTCTCCTTCATTAACGTCAAATTACGACCATTTCCGAGAGATTCTCGTTGTGATGAGAGAGAGACTCCTGTACCAGTCGTCTCTCTGTCAGCGTGTCAACATGTTGCAACCAGAAACGGTCCTACCAACAATACGTTCAAGCGCTTTCGTTGCGCAGCTTGAGTCACCAATGTCTACAGTCGCACCAAAAGTGTGGCCTGTCCTCTCCTGGTTCCTTTGTTCTTTGAGTCCACCACGATTCACTGTTGAGGGGTCAGTAAGTGTTGATGACAAGGTATATAATGTTGTAGTTAAGCTTCTTCAAGATTCACGTCTGAAGAAGGCTCTGGAACGAAACATCCAAAAATCAGAGCTAGCAGAGGGACTCAAGGACATGGCCTATGAAGTTTTGGTTTCAATCAATACGGGGCCGAATTGACTATGAATATTCAAACACTAAATCGAAAGGCGTTTGAGAGTGTCACCCGTGCTCTTGAGAAGATCAACGAATACTACGCGACCAGAGATGTAGAATACTTGGAGAGGGCTGATGCAGACCTCAAGAACGCGAGGCGGGAAGATCCGAGGTACCTCGGTGCCATATTCTACTCCGGAATGGTTATGGACCTAATCGGAAGGCCTGCCGACGCCTCACCGCTTTTCGAGAAGATCTTACGCGGAACCAAAGACAGGAACGTTCAAATAGAAGCACGTTTCAATCTTGCCGTGTCTTACTACCATCGGTACAGCCATGAGTTCTTGGCACTTGCGGAAGAGAATTTTCTAAAGGTCATTGAAGCAACCGGCGATGAGACTTTGCGCAGCCTGGCCCGCGCAAACCTCGCGCAGACCTACGCGATGTGGATGCGTCCGAGTCCTGACCAAAAGAAGGACTTAGAAAAGGAGGGGAGAGAAAGAGACATGGTCTATCGGCACATCCAGTCGAAATTTGACCAATTCAGTGCCTGCAACGAGCTTGTGCGAGGCGCGATTTCAAAGTGCACTGTCCTTGCCCAGTCGAATCCTGATATGTGGAAGAGGATTGAGGCTACCATCGACAATGCGTGCGGTATGGCACACATGTATCTAACAGATTATCCTGTACCTGGACGCGAGAACACCGATGCGCTGTTGAGAAAGTCGCTCAAATGTCTCGAGTCTGCTGAGGAAAAACTCCCGTTGGATTGGGCAAATACATGCGACCTGGGGTCCGCTCATCTGCGATTGGGTGCCCACCAGCGCGAGAATGTCGAGGTACGAGATCGGGAGTTCTTACAAGCGAAGGATCTGCTTGAAAAGGTTGTAAAGGAATTGCGACCTGAGTACGGTTTCGCTCTCTACGAACTGGGGATTCTACACCGGATATGGGAACGTTGGGAAACAGCCCTTGGCTACTTCGACCGTGCAGCAAAGGTGCCCGAGAAGTACCGCGATGTTAGCGACCGATCAGTCGAGACAGAGCGGCGGAAGACCCTTGATAGGAACTGCCAGTATCCATAGATCGGTGCCCGACAAAAACGTTCTACACTCCAATATTCCAAAACAACACGGGATCGCTGAAGGAGTCGATGTTCTCTGATAGATGTTTCCATGCTTTCAGGTCGTAGTTAGGATGTGATGGAAACGGGCAGGGGTAGTCTAGCGCGAGCTGGTACGGCATCGTAGCGGGATGAATTTCGAGATACTCTGGGAGGTTAGGAACATAGGTCGAAACGCACTTGAGGATATTCCGAACGGAGCGTCCTGAAGAGATCCCGATCACACACCGAGGTTTAGCTTGTAGACCCAGAAGAAGTCCAGACAATGTAACACCTGAACCACAGCAGATGACAATTGTACCGCCATCGATAACGTCAATCGGAATGCTTCTGGCCTCAGCGGCTACAGCGTTGACTGCTTGAATACACTCCATGCCAAAGGGTAACATTTCGCCACCGAGAGCAGTTACCCGGTTCTTGGCCTGAGAATAACAAATGCTAACATGGTTGCCGCGTAAAGGCAATAGCTCTGCCCCAAGCTCTTGAGCCCTTCGAATAGAGTCCGGAAGTGGGGTCCCTTTGCGCGTCGGGTATGAGACGATGGTGCGCATATCTGGATACTTGGCGGCCAGAGCAGCCAAACCTTGTCCGAGCTTCGAGACACGAGTCTCCCAGCACCCAACCAGTCGCACACCTCGTTCGTGAAGCTCATGCAGGACGATATCAAGACCTCTGAGTTTACCCAATGGAGGTGCTGGGTGCTTTCCAAAAAGATCATCGCGTTTGACGTATACCCGCCTTCCAGACAAGGTGTAAACCTCCACAGGTGTTTTTTCCTCAAGAAGAGCCATTCAGTTGCACCTCTGGAAAACTATGATAGGCTCCCATCTATACAGACTATGCCCGTTCGAGCGCTGAAGGGGCCGAGAATTCATGACCATTCGGATGATGCGATACGCACCAAAAAGCGGCCTTGCAATTCGGACCGTGTCGGAAAACAGAGGCCATCTTCGAGTGTCTGATACATTGATGGCGAAGAAGCCACCTTTGCGAAGTATTCGGTGGGCCTCGTGGATGATCGTCGCGAGGAATCGATCTCTCCATTGACAGTAGGTTGGATAGCGACAAACACTCTGGGTCGATTCATCGCTGTAACGTTCAATGTTGAAGTAAGGAGGGCTTGAGAAAACAAGGTCCACAGAGAGTGCCTTTAATGACGGCAGAAAGTCCTCTGCGCAGGCGTGATGCAATTCTGCTGTGCCCAGTGAAAGATCGTGAAGGACACGATGCATGTTACTTAGGCCCACAACCTGAGCACGTGAGGAGTCAATTCCGACGTAATGCCGTGGCAGAGTGAGGCAAGCTAGAAGCCTTCCCCCAAACCCAGCGCAGAAATCAACAACAGTCCCTCGGTGCGGAGAATAGGTATCCATGATAGCACGAGCAGCCATCGGACGGAAGTTTGCTACCCTCCCTCCAGAGTACACTCTCAGGAGACTTCGCAGACATTGGTCATTCCAGCAACGTCTATTAGGCCAAAAACGAGGAGCTTTCCTCAGGAGCTTGCGAAGACAAATATCATCATGAAAGTGTTCGAAAGGCGCCAGGCGATGTCCTTGTGATCTGATATGCCATATCTGAGGGTGAAACGCGTTCGCAAGACACAATCCAATCGTTGACGCCCTAATCACTCCTGCAGAAATGACTTCTTGTACAGGAGTATTCCGAATCAGTCTGAATTGCCTTCCTATTTCGTCTTCTTCCAGACGGGCATAGGGGAAACCTCTTTCTCGCCAGTATTTGAGAGCTTCGTTGATCCATATTTCCCTCCGTTGAGGATTCATAGCCAGCAGGTCTCTGCCGAATTTCTGAAGGATCCCAAGATCATCATAGGGTAAGCCTGACGTATCCGGCAAAGTCTCTTTGCCGTCCATCGGTGGTTTCATGGATCTTCGCATGTTACGCTGAAACCCCTCTCTTCCAAACGAGTTGTCCGAACTCTTGACTCCACCAGCAATGCACCGGATGAAGCCATATCCAGTCGCGGTTAACCTGAATTCTCGCCGCGCTTGCGGTTTTGCTTGCAGTTCCCACCCTCGTCCTGTAGATTCCTCTCAGTGAACACTCTGATGGAGCAGAGCTAACCGGACATTTCCTATTTAACTTCATAAACAGTACTCTTGCACGCCACGGCCTCTATAATAACACAATATGCTGCTTGATTTCAACGCCTCTGACCGTCAACGCGGCTAACATTCCTCCCAGAATAGCAGGACTTGGATTTTGTCTCCAGGGGTTAATAGCGTGGGTAGTACTCGAACCTGCGACCTTTGGGTTATGAGCCTGCAGTTAATCTTGAAATTAAAACTCTCCATGTTCCTTCCTACTATATTTCCCTACCGCTCAGGAATAGAATCTGATTTTGTGGTAGTGATCCTTAGAACATAGTTCTTTGTCGCGAATTATTTGATGGATTGTCATTCTGCGTTGGATGTTGAATCCAGGTTCTTAGCAAGAGTGTGTCCTTGATTCGCAGGAATGACATTCATCGTCTGACCTGTAACTGAGTAAAAGAGGTTTACAATTCGTAAGAATTCTGAACGGTTGAGATGTAATCCGGTGGTTAGGGTTTAACTTTCTTTTTTCAGGTTAATTGTGGCACAATCCGAGCAAAAAACACCCTAAAATACGTAGTTACCACAATAGACGAATCAGTTTTTATTCACTCCAAGCGTGAGATGCCAAAGATACAGTGCTACTTACCTAATTTTAGAATGGGGCTTTTGCAGCCCCAAAAAGTCGTTATTCTATCCGAAAATCCTGCAAATTATTAGTCACAGAGCAAAACCCAAAGAATCGCTTCTACAAGTTAGAAATGTATTCCACATAAGCTCCGGCACATAGTCAAACAAGATGCACTCATGTTTCCGTTTTGCAAAAGCCGTGCGCTGTTTTCTGATGCCAGCTTCGATTTGTAGGGCCGCCGGGGCGAAAGAAGACTGACGTCTAAGCCTTATGAGGTTCTGATAAGATACTGAGCGATTGCGTCCACACCGCTCTTTCTCTGCCAGTAAGCACCGCCTGAGAGACATTTTTCTCGGCTGACTCAATAGGTACAACCACGAGGTGTAATTGGGTCTAATTGATACCCAAGGGCGGCAGCGACATGAATGTCGAAGTGTTACTTGCATATCTTACCGCTGGTGTAGAGCGGCCGAGCTTGAAATCGAACAGCAACGAGGGTAGATGCGTATGTTTTTATATCACCACAGAGGAAGATTTCCAGCATTTCAAACAGTGCATCCTGAATGAACTGGCGCAGGCTGAGTTCGTCAGTGCCGATGATCTTGAGGACACTCCGCAGCAGGACTGATACCTAACCAGAAATACGGCCTACCTCCGCCATAAAGCCCAAATACCTGCAAATATCTGCAAATATCCGGCCAAATACCTCGATATAAACTTGCTATATCCGCCCAAATAGGCCTCTATATTAGTGATTGTAAGTCTTTTATTAGAGGCCAGTTACATGATAAGAACGAATACCAAAGACCACCAAAATATCCGGGCGGTAGGCTATGTCCGGCGTTCCACAGACCGCCAGGAACAGTCTATCCCGGACCAGAAAAAGGCCATAGAAACATACGCTGCCGAGCATGACCTTAGACTCGTAAAGTTCTATGTAGATGATGCCATAAGCGGGACAAGCACAATAGGCAGACGCGCCTTCCAGCAAATGATCCAGGATGCCCAGAAGACCGGCAGGTCTTTTGACAAAATCATAGTTTATGACGTCAAGCGCTTTGGCAGAATTGATAACGATGAGGCTGGCTACTATCGCCACATCCTCAGGACCAACGGCGTTGAAGTCCTTTATGTCAGCGAGAATTTCAATGGTGATACTACCGATGACTTACTTCGACCTGTTAAGCAATGGCAGGCAAGGCAGGAATCAAAAGACCTCTCAAAAGTAACTATCAGAGGACTTCTATCTAAAGTTGAAGGTGGCTGGTGGATGGGAGGGACACCACCATACGGTTATGACCTGCGATATGAAAATGCGGCGGGACAGTTTCTTTTTATTGTCCGGTTTATGCCGGATGGCTCAAAGGAACTATACGATGAAAAGGCAAAGCTTGTCCGTATACTTGCGCGTGGCGAATCGCTGAACATATCCAAACGTGACCAGGCCAAACTTACATTAAGCTCCCCAGAACGTGTAAAAGTGGTCAAACGAATCTTCCAAATGTATGCAGAGCAAGGTAAGGGCTATAAGTCTCTTGCTGACACCTTAAATCAGCAAGGTATCCCTACACCACGTGGCCCGCAATGGTCGCATATCTACAGCGGCAAGTGGACCGACACAACAATTAGAGCCATTCTGGTGAACCCAATCTATGCAGGAGATATGGTCTGGAACCGCCGCACGGATGCCCGTTTCCATCGAATCAGCAAAGGCCGGGCAATGGACCGTGAGAGCGTACACGGGGCACGATTGGTACCCAACAGTAAAGATGACTGGATCGTTATTCGTGATGCCCATCCCGCACTGATAAACAGACGTTTATTTGAGCAAGCCAAGCAAAGACTTGAAAACCATCCAAAATCAATCGAGCAGCGACAGAGTAACCATGGGAAAACCTGGAACTGCCAGCGGAGCCGCTTCATACTCTCTGGTTTATTACGATGTAGTCTTTGCGGTTCTCGCTACCAGGGAGTCACTCGAACCAAGAGCAAAAAGCGGTTGGATGGTACAGCCGTTAAAACTTACTACTACGGCTGCGGTGGCTACATCACTAAAGGCACAAGCGTCTGTCAGATGAACGCGATCCCAAAAGATATCCTTGAGTCAGCAGTTCTCAACGCGGTGCTAAATTTCTACAGGCCTTACTTGGAAAAAGATGGCCGCAGAAAACTGGCAGAAGCTGTCAAAGCTCAAATCGGCTCAGAAACACAGGACTTTGACACAGCCCGCAAACGTACACAGTCTGAACAAGAAAAGATTACAGAGACTATAAACAACCTGCTCGATAACATTACACCAACCAATCGAGAATACGTAGATAAACACCTAAACGAATTGAAACTGAAGCGTCAGCAACTTGAGGCCAGGCTCGAGGAGCTTGACCGCCTTTGCCTGTCACAAGCTGAAATTGACAATATCGTCACCGATGCAATGGAATTTATCTCGGGGCTGGAGTTTACTCTCCGCCAAGGCCTACCGCAAACCAAGCTTACCGCCCTTCGTCAGTGTATTGAAAGAATTTGGATAGATAAACCCGCCCACAGCATAAAACTCTCGATTCGTATAGTTCCAGTCGGAAGCCTCCAGACTACCCAGGAATGCAACACATCTATTTAGACAGCCCTTTACGAATTCGCTCGTAAAATAATTCGCAACCACCAATTGGAATTCTCCCAACGTGACCTGGCATGAACCCACAACATCATCGAAAACGGACTTATTGGACCATCATTAACCTGGTCATGTCTGTGAAACTATCCCCCTATTAACCTCTGGAGACAAAATCCAGACCCATTTTGGGATGGGAAAGGAACATCGTATCCCTCTGGTTAGGATAAGGTGCATGACCACAGAATGCTATAAGAAGCTAAGCAAGATATGGCAGGGGCTGGGGGCAAAGCCCCTGCCGCCAGCAAAAAATGTTCTTGAAAAATAACAGCCCTCAATAGACCATAACGACCTTTTTGAGGGCTAAGGAATGAAACCTCTAAACTACTTCCAGCAGATTATAAGGATGCCAAATAAAGCTGACAAGTTTGATCTGAGATTAACAATGGTAAAACACGCCCTAGGAGTCTGTCCGAGTAATGTTTGAATATGCTTCGCGTTACGTTACAATGCTTCTAAACGTTGGTAAAAGATTATGATTTGCTTTGGAGACTCAAGGATGAGTAAGACCTATCGGCCCTGGAAT
>Ga0315312_1002383_pt1 | contig 13108 bp, 9 predicted proteins | sample TDP7_MG_FD_203629 | JGI IMG/M metagenome (GOLD analysis project Ga0315312, IMG submission 203629) | Freshwater sediment microbial communities from Lake Towuti, South Sulawesi, Indonesia - TDP7 | ecosystem: Environmental > Aquatic > Freshwater > Lake > Sediment | place: Indonesia: South Sulawesi... | reverse complement strand
CCCAATTCTTTTATTTAAAAATGCGGTATGTATTTGCTTAACCTTTCCCCTGGTGGATGGCATTCTTGTGACAAAGGTCCGGTTCATGACCTTAAATCCCAGCCGCTCAAGATTTTTTACACCGTCGGTGAAATCTTTCCTTTTTTTAATAGCCCAGCTCGGCGTTATCGTATATACAACTTTCAGAATAATTCTCCTCATCCGTATTTAGGTATTGTTAAAATCTAACCACAGAGACCTCAGAGAAATTATTAGTTTTCAAAGAGTTTAAAAAATTATTCTTTCCTCCCCTCTGTGTCCTCCAAATTCTTAACCTCGTAATCCTTTCCTAACCTCTAAGCTATTCTATTATACGGTCCCCTATGTCGATCCCTCTATTTTAGAGGCTTATCTCCTTTTCTCCGACATATCTCATCTTCTCACCCCAAATTGCTGAGCTGTCGCCTTTTTACAGACATTCTATAATCAAGCTCTAAATTGGAATGAACTTAGAGAGCAAAGGATATGATTCTCTCAGTTATCTCTTTTAAAAGAATTTTAACCACTGAGGGCACAGAGTTTTTCTATTATAATTTTCTCTGGGTTCTCTGTGGTGAAATTCCTGTGGTTCCATATTTTCTCTTTTTTTCATAAAAGTTTTGACATTACCTGCATTTCTTATTTCCAAGTATTTCTGCTATAGGCTACTTCCCTGGTAGAGCATCGGCTTTCGTTTCCCCGTCGGGCTATTCGATGAAGAAACCTAAAGCCTGTATGATTCTTACCACTGTCTGAGCTTATTATTAGTGGCATCTGGAGTCAAGAAATAAAAAGGGAATCTCACCTTTACCACTCTTTCGATTTCAGATAGTACTGGGAAATATGCCCGTTGCCATTTTTCTTCAAATAAACTATTTTTAGGTTATCCATCTATCACTGGTTCTTGCGCGAAGAAGCACAGGAGGTAGGAAGCATTCCTCTCAGTCCGATCCTTGTTGAAGGGGCCTGGCAGAATAACCTAAAGGGTGTCTCTGTCCATGTCCCGGTCGGCTCGGTAACCGTGCTCACGGGCGTGGCTGGGGCTGGCAAGTCCTCCCTCGCCTTCGACGTCCTCTACGCTGAGGGATACCGTCGTTATATCGAGACCTTCTCCCCCTATGCCCGCCAGTTTCTCGAGCGCCTGGATCGTCCCGAGGCCGATAGAATCGAGGATGTGCTTCCAGCGGTGGCCATCGGACGGAGCGCACCTATCCGTACTTCCCGCTCAACCGTCGGAACGATGACCTCCATTGATGATTACCTTCGTCCGCTTTACGCGCGGGCATCCGTGCTTCACTGTGAACGCTGCGGCCAGCCCGTCCAGCGATACTCCCCTTCCTCGATCTTCCAGGCCCTCTCGTTATCGGCGACAGGGAAGAAAACGCTCATCTGTTTCACCCGTCAGGTTGGTCGAGTGGGTGGAGCCGCACTCCGGGAAATCTACCGGCAAGCCGGGTTTTCGCGCGTGCTGGAAGAGGGCGAAGTGGTCCCGCTCGAGGAAGCTAAGCTGCTTTCCGAGGGGGGTGCAATTACAGTGGTCCTCGACCGGATCATCATCGATCCAGATCGCCGTCGTCGGATCATTGACTCCTTGGAATCGGCCCTCCGGTTCGGTAGGGGGCACATGGAGGTGTGGATCGAAGGTGAAAAAGGACCCATACGCTTCAGCGAGAAGCTCCAGTGTAATCAGTGTAAAATTAACTATTTTGATCCGACGCCGGCCCTCTTTTCCTTTAACAATCCAATCGGAGCCTGCGAGACCTGCAACGGGTTCGGCCGGATCATCGATATTGACCCTGATCTGGTGGTTCCCGACCCCGACGTCAGTATCGCCGAGGGTTGCATAAAACCCTTCCAGACCCCCGCCTACAGCGGATGTCAGGGCGATCTGTTGAGCTTTCTACGCCGGCGGAAGATCCCGGCTGACAGGCCTTGGCGCGGAGTCGCTGAGGGGGTTCGGCGGGTGATCTGGGAAGGCGAGCCAGATGGACCTTGGTATGGAATTCGGGGGTTCTTCGACTGGTTGAAGGGGCGGCGCTATCGCAAGCAGGCCCGTATTTTTCTGGCCCGTCACCGACGGTATCTCACCTGCCCCGATTGTGGAGGCAGCAGACTGAAGCCCGCTGCGCTTCTCTTTCGCCTGGGAGGTAAAACGTTACCCGATGTGCAGAAGATGGCGATCTCAGAGGCCGAGCCGTTCTTTCGCCATTGGTCGGCGCCGGTGGGGGATCGGGCGACAGAACTCCTTCTCAGCGAAATTCGCGGGCGCCTTCGGTTTCTCTTGGACGTGGGGCTGGGCTACCTCTCTCTGGGACGCATGTCCCGAACCCTTTCGGGAGGTGAGACCCAGCGGGTCACGCTGGCCACCGCCCTGGGCGCTTCTCTCACCAGCACGCTCTACGTGCTCGACGAGCCATCCGTCGGTCTCCATCCCCGCGACAAAGAACGCTTGGCCAAGGTGCTCCGGAAGTTAGCGGCGGCCGGAAACGCCATAGTGGTCGTGGAGCACGACCCGATCTTCATCCGCGCGGCGGATCGAGTGATCGACCTCGGCCCAGGCCCCGGACGGGACGGGGGCCAGGTGGTCCACCAGGGTACTGTCGCCGGGCTATTGTGCCAGCGAGATTCTCAGACCGCCGCCTATCTGAGGGGAGAACTACGCATCTCCAGGCCTCCTGAAGACCGTGAGCGCAGTCAGCATGAGTTGTGGGTTATCGGGGCGCGGGAAAACAACTTAAAGGATCTGACTGTCAGCATCCCCTTGGGTCTGCTGGTATGTGTAACCGGAGTGAGCGGATCGGGCAAGTCGACGCTAATCGACCAGGTCCTTTACCGGAATATCCGCCGACAGATGGGGCTCCAGGCCATGGAGCCCGGGGACTGCAAGAACATCGAGGGCGTAGGTCACCTGTCGGGCGCCATCCTCGTCGATCAATCTCCCTTAAGCCGCAGCTCCCGGATGAACGCAGCCACCTACATGCAGGTTCTTAACCCATTGCGCACGGCCTTCGCAAGTACTCGACAAGCCCGGGCTTTGGGTCTTGGCCGTTCAGCCTTCTCCTTTAATTCCTCCGCCGGTGCCTGTCCTCACTGCAAGGGTTCCGGATACGAAAGAGTGGAGTTGCAGTTCCTGCCAGATGTGTACATTCGGTGCCCTGGCTGCGATGGCCAGCGCTTCCGTCTCGACGTGTTGGGGGTGCGATTCCGGGGCTACAACATCGCCGAGGTGTTGTCCCTTCCCGCTGGGGAGGTGGCCAGAGTATTCAGCGACGACGAGAACATCCTTGAGGCCTTACGACCACTTCTGGACATCGGGCTCGGCTACCTGTCCCTCTCCCAATCTGCCCCCACCCTCTCAGGGGGAGAAGCGCAGCGGCTCAAGCTCGCCAAGCACCTGGCTGAGGCGCGCAAGGTACAGAACCTTCTCTTCATCTTAGACGAGCCGACTACCGGCCTCCATCCAGCCAACATCTCTGTATTGGTAACCTCGCTGCACCAGCTCGTGCGGGCAGGGCACTCAGTGGTAATGGTCGAACATGATATGGACGTTGCCCGGGCCGCTGATTGGATCATCGATCTCGGCCCGGAAGGCGGAGAGCTGGGAGGCCGGGTGGTGGGACAGGGGCCACCCGCTGAGATCGCCAAGCTCGACACGCTCACCGGCCACTCACTACGGAAAACGGTCATCTGGTCGCTACCCGAAGATCAGACGGCCCGTATTCGCTCGATTCGTCCAGAACGCTCTTCTCCACGAAACCAAGGCATCCGCATCGTGGGAGCGCGAGAGCATAATCTGGACAACCTGCGGATGAAGCTTCCGCGTAACCGGTTCATTGCGGTTACTGGGGTAAGCGGCTCGGGTAAATCCACCCTGGCCTTCGATGTGTTGTACGCTGAAGGGCGGAGGCGATTTCTCGACTGCCTGCCCGCCTATGCCCGCCAGTATACCCCGCCTCTGGCACGACCGGAAGTGGACCGCATCGAGGGAATTCCGCCAACCGTGGCCCTCGAGCAGAAGATGTCGCGGGCCGGGCCTATGTCCACCGCTGGCACCGCCTCAGAGGTCTACCACTACTTCCGGTTGCTTTTCGCCTCGCTGGGTGTTCCACACTGTCCGAAATGCGGCATTTCTGGAGAAGCCATTGACGCCAGCAGAATTACCGAGCGGATCGAGGAGGATTTCACCGGCCAAGAAGTCATGATCCTGGCGCCTCTGATTCGGAAACGAAAGGGACATCACCGCGAGGTCATCGAGAGAGCAGCCAAGCATGGGTTCGATCAGGTGCGCATCGATGGCCAGATCTACTCAACGGAAAAACCCCCGCGGATTGAGCGCTACAAAGTCCACGACGTGGAAGTTGTAGTGGCCAGAAGAAAAGTTCAAGCTGCGAGGCCAGATGAGATTCGCTCCGATGTGGAGCGAGGTCTGGAGGTTGGTGGCGGTATGGTAATCGCCTCAGTGCCAGGCCGAGGAGAAGACCGGTTCTATTCTACCCGCCAGGCCTGCCCGGAGTGCGGCTCTGGTCTGCCTGTTCCGGACCCGAGGCTCTTTACCTGGAGCCAGAAGTTTGGGGCATGCCCCCTGTGCGAAGGATCCGGCGCTGCCTGGTCGGTGGCGGAAGAAGAGAATAACCCTCCCCCGTGCCGGGCATGTGGCGGTACAAGGCTTAGACCGGAGGCCCTGGCAGTGCGGGTTAACAATTGGAGCATTGGCGATGTTGCCCGTCTGCCGATCCAGGATGCCCGAGCATGGGTGCAAAATCTCGGACCGATGCGGGAAGAGGTGGGCCGGCGCATACTCCCGGAACTTTTGAGTCGTCTAACTCTGCTGGATAAACTGGGCGTAGGATACCTGACCTTAGATCGAGCAACCAACACCTTGGCCACCGGCGAAGCCCAACGAATCCGGATCGCCGCGGAGCTCGCCTCAAACTTGCGGGGCGTATGCTATGTCCTGGATGAGCCAACGGTAGGGCTTCATCCCCGAGATGTGGAAGCGCTTTTGCAGGCCCTCCTCCAACTGCGGGATCGAGGAAATACCGTCGTCGTGGTGGAGCACCAGGAGCCAGTCATTAGGTCCGCCGATTACGTGATCGATATGGGCCCGGGGGCCGGCTGTTGGGGCGGGCGCTTAGTAAAAACGGGCCCCCCTCGAACCATTGAGCGCTCGAAGAGGTCCGTGACAGGACTTTGGTTGCGGGGTGAGGGGCACCTGCCGCCCTGGGTGAGGCGTTCGCTCGACGGCTGTGAGCGAATCGAGGTAATAGGCGCTCGTCTCCACAACCTGCAAAATGTAACTGTGGAACTGCCGCTCGGGCGGCTGGTATGCGTAACCGGGGTGAGTGGGTCGGGAAAATCCACTCTAATTCGAGACGTTGTTTACCGGGCCCTGAAGGCGAAGCTTGCCGGCCGGCCGCTACCACCGGTTCTCGAGGACCTGCGGGGGTGGAAATCAATTACCAGAGCCAAAGAGGTGGATGAGTCTCCCATAGGGCGTACCCCCCGGTCGGTTCCAGCGACTTATGTGGGAGTCATGGATTCCATCCGGGACATCTTCGCTCAGACGCCGGACGCGCGGGCCCGTGGTTATGGTGCCGGTCGTTTTTCCTTCAATGTGGCCGGCGGCCGATGCGAACGATGCCAGGGGCACGGGCGCCACCGAGTGGAGATGCCCCTCTTGCCAGTAGTATACATCCCATGTGAGATGTGCAAGGAGAGCCGCTACAACCCGGACACCCTCGCCGTTACTTTCAAAGGCAAATCGATCGCGGATGTTCTGGCAATGACTGTAGAGGAGGCCTTAGATCTCTTCGAAGCTTTTCCCCGGGTGGTACGTCCGCTGAAGTTCTTGTCGGAGATTGGCCTGGGCTACCTTAGGCTCGGTCAGCCGAGCCCGACCCTATCTGGCGGCGAGGCGCAGCGGATCAAGCTGGCGGCTGAGATGGCCATGGGTGGAAATGGTCGGTCGTTCTATGTCCTGGATGAGCCGACAACTGGCCTCCACATGGCGGACGTGGCCAAGCTGGTCTCGGTGTTGCAGCGCTTGGTCGACCGGGGCGATACGGTTGTGGTCATTGAACACGACCTGGATGTAGTTGCAGCTGCTGACTGCCTCATCGACTTGGGACCCGAAGGAGGCCAGGAGGGAGGTCGGGTTGTGGCCTGGGGGCCTCCCGAAGAATTAGCTCGATCCCAGCACTCGCGCACCGCCCTCTATCTCAGAAAATACCTGGGGCCACATTTTTGAATCCTGCTGGAGCTCGACGGTATTATACCCCTGCCATGTATTTGTTGAATTTTGGTCAGCCCAACTTTCAGGAGAAAAAGGAGGATGAATCATGCTTTCGAGGGGAGAGATCAAAAAGCTTTTGACGCGCTGGAACCAGGCGTGGAATAAGCATAACCTCGAAGGAGTTATGGAGCTTTTCCACGAGGAAATCCTATTCGAAAACTGGACAGGGGCCAGGGTGCAGAGCAGACAGGCTTTATACCAGGCATGGAAGCCTTGGTTTGAGAATCACGGAGGCTTTCGTTTCATCGAAGAGGATACCTTTATCGATGAAGCCCAGCAGAAAGTCCTGTTCCAATGGCAGCTCGAATGGCCCTCCAATGAAAAAGGATATGCCGGAAAGAACGAGCGCAGGCGCGGACTCGATGTGCTTCATTTCCGAGATGGAAAGATCATCAAGAAAAGCACCTACTCAAAGACCACCGTAGAGATAGAAGGGAAAAGGGTCAAGCTTTTGGCTGAAGGAGGATAATCTTCCTGGCCCCTGCCAGGAATCAGCGCAAATCACGGAGGCAGGCCTATCAGTTATCTAATAAAAGGATTGTGGAGACGCTCGTTTTTAATGGTCGAAGTGGGGGCATATCCATAATTGTGGCCAGGATAAATAATCGTCTCATCCGGAAGGGGTAGAAGTTTGGTTTCAATCGAATGGAGCATGAGCGACCAGGAGCCCCCAGGCAGATCAGTCCGGCCCACGCCCCCCACGAATAAAGTATCTCCGGTAAAGACCATATTGTCCAGGTGGAGGCAGATACCCCTATTCTTTTTCCCTAACCCCGATCTTTGGGCATAGTTTAGTCACGGGACAAACAGAGCATTTGGGTTTCTTGGCGTAGCATATTTGCCGGCCATGGAAGACGAGCTGATGGCCTCCCCTGGTCCAGCGGTTCGGCGGAATGACTTCCATCAATTCGAATTCGATTTTATCTGGGTCGCCCGACTTCGCCCAACCCAGTCGGTGGGTGACTCTTTTAACATGGGTGTCTACAGCAATCGCCTGCTGGCCATAAGCATTCCCCAGTATGATGTTAGCAGTTTTGCGGCCCACTCCGGGGAGCGAGGCGAGTTCTTCAAGCGTCCGAGGGACCTGGCTATTGAATTTTCTCACAATCATCTGGCAACAGTTGATGATACTTCGGGCCTTGTTGTGGTAAAAGCCTGTAGGGCGAATTTCCTCTTCGAGGGTTTGCAGGTTCGCCTCGGCGTAGTCTGCCGCTTGGCGGTATTTTTTGAAAAGATCCTCGGTTACTACATTCACCCGTTCGTCCGTGCATTGGGCAGCTAAAATAGTGGCAATGAGAAGCTGGAGGGGATCTGCGAAATTAAGGGTCACGCGGGCATCCGGGTATTTCTTCTGGAGGATGTCCAGGATCTTCATCACCCTGTCGATCTTTTTCATTTTTTGATCCTTTCTTCAACTCTCCCCGATGTAGGTTTTTCCATAATCGGCGGTCGTCATGGGCTTTCCTTCCTGAGAAGCTGAGGCCCAGCGCACTTCTCCGATAAAAAGGACATGATCCCCAGCCTCCAGGGTGGTGAAAACGCGGCATTCCCATGAAGCCAGGGCTTCTTTCAAAAAGGGAAGGCCATTTTTTTCAGTGGCAACAAAAAGCTCAGAGAACCTGCGCTGAGAAATTGGATTTTTCAAGAAGGTCCCCACGGGTTTTTGTTCGGCTCGTAACAAGCTGAGAGCAAATACGCCACTCTCTTGGATGATGGGCAAAGCATAGCGGTTGCGGCGAAGGGCCACCATCACAAGGGGAGGGGAATAGGAAACTTGGGAAACCCAGGAGACGATCAGGGCGCAAGGTTCTACCCCTTTTCTTGTTGTTAAAACATATATGCCGTAAGGGATGAGGCGAAAAGCCTTGGCCATTTGCGGGTCCATCGAAAGCTCCTTTGGCAGTTTATTTAATATTCTTAAAGGAAGGTAGAATGTAAAGTCAAGCTTTTTATCATCCATCCATATTTTATAGAAAAGGTAAGGTATAAGAGGAAAAAATGAATATTTTCTCACCTTTCTGGTGCTATTTTTTTGACAAAACTTTACTAAATTTATTATAATTTTATGCATTCAGGCGTGCGGGCAGGAGATAGAAAGAATGCGCAGAGCGGAGAGTGCCCTGGATTTGATAGGCTCTACCCCCGTTGTACGGCTCAGGCGGCTTCCCGAGAAGGGAGATGCCACGATCTGGGCCAAACTGGAATCCTTCAACCCCGGGGGTTCTATAAAGGATCGCATCTGTTTGAGTATGATTGAAGCAGGGGAGAAAGAAGGAAAAATTCGCCAAGGGACCACCATCGTTGAGCCCTCCAGCGGGAACACGGGAATCGGCCTGGCCGTGGTTTGCGCGGTCAAAGGATACCGGTTGATCTTGACAATGCCGGAAACGATGAGCATGGAACGCCGGACCCTCTTGGCCGCCTATGGGGCTGAACTGGAGATGACGCCGAGGAATGAAGGAATGAGAGGGGCCATCCGGAGGGCCGAAGAAATTGTGGCGAAGAACGCCAATTTTTTCATGCCCCAGCAGTTCACCAACCCGGCGAATCCTCAGACTCATCGGGAGACCACAGCCAGAGAGATCCTTTCTCAGATCCAAGAGAAGATCGATGCTTTTGTGGGTGGAGTGGGAACTGGAGGCACGATTACAGGGGTGGGTGAGATTCTGAAGAAAAAGATGAAAGAAGTAAAAATCGTAGCTGTGGAGCCAGCTCACTCCCCGGTGCTCTCTGGAGGAAATCCCGGGCCCCATAAAATTCAGGGGATCGGAGCGGGGTTCATCCCTGAAGTTCTGAACGCCGCGATCATCGACCAAATCATCACGGTCCAGGATGAGGAGGCGGCCGAGACTGCCCGAAGGTTGGCTAAAGAAGAAGGACTCTTGGTGGGCATTTCTTCTGGGGCAGCCGCTTTCGGGGCACTCCAGGTGGCCAAAGAATTGGGGAAAGGAAAGACGGTGATTGTCGTTTTGCCCGATACTGGCGAGAGGTATCTAAGCACGGGAATGTTTGGAATGGCGAGGTAAAAGGATGAGAAGAAGGGGGAAAATTGACGCGACCCGGAACAGGAACCCGGACGGCCTGGGCAGGCCTCTGCCAGATAAATTAGAAAAGGCCAAAAAGATCTTACGGGAGATGGGCTCAGTCTTAGTGGCTTTTTCAGGGGGAGCGGACAGTACCCTGTTGTTGCGCCTGGCCCACGAAGAGCTAGGCGATCGGGTCATGGCTTTGTTGGCTTCTTCGCCCACCTATCCAGAGTTTGAAATCCAGCAGGCCAAGAGGCTAGCCGAGGAGTGGGGGATTCGTTATCTTGAGGTTTTTTCCAATGAGCTCCAAATCCCCGGCTTCTCTCAGAATACGCCCCGCCGTTGCTATCACTGCAAAAAAGAGCTTTTCAGCCTTTGCCGCAAGAAAGCGGAGACCCTCGGCCTAAAATACGTGGCGGATGGGTCTAACCTGGATGACATCGGGGATTATCGTCCAGGAATGGAAGCGGCCCAGGAGCTTGGTATTCGAAGTCCTTTAAAGGAAGCAGGTCTGACGAAAAAAGATGTAAGAGAGTTGAGCTACCAGATGGGGCTCCCTACTTGGGACAAGCCCTCTTTCGCTTGCCTGGCATCTCGATTTCCCTATGGGACAGAGATCACGGTCCAGCGCCTGGGACAAGTGGAGAAGGCCGAGGACTTTTTGCGCGGCCTGGGGTTCCGCCAAATGCGCGTGCGCTATCACGGAGAATTGGCCCGGGTGGAATTGGAGCCGAAAGAGATGGGTCGCCTGCTTGAGGAAAAGCTGCGCAGTGAGATCGTGCGTTTTCTGAAAGAAGTGGGCTTCATTTACGTTACCCTGGACTTGCAGGGATACCGTACGGGGGCGATGAATGAGGGCTTGAAGCGGCAAAAACCCAAGAGCTTAGGGAGCTGAAAGGAATCATGGAAAAAACCGCGCAGGTGCGGAAGATCGTGCTCACTGGCCTTTTCGCGGCCCTGGCCGTGGTCCTCTCAGGGATTCATTTTCCCGTCGGACCGACAAAAGTGTTTCCCTTTCAGCATATGGTCAACGTCCTGGCTGGAATCCTGGTCGGGCCCTGGTACGCCGCCCTCGCTGCTCTCATTGCCGGCATCATCCGCAATGCCATCGGTACAGGGACGATTTTCGCTTTCCCCGGAGGAATTCCGGGGGCCATCGTTGTCGGGTTAACCTACCGCTGGGTGCGCCAGGATTGGGCGGCCATGACGGAACCCTTAGGCACGGGCGTGGTCGGGGTTATCCTTATCGTCCTCCTGCTCGGGCCGCTCATGGGAAAACAATTCGCCTTTGCCTTCTTTTTCACTGCCTTTATGGCTTCGAGCATCCCTGGCTCAGCCATCGGTTATTTCCTCCTGAAAACCCTGAGAAAGACCAAAGTCCTTGAGCTGCCAAGAATACCTGAAGCGTAAGACGCTCATCGTCGGGGAAGTGAATTCTGGAAAGACTGAACGGACATTGAAGATCCTCAGGGATCTGATGAGTTGTGGCGAAGATCTCATCGCCGTTCTGGACTTGGCTCCGGAGAGGATTCAAGGAGTGGGAGGCAAGATTCCTCTCTCTCCTGGGGAGAGGGAGCGAATGCTATACATTTCTCCCCAGATAGCTCCGCCCAGGCTTTGGGGAAAAGACGAGGAAGAAATCCAGGCGTTAGCCCAGGAGAATCTTCGGCGAATTGAAGGGGAGTTTAAGAAGCTCCGAGGAAGAAGCTTGCGTACCGTGGTCATCAATGACGTTTCCCTCTACCTGCAAGCTGGAAGGGCGGAGGATCTGATTTTTTCCTGGGAGAAGATTCCTACCTTAATCATGAATGGATACTACGGCAGATATTTCGGCGCGAGTGCCTTCAGTCGCCGCGAAAGGGAGCAAATGGAGGTTCTCATATCCCGCTGCGATCAGGTCTTCTACCTTCCGGGCGTCATTTTTCCTCCGCTTTAATCCTTCCTTTGGCTCCTGTCAAAGTCCACCATATTTTGATGCTTTCTTGACTGGTAATATTTTGTTGACAGGAGGAGAGGGATATGTTAATTTGAAAATGAAATTCAAAATCATCTAATTTGCCCATGGGAAAATTCAGTAGCCCCCAATTTCACCGCCTTCTCAGAGAGCGCGGTCTCAAATTCACCCGCCAGCGGGAGCAGATTATGCGGGTATTCATGGAATCTAGTTCCCATCTGAGTGTGGAGGAGCTCTACCAGCGGGTTCGGCAGAAAGATCCCAGGATTGGGTATGCCACGGTCTACCGCACGCTGAAGTTGATGGCCCAGAGCGGATGGGCTTCCTCTCGCCGCTTTAGGGATCGCCTGGCCCTTTTTGAGCACCAATCCGCGGGCGAACACCACGACCACCTCATCTGCCTGCTCTGTGGCAAAATTGTGGAATTCGAGAGCGAACGGATCGAAGAACTGCAGTCTCGTGTAGCCCGTCGGCAGGGTTTTCGGATCTTCGATCATAAACTGGAGCTTTATGGTCACTGTCCTGCCTGCCTCCCAAAAGAGAAAGGCGGGGGAAGCGAAAAGCGACCCAAATCGGAGCATGGAAAAACACTTTAAAGTTCCATCCATCACTGGCGACGAGATCGAGAGGGTAGCCCTGGTGGGGAATCCTAACGTGGGGAAGAGCGTAGTTTTCGGATGGCTAACCGGCCAGTATGTTACTGTATCGAATTATCCCGGAACCACTGTAGAGGTCACCCAGGGGTACCTCAATGTCGGAGGAAAGAGAAGGTTCATCGTAGACACGCCGGGGATCAACAACCTCACCCCCATGTCGGAGGATGAGCGAGTAACGCGAGATATCCTATTGGAAGACGGGGACCTGAAAGTCATTCAGGTTTGCGATGCCAAGAACCTCCGCCGCGGTTTAATGATCACCCTCCAGCTGGCCGAGATGGAGACGCCCGTAATCTTGGTCCTGAACATGGCAGACGAAGCCAAAGAGAGAGGCATTTCGATCGACCACCGGGGTCTCTCCAGGTTACTGGGAATTCCCGTGCTTTCCACGATCGCCACTCGGCGGAAAGGCTTAGATGGAATTGTAAAAAACCTGGATGCGGGCCGCGCACCCCAAATTCACTTAGGTTATGGTTCAGACCTTGAGGAAGGAATCGCCGAGATCGAAAGACTTCTTCCCAAAAAGCAGAAGGGAAATAGAGCGTTAGCCCTAATGCTTTTGGCCGGAGACGAAAGCCTGAGGGAATGGCTCCATACCCGCATGAGCGAAAAGGATGTTCAGAAGATTGAAGAAATCTGCCAGCGCCTGGAAAGGCAGCACCAACAGCCATTGGGATTTTTAATCAACCAGAAGCGGCTGACCAGAGTAGACCAGATCTTGCGGGGGGTCTTCCAGAAAGAAAAGAGAAGCCAGGGGACGACAACCTTGGCTTTGGGAAGTCTGAGTACCCACCCCATCGGAGGCATCCCGATCCTCTTTGCGGTTCTTTATGGCATGTACAAATTTGTAGGAGACTTTGGAGCCGGGATAGGAGTGGACTTTATGCAGAACGTTTTTTTCGGCCAAGGGATCAATCCTACAGCGACCCGGATCGTGGAGTCCCTTTTCCCATGGAAGGTCTTGCAGGCTTTTCTTGTCGGTCCCTACGGCCTTGTGACCATGGGGCTTACTTACGCCCTAGCTATCGTTTTACCCATCGTGGGAACTTTTTTCTTCGCTTTTGGATTGTTGGAGGATTCGGGATACCTCCCCCGCTTGGCAGTGATGTTGAATCGGCTCTTCAGAGCAATGGGATTGAGCGGCAAAGCCGTGCTTCCGATG